>Ga0315908_10000409_pt1 | contig 34129 bp, 31 predicted proteins | sample LakEriMetagenome_12_FD_203520 | JGI IMG/M metagenome (GOLD analysis project Ga0315908, IMG submission 203520) | Freshwater fungal communities from buoy surface, Lake Erie, Ohio, United States - Buoy 4 MA124 | ecosystem: Environmental > Aquatic > Freshwater > Lake > Lake biofilm | place: USA...
ATTATTGGAAGTAGGAAAGTCGGAATAAACGCGCTGTATTTTCCCTGATAACATCTCCGTATTGATGGCTTGAAACTCCTCTGAGTTTTGCCAGCTCGATCAGTGTAATAGGGAGATCCGCGGGATGGTGGTAGTTGTCCCGATGATATTTTCCCTGGAAGATTTCCGGGGGTGCCATGTCCGGGGCATCGGTTTCGATCAACAATCGATCGTGCGGAATGTGCCGAAACGTCAGCATGGTTTGCTGCTTGCGGGGGTGGAGGAAGTACCCGGAAAATGAAAAATGCGCACCCTGCCTGCACAGTGATGCCACATGCTCGCGCGGACCGTTGAATGCATGTAGGAGAAAATTAGGTAGCGGTGGCGAGGACTCCAAAAGTTCAATGAATTGTGGCCAGGCCTTAAGGCAGTGAATCGTGAGTGGTCGCTCGAATTCGCGGCTGAGTTGCATGTGGACTTTTAAAACCTCGATTTGATCGTTGATGTCGGCATCCCTCATCCATAGGTCGAGACCGCATTCGCCGATCGAGGCCTGCGGATTTTCTAACAAAAAATGCCGCAGTTTTTCCTGCCACTCTTTTGAGCGAGCTCCAGTTTTCCAAGGATGCAGCCCAAATGCCGGGCTGATCTGTTCGGGGTGAGCTTTGTGCAGTGAATCGACTTTCGGCCAGTCCTGTTCGCAGGTGCCGTTTACGATATTATGGACGATGTTTTCATCCCGCATACTGGCAAGAACACCGGTAAGGTCATCACCGAATCGCTGATCCTGCAGGTGATTGTGGGCATCGATCAGCGCGCCCGGCTTATTGTCATTTTCTACCGTTGGCATGGGTTGACTTGACCTGTGCCAAGCAAGGGACCGGTGTTGCTATCTCACTGAAATTCAACGGTGAGATTGATTTCCACCGCCGCGTTGAGGGGCAATGAGGCGACACCGATGGCGGTGCGGGCGTGTTTGCCCTTGTCGCCAAATATTTCGAGCAGTAATTCCGATGCGCCGTTGATGACCTTAGGGTGATCATAAAAATCTGCCGTGCAACTGACAAAGCCATTCACGCTGACAATACGAGTTACGAGGTCAATGCTACCGATTTCTGCCTCGATCACGGCGAGTCTGTTAAGCACGATCATTCGCGATGCCTCCTGGCCTTCTTCAATCGAAACGTCGCGCGGTAGCTGGCCTAGAATTTTTTTTTCGCCGTCGATCGGCAACCCTCCGGAGAGAAAGAGCAGATTTCCCGTGCGGACACAATTGACATAAGCGGCAAGCGGTACTGGAATTTTCGGCAGGGTGAGCCCGAGTCGGGCGAGATTTTCTGAAGCGGTCATGGGCGGAATCGATAGTTGTTGTTAGGGTTTCTTTTTATCAACCGGAACGTTAGCCGGAATGGTGGCGGCGGGAAATTTTCCAGAGATATGATTGATCAGCTTCATACCAGCGGGCGAAAAGCTGGCGGTGTTGCCATCGCCCTTGAGGAGTCCGCGGGTTTTGTAACCATGAGGCACATCCGAAGGCCTGACCATCGTGATCGTGGGCTGCAGAACCTTGCGGTCGCTCGCGGTGATAGCCAAGGGCATGCCGGTCTCCGAGAAGGAGATTTCCCACGACAGACTGGGCTTGGCTTCATTAGAGCGGAGCATCCATGGACAGCGGGTCGCGAGATCCAGTGGGCCTTCGTTGGGAATGGTTGCTTTGAAATACACAGGAAAATTGCTGAGAAATTGCGAGACCGTGATAGCGGGATTTTTTTTATGTGCCAGAAAAAATGATGCGACATCGAGACCTGCAAGATTTACGCCGTTGAAGGCTCCATGATATCCGAGTGTCTTGCCCACGCTGTCGTCAAAACGGCTGTGGAGCATGAGGGCTAGCTCGAGATGGCAGTGTGCGCGCTCGCGGGTTATTCCGTCGCCGGTAAAGCCCATGCGGCCGAGCACTCCTCCTTTGGTCACCTGGTCGCCAGCTTTGCAGCTGACATCAGCGAGATGCGCATAGAGGCTGTAAACTGGTGAGTCCTCCCAGACATGTTCCACAACTACGTATTTTCCATAATTGCTTCGGCCTGCGACATCACAGACATAGGCGATTTTTCCTGCGGCGATGGAGGTTATGTGATCCAAAGGGTTACCAGCCTTGTCGCGATTGACCGGGGAAATGTCGATTCCTTCGTGAAACTTTGTTTGCAGAATTTGGTTGCCAACCCGCACGCTGGTGCGCACGAAACCATAACCACCCGCTTCCCATGGCTGGCTATGTGCGCCCTCAAAAAACCGGTCCACGTACATGTAAAACTTTTCCGAGTTGCCGCTCAGTAGATTGCGGTTTTCCGTGGGCAGCTGGATATCAACAGCCAAGGACATCAAAGGAATGCATGCAACAAGTAGGGTTGGCAGGCGCATAGGAAAAAAGGGGGGTTATTTTTTTTCCTTGTCAATACGCGGCATTAGCTTGTCGTATTCCTTGAGTTCAGCATCCTGGATGCCGTTCCAGATGACGATGAATCCATCTTTGACCGGTTGGTCAATCATTACATTGTCCACAAAGCGACCATTGACCACCGCAGCCAGTAATCGACCCTGGTTGGCTGCGGTGATGTTTTCCAAGCGGCTGGCGGCAGATCCGCGGAGTCGAAATACCGCGCCGTAATCGACCCCATTGTCGGCGAGAAAGGGACTGAAAGCGACAATGTCCTTGTTGGTGATCTCCGGAGCCTTTTGAAAATAGCGCACCTTGCCGGCAACGTTCTGCGTGTACATATTTTTTGGATTGTTGTTCGCATCGGTTTCCATATGAAAGGAAACAGCGATGTTTTTCCCTTTTTTATCGCCGCCGTAAGATGGACATGCGAGTAGCAGAAGGAGAGACAGCAATCGGAATACGCCGTGGTTCATGCGGGGATGCTGGGCTGTTTCGCAAGTCATGGCAAGGGAAAGCTTGCGGGCTTCGGCTGATTTTATTCTCGAAATCACCCATGCATCCTGCCTACAGTGCGCACATGGTTGTTGAAACTTCATATATGCCAAAGCACTTCAACATGGAACAGGACTTGCTCGACCATCTGGGCAGTAGGTCAGGTTGTCAGCGCTGCATTCATGGTCAGATGGGGGAAATGTTACTGGTCGTGCACGATGTTCCGCAGCCTGGCGTGCCTGAGCGCAAGGCCTTGTTTTTTTGGAAGGACCAATACGATGGCTGGCATGGCTGCAGAGGTCAGGGTCTTCAGGGTCTGCAACAACTACTCGATGATTACGGCGCAGCCATTGATGTGCATGAGGCGGTGATCGACGATGCGGATACGGCGAAGGAGATTTTTGATATCCTCCGTCACGCCGGGCCGCTATCGCGGTCGACGCGCAATCTCTTCATGGCTTTGCAGGAGGCCTTGGCGAAAAGACCGCAAGACAAGGAGTTGCGCAACCTGAGCGACCGCGCCTTGGAAAATGAACGCGCCGCCGACCTGCTCTATGCGGATGCCCGGGTGACTCTCGAGTTCATCCGCGCGGAACGGGCTGAAGAACAAGCGAAGTCTGCTGATCGTCTGGCCAAGCTCGGATTTCGTTTGAACCTGTTGGCTGGCTTCTTTCTGCCTCTGGTCGCCCTTGGCGGCTTGATGGGTATGAATGTAAACTTGCCGACCTTCACGCACGATGGGTTCTGGTACATTGTGGCGGGTGGACTGGTTTTTGGTGCGTTAATTTTTTTGCTGGTGGGATACAACACCGGAGACAAGGGCGACAGTGCCTGAAATTACAATTGTTGACACTGAGGGCAGTAGAAGCTGGCTCGCTGTGCCTGGATGATTTTGACGATCGGAACTTCGCACACGCGGCACGATTGATCAGCACGATCATAGACGAAAAGCATCTGACGAAAGTAGCCGGGTTCGCCATTTTCCCGGAGAAAATCCCGCAAGGTTGTTCCACCTTGGGCGATCGATTTCTCCAGAACATCGCGCATTGATTCGATCAGTCGTCCGACCATTATTTTGGAAATTTCCGCCGCGCATTTCGTCGGATGGATGCCGGCATGATAGAGTGCTTCAGATGCGTAGATGTTACCCACGCCAACGACAAGAGCGTTGTCCATGATCGCGACCTTGACGGGTCTTGTTGTTTTTTGCAGTGCATTGTGAAGATACTCCACGTTGAATTCCTCTAGCAACGGTTCCGGCCCTAATCCCTTGAAGAGCGGATGGGTCAGCGGATCATTGCAAACGAAATGAGTGAAGATACCAAAACGCCGCGGATCGTGATAGCGAAGTTGTTTTCCTGATGACAAGGTTAGCGCGATGTGGTCGTGGCGGCGAAACTCGGTTGCGGGGTCGACCACCCGCAGGCTGCCCGACATGCCGAGGTGGATGATCACATGGTGCCTCCGCACCAGGGAAATGATCAGATACTTGGCCCGGCGCGTGACGCGGGTGACTTTCAGTCCTTCTATCTCCGCCAGTGAGGCCGGCACCGGTTGGCGCAGGTCGCCGCGGTGCACGAGGATTTCCCTCACGCTTTTTCCCACGAGGTGAGGTTCGATGCCTCTTCGGGTTGTCTCGACTTCAGGTAGTTCAGGCATGGTTTATTGCAATGATGAGTTCGCTAATGCGGCATAAAATCCGTTGAGGGCAAGCAGTTCTTCGTGGGTGCCGCTCTCGCAGATCTTTCCTTCCCTGAGGAAGTAAATGCGATGAGCCTTGCGCACGGTGGAAAGCCGGTGAGCAATAACAAAACAGGTTCGTTCACTGCGCAGGTTGTCGAGCGCCGATTGAATTAATTTCTCGGTTAGGTTGTCGAGCGCCGAGGTCGCTTCATCCAGCAGCAGCAGCGGGGGATTTTTCAGCAGTGCGCGGGCGATGGACAGTCGTTGTTTCTCGCCTCCCGAAAATCGCACGCCGCGCTCGCCGGCCACGGTGTCCAGGCCCTCGGGCAGTTCCCTAACGAAGCCCGCCGCGTTGGCCGACTCCAGCGCCTGCCATATCTGGTCGTCGCTGGCTTCCATGTTCGCCAACTTTATGTTCTCGCGGAGACTGGTGTTGAAAAGAAAACTTTCCTGAGTGACGTAGCCGGTGTTGTCGCGCAACCATTCCTTGGAGAGTCTGCTGATCGGTTGACCATCCAACACGATTGCTCCTTCGTCCGCTTCGTAGAAACGTGTGAGCAAATTCAGGATCGTCGATTTTCCCGCGCCTGTCGGCCCGACCAGTGCAATGGTCTGCCCCGGTGCGGCATGCAGAGTGATGTCGCTCACCGTCGGCGCCTCGCTTCCGTATGAAAACCCGACATTCTGGAAACTTACCTCGCCGCGGAATGTTTCGAGTCGTAGGCCTTCCCTGAGGTTGCTTTCATCGGGCGTATCAATGATCGCGAAGACCCGCTCAGCTGCCACCACGCCTCTGGTGAAGGTTTGCGCTAGGCTGTTAATGCGGGAAACCGGATCGAACAAAAATCCCCATGCGACTAAAAATGACATCACCACGCCAGGGGTTATCTTGCCCTCGACTGCCCACCATGCACCGAAGGCGACCATCAGAATGATGCCAGACTCCGCAATCAGGGAAACTGCCGGCCAGACGATGGACTGACCTTTCATGATATCCATGTGTTTTTCCCCGACCTTGCGCGAGGCGCTATCGAAACGGTCCAGCGCCTCTGGTTCCACCGTGTAGGCCTTGATCTGGCGAATTCCTGTTAGATTGTCATGAAGCAGAGAATTCAGGGCCGATGCGGCCTCCGTTGACTCCCGCCATTTTGGTTCGGAACGTTTCGACCACCACGCGGTTAGCAGGCCGATGAACGGCAGCGGCAGCAGCGTGACCAGCGCGAGTTGCCACGATTGAAAGAGCATGTATCCCAGCACCACCAGAAATTGCAGTGCCGCAGCCAGTGACTGATCGATGCCATCGATCACCACACGATCCATGGTGGGCACGTCATCGGCCACCCGCGTCATGATTTCTCCCGAAGATCTCGTATCGAACCACTTCACCGGCAGACGCTGGAGTTTGTCATACAACTCCACACGGATCAGGTGGGTGATCTTTAACTCCAGCGCGTTGTTGAAATAGGTGCGCGCGGTGAATAGAATCTGCCTCACGGTAATCGCCGCGATGCCCAGCAGCGCCGTAGGAAGAATCAAATCCAGCCGTTTTTGAGGGATGATCACATCGATGAAACGCATTGTCACCCCCGGCAATACCAGGATCAGGCTGGTGCATGCGATGGCGAGCAGTAATGAAACGACGCTGCGCAGCGGGTAACGCAATGTGTGCCGGATGATGCGCAACAGCGGAGACATGAGCGCACTATGCGTGAGAAGTGATCGCGGGAAAAGCAATTTTCCGCTGCGAATTAAAAGTCGCACAATAAATGGGGTCACCAATGGGGTCAGTCCTTGGAAACAAGTATTTTTTCGTTGCGTTTTTTTCTGTGATGTATAATATTCCCGCATGGCTCGACCGTTACGCTTTGAATATGCTGGCGCCACGTATCATGTGATGGCACGTGGTGATGGCGGAAAACGAATCTTTATCGATGAAGAAGATGCCAAGGGCTTTTTATTCCGTCTTGCTGAAGTTTGTGAGCGTTGTGGCTGGAAAGTTCATGCGTATGTCTTGATGTCGAATCATTTTCACCTGCTTTTGGAGACTCCCGAACCGAATCTCGTCGATGGGATGCGCTATTTGATGGGCACGTTTAGCCAGGGGTGGAATGCTCGGCATCAGCGCCGGGGTCATGTGTTCCAGGGACGCTACAAGTCCATTCCCGTCTCGGGCGAACGTGCTGCCGATGGCAGTTACTTTCGCGTCACCGCTGACTACATTCATCTGAATCCGGCACGGGCGCGAGTCTTGCGTGGTGAGCCATTGACATCGTATGCATGGAGCAGTTTGCCAGCGTATGAGAGCGGCAAAGGGCCCAAGTGGTTGGTAATGGAGCGTGTAATCGAGGCATTTCATCTCGATCTCCGTCATCGGGGGCGCAAGGCCTACGTCGCCTATCTGCAACGCCGGGTCGAAGAAAATGGCGGCGATTTGAGTGATGAGGCGATGCGCGAGTTGAGGAAAGGTTGGTATCTGGGAAGTGATGGATTTCGCGATCAGTTGGTGAATCAGATTAATGCAGTGGCTAAAAAAATAATCAAAAAAGGTTCCGTGTCCGGACCTGTTGTGAAAGCGCACAAAGAGTCAGATGCCGAGCATGTTATTACCATGTTAGGAGCAGAAATCGAATACGACGCAGATCGAGAATCTCTAGCTCAACAGCGAAAAGGAATCTGGCAGAAAGCATTGCTGGCAGCGATGGTAAAAAAACACTGCGCGGTGAGCAACGAATGGATTGCCAAACGCCTAGTAATGGGGCATCCTGCGGGCATGAGTAAGGTCATAATACTATATCAAGCGAGCAAAGAAGGGGAGAGACAGATGAAAAAATGTGAAAAAATACTTAAATCCAAGGACTGACCCCATTTATGCAAAAAAGCATCGGCATTGTGGGAGTTACGGGGTTTGTGGGAGGATATTTGGCAAGGGCTTTGGCTGCGCGCGGTTATCGGGTGGTGGGATTCAGTCGGGCGGGGCGAGGTGATTGCGATGCGGTGCAGGAGTGGAGAAGGTCAGGCGAGTGGGATTTCTCGGGGCTGTACGGCGTAGTGAATCTGGCGGGTGAAAGGATCGATCAACGGTGGACGCAGGCAAACCGGAAAAAGTTCGCGGACAGTCGGATCGGTCTAACAGGGGAGATCGGCGCGGCAATTCGGGCGATGCCAGAGCCGCAGCGGGTGAAGGTGTGGGTGAATGCCTCGGCGGTGGGATTCTATGGTGACGGCGGAGATTTGGAAATGGATGAAAATTCTGCTCGGGGTGAAGGGTATTTAGCGGATTTATGTGTCGGCTGGGAGCAAGCGCTCAAGGATGCGGATGTGGAGGGTGTGCGCATGGTGATCGTGCGGGTCGGCGTTGTATTGGGAAGGGGAGGCATGGCTTGGGATCGGTTGCGGCGGATATTTTCGCTGGGCTTGGGCGGGAGGCTGGCCAGTGGGAAACAGTGGATGCCGTGGATTCACATAGCGGATTTGGTGGAGGCGATGGTTTTTTGTTTGGAGAGTGATGGTGTGTCGGGAGTCGTGAATGGGGTATCGCCCGAGCCGCTGCGCAATGAGCAGCTCACGCAGCAATTGGCGGAGGCGCTCAACCGGCCGGCGATTTTCGCGGTGCCGGGCTGGGCGCTGCGTTTGTTGCTTGGCAACTTTGGCGAATTTTTGACAGGTGGACAGCGAGTTTATCCGCGGGCTTTACAAAGTGGTGGATACAAATTCCGACATGCGACGTTGCAAAGTGCGCTGAAGGAATTGTTGTAAAGCCTGGTGGCGGGAAAAATCAAGTGCGGGCATGAGTTTGCGCTTGCGGTGTGCGGCACGCATGGCTTGAATTGCTAACCAATCTCATGGCTGTGCCGCAAAACATCATCGCTCTGGTTTATGACTACGACCAGACGCTCAGTCCGAAGTATATGCAGGATGATGTTTTGTTTCCGCACTTCGGTATTGACCCGGTGCAGTTCTGGAAAAAATGTAATGGTCTGGTGACCGAGCAGAAGTGGGATGGGGAGTTGGCTTACATGAAGTGCCTGCTCGATTACCTGGGCATGGACAATGTTAGCAATGCCCAGCTCACCCAACTGGGGGGCGGGTTGTCATTTTTTCCGGGGCTCCCTGAAATTTTCGAAGAACTTCCCAAGGTGAGTTTGACAGAGGCTCACGAAAACGCGGGTATCAAAGTAGAGCACTACATTCTGTCATCGGGATTGAAAGCGCTAATCGACGGTTCGCGACTGCAACCCCACGTCAAGGCGATCTTCGGATGCGAGTTTGGCGAGGATGCCGAGGGGCGAATCAGTTTTCCCAAGCGCACGATTTCGCACACCACCAAGACGCAGTTTTTGTTCCGTATCAACAAGGGCATGCTGCGCTATGATCAGGATGTGAATGACCACATGCCAGCCGAATTGCGGCCGATTCCTTTTGAAAATATGGTCTATGTCGGCGACGGCCCCACGGACGTTCCGTGTTTCACAGTTGTCAATCGCAATGGTGGTCAGGCAATCGCGGTATACAATCCGGATGACCCTTCGGGGAAAAGTTTTCGCAAGTGTTTCCAGCTCTGCACTCATGCCGGGCGGGTCAAGCACATCGCCCCAGCCGATTACCGCAAAGGAAGTCACCTGTGGTTGTTGTTGAGTGAGATGGTCACCGAGGTCGCTGACCGGATCCTGCGTCAACGATTTGAGGAAAGCGAAAACGGTCGAGTTGCTGCGCCGACATTCTAATAATTAATTACCGAGACAGAGAAACACATCGATGGCGGAAAAAAAGCATTTTCATTTTGTGGGCATCTGCGGGACAGCGATGGGCGCGGTGGCAGCAGGCATGAAGGCGCGGGGTTTTGTAGTGACGGGCAGCGATGCCAATGTGTTTCCGCCGATGTCGACGTTTCTGGAGTCTCAGGGGATTCTTTTGTTCGAAGGATATAAAGCGGCCAACATTCCAGCTGATGCCGAGGTGATTGTCATCGGCAACGCGATCAGTCGCGGCAATGAGGAGGCGGAAGCAGCGCTCGAGCGCAAGCTGCTTTATGTTTCGCTGCCGGAGGTTCTGAAGGAGTATTTTCTGCGCGGTCGACGCAATTTCGTGGTGAGCGGTACGCATGGGAAAACGACAACCGCATCGATGCTCGCCTGGTTGATCAAGTCGGCGGGGCGCGATCCGAGTTTCATGATCGGTGGTCTTCCGAAAAATCTCGGCTGTGGTGCGCTGTTCACCAACTCCGAAATCACAGTGCTTGAGGGTGACGAATACGATACGGCGTTTTTCGACAAGCGATCAAAGTTTCTGCATTACCTGCCCGAGTGTGTTGTCATCAACAACATCGAATTCGATCACGCCGACATTTACAACAACGTCGAGGAAATCAAACTCAGTTTCCGCCGCCTGCTGAACATCGTGCCGCGCAATGGCGTGGCGTTTGTCAATGGCGACGATGCGAACTCGCTTGATGTCGCTAAGAACGCGCCGTGTCCTGTCAAAAAAGTGGGGATGAGCGCTGGTTCTGACGTGATCATCGACGGCTTGGATTATCGCCCGGATGGAACATCGTTTACGCTGGATGGAGAAGTCTATCACACCGACATGGTTGGGGAAATCAATGTTCGCAATGCGGCCATGGCGATCAGTGCGGCACGATTCGCCGGTTTGTCGGCGCAGGAATGCCGCGATGGTCTGGCGACATTCGAGGGCGTGGCGCGTCGTCAGGAACTGCGCGGCGAGGTCAATGGCATCAAGGTGGTTGATGATTTCGCGCACCATCCGACCGCGATCAAACTCGCTGTGGCGGCATTGAAACAGCGGTATTCTGGAGCGAGGGTCTGGGTGTTGTTCGAGCCGCGGTCAAACACGACCAAACGAAATATATTTCAGAAGGAGTTGGCCCAGGCACTGGCCGCTGCCGATTTTGCGGTGGTCGCGGCGATCGCCGATTTCCACAAGGTCGCCGAAAGCGAGCGCTTGGATCCCGACATGCTGGCCAACGACGTGGCCGCCTTCGGTGGCAAGGCTTGGTACCTGCCGGGCGTTCCGGAAATTGTCGAATTCGTCGGCAAGCGTGCGGTTGAGGGTGATATAATCGCTGTGCTGAGCAACGGCGGCTTTGGCGGCATTCATCAGAAATTACTGGATCGCTTGGCTCAGAATGCGGTGGTTATTTGAATGGGTCGCTTGTTTGTTATTCTGATTTTTGCATCCGGGTTTTGAGTAGGATTTTCCTGTGTCTTTAAGGAACCGCTGGCTTGAAATCCCCCTAAGCCGGTATCATTTTTTTCTCGGATTCGATTCTCAAATGCTCCCATTCTGTTAGCAGAGATTCCTTTACTTAGGGCGTTTGATCTTTTGCGGATTACTTATTCATCTCCGATAATCACTCCCAGCGTCGCGGGCTCTTCTATAGTGGCATAGAAGCGTCGTCATCTGTTTCGCAAAAATCGCCAGGCGACCATATAGAATGCCACTGAATGAAATCAGCGATTACTTGGTGATGAAGATATTGCAGAAGTCTGCAGCGTGCTTTCATCATTAGCTTCCTGGTTTTTTACAATCATTGTGCAGTGAGATGAGCGCCTCTTGTGCATTGACTGCTGCGCGGTAATTTTCTATCTTTCCGCATGCGTGAGTTGCATGGCTGGAATGTCGAGGTGCAGGAAGTGCGGTTCATGCCTGAACTGGATGCACCGCCGGAAAAACCATATCCATTTCTCTACACGCTGCGCATTTGGAATGAGTCGAGCGAGGTTGTGACCCTGCGAGGCCGCAAGTGGGTTGTGCGCGAGGAGTCTGGCGAGACAATCGTGGTGGAAGGGGAGGGCGTGGTGGGAGAAATGCCGATTTTCGAGGAGGGTGGTGAGTTCACCTATAGTAGCTATCATGTGGTGGCGGAGTCGGCTACGGTCAATGGCGCCTATTTCGGCGAGACCGACAAAGGAGAAGCGGTGTTCACGCGGATCCCAGAATTCCGTCTGTTGGTGCCGTGAGATTTTTTTGATTTTCGCAATGCCATTCTTGACCAGCCATGGAAAGCGGTCTATGGAGGGCGCCTCATATGAAAGCACCGATTACTGTTTCTGTCACTGGAGCCGCCGGCCAGATTGGCTATGCATTATTGTTTCGCATCGCTTCGGGTGGTCTGTTTGGACCTGATCAGCCTGTGAATTTGCGCTTGATCGAAATCGAACCCGCGCTCCCGGCGCTAGAGGGTGTGGTCATGGAACTCGATGATTGTGCTTTCCCCCTGCTCAACGAGGTGGTGCCAACCGCTGATTTGAACGAAGGATTTCGTGGAACCAACTGGGCTTTGTTGGTTGGTTCGGTACCGCGCAAAGCAGGCATGGAGCGCGGTGACCTTTTGGGCATCAACGGCAAAATTTTCACGGGCCAAGGCAAGGCCATCGCTCGCAATGCAGCCAAGGATGTGCGCGTGCTGGTGGTGGGTAATCCCTGCAATACAAATGCACTCATTGCAATGAACAATGCTGAGGGTGTGCCAAATGATCGATTCTTTGCCATGACTCGCCTTGACGAGAACCGGGCGAAAAGCCAACTGGCGAAAAAAGCTTCGGTGCATCAGTCGAAGGTGACCAACTTGTGCATCTGGGGCAATCACTCGGCCACGCAGTATCCTGATTTCACCAATGCAAAAATCAATGGTCGTCCTTTGACGGAAGTGATTTCCCATGTGGAGTGGCTCAAGGGCGATTTCATCAGCACGGTGCAACAACGCGGCGCTGCGATCATCAAGGCCCGCGGCGCATCATCTGCTGCATCTGCTGCAAATGCAGCGCTCGACACGGTAAAAAGCCTGATCACTCCTACCCCAGCGGGCGACTGGCACAGCGTGGCTATTTGCTCCGATGGTTCATATGGCATCGACAAAGGACTCATCGCCTCGATGCCGATCCGTACGATTGAGAACGGAAAATGGGAAGTCGTGCAGGGCGTGCCCGTCGATGCCTTCAGCCAGGAGAAGATCAACATCACCATAAACGAACTCAAGGAAGAGCGCGATGCTGTGAAGGATCTGCTGCCGAAGTAATCCGCTGTCCCAGTTTTAGTTTCTTTTAGTTGGGGAGGGGTAAATATTGAACTCGATCCGCGAAAAGGCGGATGGATCGAACTCTGCTGTGCCGAAGTGCTGGCTGTATCCGGTCATTTTCCCCCCGGCGGATATAGATTCCAAGCGGAAGGTGATGTAGCTACTATCGGGAAACCAGGCACGGACATCTCCGTTTTGGAGCATACGTTCATCGTATTCCGCCGGTGTCAAAGCCAGGCTTTTGATCCGCGCCACCGGGAGCTTTAACTCATTGAAGCGCGTTTTTAGAGAAATTTCGCTGTTCTCGATTTTCTCTACTTTGCCCAGCAAAATATCACCGTTACGTAGAATGATGCGCTGTTCGCCATCGACGGGATCGGGGTTGTCGATCGAGTTGGTTTTTCCACTATCCTGGGTGGCGGGAAGCGTGCCATCCCACTCGGAGAGCGATAGCCGCGAAATGCCGATCTTGTAGGCGTTACCTGCATTCTGGCGAAGATGAATGCATTTGCCGTTGAGAAACGGTTGGTCGGCGTCGTTCCATTGCTGAATCAATGTATTGTCGGAAAAAAGTGCAATCAGTCCACTCGTAGTGTCGACATATAAACTCATCAGCGACTTGTCCTTGTTGCGGAATGACTGGTCCCGTTTGTATTCGCCGATCATTCCGCCATTTCGCATCAGTCCATTGACGGCGTTCGGATCATTGCTGCGCTTTTGCAGATAGGATGTACCATTGTCCAGAACGACCATGTAATGGGAGTCGGGGTTCTGGTCCTTTGCATCGTTGGCACAGAACAACAATTGAATTCCGAAACGGTTCTTCCATGTGGCCATGAATGAGAAACGATAGCGTTTGGGCATTGTTTTGAATTCTCTGGCGATGCTGCCATTGCCTGTGCCCGTGTAGGTGTTTTTGTCGTAGCCCCAGGATTTTTCCGGAATGATCTCCCAGTCATCCTCCTTGACCGGGCCCGTGTAAATTGGCGGCGAGACATCGGTGATTTCTAGGTCTTTCACCATGTTACGGTTTAAGGTGAGGGTGCCGGCGTACCAGGTTTTCAGAATGATGCTTTCGTTGGTAACAGCCATCAGCTCTCCTTGAATGATGTCACCAGCGATTTTTTCATTTTGCTGGCGAAGGTCCGGGTTAAAGCGGATGTGGGCGATGTGATCTGTTTTTGTGGCCGGTGCTTCGAAATAGGGAAAAGTGACTTCCTGGACCTTGTCGATAAAGAATGGCGTTTCCTGTTTCAGAGCGGGTGATTTCCACAACAGTTGTTTGCCCTCCATACGGCTGATGGTTCCCGGCAGGCTGTCCCCGTTGTCAAAATGGATAGTTGGCAGCTCCGCTTCCGTAACGGACAGCGCGAGCATCATCATGACCGGTAAAATGGATTTTTGCATGAATGGAATGACGGGTGTGCGCTTTCGATCACTTTTGGCGAACAATTTCGGAAACGAGCTGGCAGGCAATGCGTAGCTCGCCGAGTAGGGGATGTTTTGCGCTCACAACCCCTTCAGCGATGTGGAATGAATCCACATGTAGTAGACCGACGCCCTGTAGTTTAATGATATATGGTGATTTCGCAGGCTGTTCTTTGACACCGGAAAAATAAATGACAGCCACTTTGGAGGCCGGGATGGGACGCGGGGAGGGATCGTGAGGGTTCTCAAAAAGAATCTGAGGCTCCTTGCCGGGTGTGATCGATTTGAGATGTCCTGACGAGCGGTTCGCTTCAATATCGAATAGCACGTCTTGTTTGCTGTCGGTTCTTTTTTCGCTGCGTGCTTCGGAAGTCGAAGAACCCCAGGTGGTCAGTTTGATATCGCGTATCGTGTGTTTGTCCTCTTGACCTGAGGTGCAGATAAAACTCAGAACCGAGCCAGTTGGCACCGGGCCTGTCTCTTCCGGGTCGATGATGTTCTTGAGTAGTTGTTTGCCGTTCAATGCCAATTGCAGTTGCCGGTTTGTGGTGTCGATGCAGATCTCCACTTCGATTTTGTTGTCGTCGAGCTGCTCTGGGGTAAACTCGTTGAATGCCGCAAGAGTGGTGAACTTGGGCCCTGTGGTGGATTGGCGCTTCAGTTCCAGGCCGCCATTGTTGAACTGGAGGAAATAGCAGTCTGTGCTTTCGTTCATGTTGTCGCTGGCACTGGCAAAAACCATTTTAATGCCGACATTACCTGTCCATTCGGCATTAAAACCGATGATGTAACGATCGGGAAGTTTTTCGAACTTCCGCGTGGCGGCGCCGTAGCCCATCGAAACCAGCCCGTTGTCGTATTTCCAGGTTTTTCCCAGGTCCCATTCCTTGTCATGGGGTCCCTGATATATCGTCTGGTTGGCACTGGTGCCGAAATGCAGCGAGTCCACATGGGCGCGCGTAACCTGCAAATCTCCGGCCCAGCTTGTTTCAAAAGACAGATACTGCTCGTCCAGTTGACCTAGATTGACAGGCAGCACATCGGCGTTGTCAAGATAGAGTATGTTGGTTGCCGTCGATTTTACCTCAGGTTTTTTTTCGAAAACAATAGACTCAAATTGATCTCCTTGGAAGACCAAGGCATCCGGAGAGAGCGGTGATTTCAGGGTGATTTGATTTCCTTCGTTAACCGACGTAATTGCACCGGTGATTTTTCCGGCAGGACCCAGGGAAATCTGTTCGGCCTCTGCGTGACTTGCGCAGGTAGCTAGGGTGGCGATTATAACGGCGTAGCGCATGGAAAATAGCAGATGGTTATTCGTCCTCATTATTAGGATCGGTATCAGGGACGAGTTTCTTTTCGTTGTTTTTGTCCATTGCTTCGAGAAACTTGTTGTCGTCACTGAACTCCAGTGCGATTGCATTCGATAGATCGATGCGCAGTTTTGCTGCCGAGCTGTGATTGATTTCCAGGAAATCTCTCGCCGATGGCAGCGGCAGACCGCTGATTTTTCCAGTTGGGTAGAAACAAGCGGTGACCGTTCCCTCTTTGGCATCCGCGGGCGTGGTTTGCGCTTTTTTGGCAAAAACAATTTCGGAAATTTCCGCAAGCGGGATTTGCAGCTCGCTGTAGGTATTCTTGAAAAATGCTATATTGTTTTTGATGGCGGTGACCTGGCCCGAGTAGCGGTCGGTGCCATTGCTGAGCAGGATGATGTCGCGTTGTTCGTTGCTCAAGCTATAGGCAGAGTCCTTGATGCCGTTCCACTCGATTATCACCATGTCGGAGAGGCGCAGCGGGTTATTGCCATTGGTCGCCTGGATGGCGAATCCTTTGCCAAGCGGAAGATTCGCGTTTTCGTCGGGTTTCTCACCTTCGGGTAAAAGCGGATCGAGTTCCTCCCACTGGGCTGCGTATTGGCCGTTGATGAAAAGCATCAGCAGGCCCTTGTTGCGGTCGCTGCGGATTTCAATCGTCGCCTCGCCCGCATCTGGCAACTGCACATTGGACTGGGTGTGCGCCATTCGCTGGGTAATCGGTGCTCCGGTCGTATCATAACCGCAGCGGGTTAGTGAGAAGTAGGTCTGGTAGAGGTTTAGCACCAGAGCGTTGCCGAAGGACAAGGATTGGTTTTGCGGAGCACCGTTGAACAAGACGGCCGGTTGTTTTCCCTTAGCGGGTTTTTTGTCTTCATTTTCCGGATTCTTGCCTTTGGGCGCCTCCATAAAATCAGCATGCAGCACGATGTTTGCAGTGAGGCGCTCACGCCAGGCCATGCGGAAGCGGATCGAGGTACTGCTGCTGAGGCAGTTTTTGCGGATTAGCGGTTGCGACCCTGCAAGGTGATACCAGGCGCATCCATTGTGCTGCCACGCTGGAGTTTCCTTTTTTTCCTTGGCCTTCTCTTCGCCGTCGGCATTGCCCACCGCGGCTTCATCGGTGGTCGCTTTTAATTCAATCTTGGCATTGTTGCGCTCTTCCGCTTGCCGCGGCGCGGGGGTTTCCCATCCATCGGGCGAAAAGGGGCCCGCATACAGCAGTTTGCCGCCGAAGGGATTGGGACAGATTGACGAGACAGCTTGAAAGGGCAAGGTGATTTCGCCGACAGCCGTGCTCTGGATAGTGACGATCTTATCGTTCAAGCTTAAAACTTGACCGGGAATCTGATCGCCGTTCTTCAGGGTCAAAAACGAATGCGCGGCGGGATCGGCCTGCGGGGATGCACCTTGTAATATGATGTGGCGGACCCTTTCGGTTTTTAGCGCTAGTTGCTCCTTAATATCCTCGCGGGCCCAAAGGATACTTCCATTTTCGGATATGCCTTCGTAAGATCCATGCAGCTGGTCACCGTTGGTGAAACGCAGAATGTCATTGGGCACCTCTCCAAAGGACAGCAGGGGCAATGCAAGCAGGGGCAATAAATGTCGCATGATCGGGAAGCGGTGAATTATTTTTCGTAAATTGGCAGGAATCGATAGTTGAGCGCCAGGGATAGCAGTGCACCGGAAGTGTTGAAAGCGTATCCCATGCGCCCCGGCCAGGAGCCGTCGGGTGATTGCAGGGTTGACATCAGCTTGATATTTTTAGCGTTCCATTCTTCCCAAACCTTTTGATCGGCATGGAACAAGGCCTGCGACATGTAATATTCAAAATAAAACGGATAATACGGCTCGCGGTAGTTGATATGGTTTTTTAAATAAGCAAGACTCACTGCGAAACCCTTGCCGTCTTTTTTCTTGGCCAGCGATTGGCACAGCAAGCCAATCGCAGTCAGTGTCGGTTTGCCGCCTCCTGCAGAGGTATAGCCGTAGCTGCCATCCGCACTTCGGCAGCGCTCCATGAAGACAAGGGCGTTTTTGATCGCCTCGTCGGGCACTACGATGCCAGCGTTTCGCGCAGCCAACAGTGCAACGAGTTGGCACCCCGAGACGGTTGTATCAGCATCGGAAGCATCAGGAGTATAGCGCCAGGCTTTGTTGCGATTGCGTTTCTGCGCCGAGAGGATCAAATCCACCGCTTTTTTCAGGGAGGGGGCCAGTTTGGGGTTTTCAATCATGCCATAGGCTTCCGCCAGCGCCAGGGTGGCAAACCCGTGATTGTACATACTGTTGCCTATGTAGCCGTTGGTGGCGCTTTGTTTGGAGATGATGAAGTTGATGCCCTTGGCAATGTTTTTCGCATAGGGGCCGTAGTTCGGGTCCTCGCCATGGGCAAGAAATGCCACGGTGGCCAGCCCGACAACCCCGGGTTCGTTGCCTTGGCTATCGTCCCAACAGCCTTCGTCGTTTTGCTTAGATGCCAAAAAACGCAAGCCGCGCTCATACATCTGTTCAACCTGACTGGGAATCGTGTCATCCTGGCGACGTGGCAATTCCTGAGCGCATGCATGCCCGAGCAGAAGAATGGAAATAATATGCCGCATCATCAAAAAGGAGATGTGATTAAATTGTAGGTTTCGCCCTGTGCTCACTATGGCAGCGGTAGGTAGACTGTGCAATGCAGAATCGCGGCTATTTTTGTAAAAAAGCTTGTCTTTTCGGTGAAAGGATCGGTAAGCGGCTCCCTCGGGCCTTGTTCTGAGATGGCGCCCAATGATCCTGAGGCACGCTTTGAACTCACAATTTCGTTACTGTTTTTTGTCGCGTCCGGAATAAGCCTGACGGAGTCGCTTTTTTTTCTCTTAAGTGCGCTTACATTTCAACGAAAAGAAGCCAATCTCTATACTGATGAGAATGCGATCTCTCGGCTAAATCTCGGCATTCATGCAGCGGCCCCCGCCATTCTTCATGGTGTTTGTGAAAACATCAAATTTGAACGGAACAAAAGAAGCGTAGTAAGGCTGTCCGCAAAAAACAGTAATCAGGATCCCCAACTGAAGCGCTCGGGAATCCATACAAAGGAATCCTTCACAGGTTCCGCGAGGTGGCCGATGCCGGGCCAGGGCAGATGGAAGCCATAGAGTCGCGTTTTTTCGGCAATCGCCCGCGCGTAGACTTTTTTCCGGGTGGTCACTGCGAGTGCAGGGTCGTGATCGAAGGCGATCGTCCAGTTGGGGTTTTTGAACATCAACAGATGGTGATGCGCCAGGTCGACGATGTGCAGCATCGATTCGCCTTTGGAGCTGATCCGGAAAATTGCATGCCCGGCTGTGTGCCCCGGCGCGGCTTCAACCACGATGTCGCCATTCCATAGCGAGGTAGCATGCTTCAATGCTTTGCTGACCGGCTTGAGAATGTCGAAACGGCGACGATTGTCCTTGATCAAGCCCGGCAACTCGCCCTTGTCCCGTTTGGATTTGGAGAAATCGGGCTCTTTCGAAAACCAGAAATCCAGCTCATCCTGCAATACGTAAAATTCCGCATTGGGAAATGTAATCGCGTCGTCGGTCACAAAACCACCGATGTGATCGCCATGAGCGTGACTGAGAAAAGCAGCCGTGACATCGGATTTCTTGATGCCGATGATCTCAAGTGCGGGGAAAAACCAGCCGAAGTTATTGTTATTCACTTTGCCGAATCCTGCATCGAAAATCGCGACTTCCTTGCCTTTGCGAAGCACCAGACAATTCACGTAGAGCGGAATACCATCAAGCCGTTCGGAATGTTCGGTCATTTCCCTTTTCATTATTCCGCGGTCGCTCTCTGGATGCATCAGATCGAGCGATTGCTTGATCAGCGCGTGCCCGTCGCTTATCGAAAACGCCTCGATGTCGCCGATTTGAAAACGATAGATGTTAGGATTCCTCAGGGGTTCGATGACTGCTCCCTGTTTTTCCTCCGCAGATGCGGAGCTTAGTTGTGAAAGCAGCGCGGCGGAACTGGCCAGGAAAGTGCGACGGGACCATGAGGGTTCGGACATGGGGTCACCATAATTTCTTTTCCTTGACTGGCAAGCCGCCATTCAAAAAAAATCCATGAATTTCAATGGCGCTGGTGTCTTTGCTCGCCAGAGTTCCTGTCTTGAAAGGCGCTGATGAAACCTAGTAGCGCTATATTTTCTGGATTCTTGGGTTTACCGGTCTGTGCCGCTTTTAGCTCGGCAAATTGCTACGCGGCTTGGTCTGGCTGCTGATGGCGGACTTTTTGGCATCAGCCAGATCTGTGACTTTTTTACGCTGAACGAACAGCTGTAGGCGGCGAGAAAAACCTCCGCGTTCCGTGATTGCCATTCGCATGCATTAAGGCTACAATCACCTCCTGTGCAGGTCACAAGAAAAACCGCTGCAATTGCCGTAATCGGAGTGGGTTTGTGGATTTCCGCCCACGGACAGCCGCCTGCCGCGCCGGTAGCGGACCCATCGAGCAGTGATGCATCGGTGAAGGGACTGAAAAACGCACGCGTAATCACCCTGGCAATCCCCGCCCCGCGTGGCCAGATCCTCGACCGCGAAGGTGAACCTTTTGCTCAGAATCTGGTTACCTGCCAAGTGGCTTTACAGTATCCGCAGTTCGAAAATATCAGCAAGGAATTCGTCATCGAATGGGGGCGAAAAAGACAGCAGGAACTGAAAGCGCTGCTGCCGAAATGCTGGGAAAAGAAGGACGAGGAGCTTTGGGCTCACTACCAGGACCGTCGCTGGCTGCCATTGTTTCTGTCTGGTTTCATCAGCGGCACGCATGTTACAGAACTGGCGAAAAAACTTGGTGACCGCACCGACCTGGCGCTGCTGCCGGTGTATTCCCGTCATTACCCCTGTGGCAGCGTGGCGGCCCATATCATAGGCTACACCGGCAGCACGGGAAAACTTCCCAGCGGACCGATCAACTTCAATGATCCGCTATGGGAAATGACCGAAGGGAAATCCGGACTGGAGATGCTGTATGATAAACAGCTGTCCGGAACGCCGGGTATGAAACGCATTCTCTACAACAACGAGGGCGTGAAACTGCATGAGGAAATCGTCAAACGCCCGCAGGCCGGTGGCAATATCGTCACCACCCTGAACCTGCGCTGGCAGCAGCGTGCGGAAACCGTTCTCCGCGAGGGATGCCAGCGCGGGGCTTTTGTGGTAATCGATGTCACCACCGGGGAGGTTCTAGTAATGGCCTCGCGACCGAGTTTTGATCTAACGGAATTTGTCGGTGGCATCAGTGCGGGGCGATTCAAGGAATTGAATGAGGATCCCGCTGCGCCGCTTTTCGCGCGGGCCTTCGCCGCTCAATACCCGCCAGCATCGACCTTTAAGGCGGTCGTCGCTCTCGCAGCGCTGCACGACGAAATAATCACCGAGCAGTCCACCGTGGATGCGCCCGCTTTCCTGCAGTTTCCGGGACACAAAATCCGCAATGCATCGGGTCATGCCGAGGGTAGTATCGCGGTGAAGTATGCACTTGCCCGATCTTGCAACACCTGGTTTGCCCAGGTGGGGATCGATTGTGGACCTAACAACTTTCTGGCCATGGCTCGGCGCCTCGGCTATGGAGAAAAATCTGGTCTTCCGCTCGTTGGTGAGGCTACTGGACTGATTCCCTCTAATGAGTGGATGCTTGCCAATCAAAAGCGCCGGTTTATGAACGGCGATAGTGCCAACATGGCGATCGGTCAGGGAGTGTTACTCGCCACTCCCTTGCAGGTTGCCCAAGGCATGGCGGGCATCGGCAATGGCAAAGCGCTGCCCAAGTTGCAAATCATCCGCCAGGTGCAGGACGGCAAGGGTCGTGTGATGCAGCAATCAATCCCGGAAGTACGCACCGATCTCGGGCTTGCGAAAAACGCCGCACTTGTTGTCCATAAGGGCATGCGCGATGTCGTCAATGAAAGCTACGGAACTGGAAAAAGCGGTGGCCTCAGTTGGACTGTCATGTGCGGGAAAACCGGCACTGCGCAGTGGGGACCAGCTTCGAAAAACCAGCGACTGGCGTGGTTCGCTGGTTTTTTTCCCTACGAAAACCCGCGCTTCGCCTACGCGGTCATCTATGAAGGCCGTCCTGGACAGACCATCAGTGGTGGACGCATGGCGGCCCCGATGGTTCATGCGTTTTTCAATCCGCTGCGCAAGGAGATCGAAACGATCATCGCGGTGCCGAAAAAAGCGATGGTGGTTATTGACGAAGAGCGCGGCTTTCCTTCGCTCCTGGGCGATTCGATTCGCGCAATTCCCGTTGCACCTGAAGAACAAGAGAGCGGGGGGGTGCCACGCGCACAGCCGGTGCAGCCTGAAGATGAGGAAGTAACTGCCGTTCCCGACGCGAAAGGAGATGCCATGCAGGACCCTGCAACAGAAGAGGCAACAGAAGAGGCAACAGAAGAGGCAACAGAAGAGCAAAGAGAAGAACCGGAAAAAGAGGCTCTGCGCGCGATTCCCGTCGACGATCCCGAGGAAACCGGCGACGAGATTGAAATGACACCGGGACAGTGATGTTGTGCGTGGCAATCCACTCAACTCAAATTAGCTATCCAAACCATGCCACTAGACTCCATAATCGCGAAAATGTGGCGGCACAGGTTTTGGCTGGAGACCCTCATATGTATCCTTGGGATTCCGTTTTTCATGTCGGTCGTTTTTGTCAAATAGTCGCGTCGTCAGGAATCGATCAACTTCCAGTAGGCCGATTTTCTCGGGTAGAAGCTGGTTTTGTATTCCGCTCGCTATTGCTTCGCTGGCTTATTGATCCGGTGATGATGCTGGTTTTCTGTCGCGAGACCAGTCAGCAACTGCTGGCTTCGCCCTACTATTTACTAGCAACGTAGCACTTTCGGCAATCTTCCCCTTGAGTCGAGGAGTGTTTTTGCCTCTTGTGCAAATTCATTGATTTTACTATCGATGCCGGTATATTCTGTTCTTACAAATATGGAATTTAACCGCTACAACACAGTGCGCGCTCCCTATTTCACCTTGGGACGTTTCCCGATTCGCCTGACCCAGCTCATCGTGCTGGTACTCGGTGTTTCGATGCTCGTTTGTCTGGTCACGGGAATGTCGTCCTATTCGGAGTTGATGATGTTTTCGACCCATACGGCTCTGCAAAAAACTTGGTGGACGGTGTTTGGTTACCTTTGGTTTGCGGCCCCAACGATCAGTTTCATCCTCAGCGTGGTGTTGTTCGCGCTTTTTGGATCACGGGTTGAGGACTGCATCGAACCGGCGGTTTTTGCGCTGATCTGCGCGATGGCCTGGTTAATGCCGCCGCTGGTGCTGCTGGTCTGTCAGTCCATGGGCCCCGGTTTCCTGCTGGGTCCACAGTTGTTAGGGACGCTGATGTTTCTGATTTATTGCCTAATGAATCCTGAAGAGCCGTTTTTTTTATTTGGCATCCGCCTGAAATGGATCGCCTTGATCGTGTTGCTCGGTACTGCAGGCACCGATATCGCTTATCGGTTGTGGTCGTTGCTGGCTATGCATGTCGTTGTTTTCAGCGCAATTTTGGCCGTGCTGCACCATCAAAATCTGCTTCGCTCATTACAAATGGCTGTCGAACTTGGACTGCCTGAAAAAACAATCCGACCCAAAAAGCCGGTGATAGCGCGTCAGGAATCCAAAATCAAACCGCGGACGGTGATTGATTTGAAATCCACCAACGCGATGGACCGCATTCTGGACAAGGTCCGCGAGAAAGGCTTGCACTCGCTTACCGAAAAAGAAAAAAAACTTCTTTTGGAAATTAGCCGTGAACACCAAGGCTGGGAGCGTTAATGAAACTCACACCGGTTCCTTGTCCAAGTGGAAGGCATCGTGCACGGCGCGTGCGGCGTCCTCGATGAAACGCTCGTCCACTGTCACCGCTATTTTGATTTCTGAAGTGGAAATCATGCCGATGTTGATGCCGGCATCGCCGAGCGCCTTGAACATCGTCGCAGCGACACCCGAGTGCGAGCGCATGCCGATGCCGACTGCGGAAAGCTTGGCGATGCCGCCTTCGGTTTCCACTTTCGCGTGACTGCCGAGTTTGGCAATCACTGGCTTCAGTGCTGCTTGGGCTTTGCCGAGATCATTCGAATGCATGGTGAACGAATGCCGCGCGAAGCCGTCACTGGCAATATTCGAAATGATCATGTCCAGATTGATTTCGGCCTCAGCGAGGGCTCCGAGAATTGCCCCAGACATGCCCGGTGCATCGGGAATGCCGGTCACGGTTACACGAGCTTGCGAGCGTTCGATGCTGATTCCACGAATGACGACGTTTTCCATAGCGGTATGTTCTTCCCTTACGAGGGTTCCGGGATTGTTGTTGAGGCTGGAGCGAACCTCGAAAATGACTCCGTATTTTTTCGCAAATTCCACCGAGCGCGACTGCATGACCTTCGAGCCAGATGAAGCCATTTCGAGCATCTCATCGTAGCTGATTTCCGGCAGCTTCCGAGCGTTGGGGACGATGCGTGGGTCGCAGGTGTAAACACCATCGACATCGGTGAGAATCTGACAGACATCCGCCTTGAGAGCAGCGGCAATGGCGATCGCAGTGAGGTCCGAACCACCGCGGCCGAGCGTGTGGATCATGCCTTCGGGTGTGATGCCCTGAAAACCCGCAACGACCAAGGTTTTACCCTCGTCTAGCATTTGATTCATCAGCGAAGGATCGATTTCCAGAATCCGCCCGCGGGTATGGGAACCGGTGGTGAAAATACCTGCCTGCGCGCCGGTGATCGATGCGGCTTCGACACCAATGTCCTGTAAAGCCATCGCAACAAGGGCAATCGATTGTTGTTCGCCAGTGGACACCAGCACATCCAACTCGCGCTCGGGGGGGCTAGCGGAGAGTTCATGGGCCATTTTGAGCAGTCCATCAGTCACCCCCGACATCGCAGAAACCACTGCAACAACCTTGTTTCCGGCGTCGCGCGTCGATTTCAGCCGCTGGGCCACATTGCGGATGCGGTCGATCGATCCGACCGAAGTGCCGCCATATTTTTGAACGATGAGTGCCATGAATTCCGAAAGGACGGCAACTACAAGTGAATTCGGCGGTCTTGGCAAGTCGAAACGTCGTTCGCATCAGGGCGCCGAACAAACGCCTCGCCCGTTGCCAACGCGGCTGCGGGGCAATTGTTGCCATGGGGGAGATGGAAGAGATCAAGAAAAACGACTTCAACCTGAACATCTCCCGCTACATCAGCACGGCGGTGGGAGAAACGGAGATCGTTCTTGAAAAGGTGCACGACGAGCTAACCGCCGCAGAGACCGCCATCCGCGAGAAGACCAAGCTGCATAACACCTTCCTCAAAGAGCTTGGATTGCATTTGTTACCGCGCCCCTAGTTTTGGCAGAGCCGGAAAATGCCGGTGAAAGTATTTGCAGCTCCTTCCGGCGGTTGACAAATGCCATTCGGAAAATTCCGAATGCCTTCCGTTATGAGATGGGGACTGACAAATTATGAGAAAGTGGCCAACAATCCTGTGCCGGGCATTTCCGATTTTGGCAGGAGGCCAAGTTCCGCGCGCCGGGGCAATCACAACGCCCGGCCGCATCACTCACCCGATCACATCCGGCCAGTTGGTGTGGAACATCTCGCCGCGTGGTTTGTCGATGCGCTCGTAGGTGTGCGCACCGAAGAAATCGCGCTGGGCCTGCAGCAGGTTGGCGGGAAGCACCGCGCTGCGGTAGCTGTCGTAGTAGCCCAACGAAGCACTGAACGCGGGAACGGGGATGCCGTTGAGGGTGGCGAGCGACACCACTTCGCGCCAGTTTTGCTGGAATTGATTGAGCAGGTTTTTGAAGAACGGCGCGAGCATGAGGTTGCTCAGTTGCGGGTTGCTGCGGAAGGCGTCGGTGATGTCATTAAGGAAACGGGCGCGGATGATACAGCCGCCGCGCCAGATCGCGGCGATCTTTCCGAGGTCGAGGTCCCAGTTTTTCTCCTTGCCCATCGTAGCGATGAGATCGAGACCCTGGGCATAGGAAATGATTTTCGATGCAAATAGCGCGTCGTGGACTTGTTTGACCAGCGTTGCTTTGTCGCTGCTGATGTTCGCGACCGGACCATGCAGTTCCACGCTGGCGGCGACGCGTTTGTCCTTCATCGATGAAAGGATCCGGGCTTCCACCGCAGCGTTGATCGTCGAGATCACCACGGTGTTTTCCACAGCGTTCATGATCGTCCACTTGCCGGTGCCCTTTTGACCGGCGGTATCGAGGATCATGTCAACCAGCGCGGCTCCGGTCTCGGGGTCGATTTGTTTGAAAATCTCTGCGGTGATCTGAATGAGATAACTTTCGAGGTCGCCGTTGTTCCAGTCGGTGAACACATGGCCCAGTTCCGCCGCCGTGAATCCGGCGGACTTGAAAATGTTGTAGGCTTCGCAGATCAACTGCATGTCGCCGTATTCGATGCCGTTGTGGATCATTTTAACATAATGCCCCGCACCACCGGGACCGATGTGGGTGACGCACGGTTCGCCATCAATCTTTGCGGCGATCGATTCAAAAATCGGCTTCATTACATCCCAGGTCGAAAGCGGACCTCCGGGCATAATCGAAGGCCCCTTGCGCGCACCTTCCTCACCGCCGGAAACGCCGGCTCCAATGAAGCGCAGTCCTTTTTCCGAAAGGTAAGCATCGCGACGCTCGGTGTCGGTGTAGAGCGAATTACCGCCATCGATAATGATGTCGCCCTGGTCGAGAAGAGGGATTAGCTGCTCGATCACCGCGTCCACCGGACCACCCGCCTTAACCATGATCTGGATCTTGCGCGGCATGGCGAGCGACTGCACGAATTCCTCAAGCGTCTTCGCGCCGACGAATTTTTTGTTAGGATGCGCAGCGATGAATTCATCGGTGGTAGCTGTGGTGCGGTTGAACACGCTGACCTGGAAACCGCGCGATTCCACATTGAGAACAAGATTTTGGCCCATGACGGCCAGTCCAATAAGTCCGAAGTCGCTTTTACTCATGATCGTGTGATGGGATGAAGAACGGTGCGTAAAGGAAAAACTCGATTCATGCAACCCCTTGTTGGTGAAATGATAAAGAATGTGGGTAATTCCGTTGTCGCGACTGATTCCTCCGCACAGGGCCGTCGCGGAGTTGCCTCATTTCCCGCAAGCAATGATTGCCAGCCATGGTAAATTCTGCGAGACAGGGGTGGTGAATTTACCCAATACTATAACGCTTGCACGACTGGGGCTCACGGTTGTCTATGTGGCAGCGGCCTCTGTGGATGGCCCGGTTGCAGGATGGCTGGCGCTGGTATGTTTCAGTGTGGCGGCATTGACTGACTGGCTGGACGGCCATCTTGCTCGCAAGCTCAACCTGGTCACTGCGCTAGGTAAACTTCTGGATCCGGTGGTAGACAAAATCCTGATCTGTGCAGCTTTCGTTCATCTGAGTATCGTGCAACTTTGCCCTATGTGGGTGACGATCCTGATTATCTGCCGCGAATTTTTGGTCACTGGACTTCGCCAGATCGCCGTTGAAAATGGGGTGGTCATTGCCGCGGATCGCTGGGGGAAATTGAAAATGATTTTTCAAATTGTTTTTGTAATCTCCGGGTTGGTTTGGCTGGCACTGCAAGACACTCCGGCGGCCCCTTCTGCACTGGGCCTGCTGCGCTGGCTGGCGGACCCTGCTCATTTCTTCACGCCGTCGATGATGTGGCTCGCTCTGTCACTCACCGTGCTCTCTGGTTTCAACTACATGCGCAACTCGGTTGCCTTGTTCCGCGAGAAAATATGACAGGTCGTTGCCGTCAGCTGGCACTAAAAACCCGGTCAATGCACGGTGAAGGCGAATAAAAAATCTTTTCACCGCCTAGCGCTTAGAACTTCGCAACATATAGGTGCCGATGCGATTGCTGTATGAACTCCGTTTCTAACTAAATACTGTAATCAACGTGAATTAGCTGGAGTTGAGCCGTGCTCATTCGTCACTGCTGCCGAGCAGGAAATTGAAATCATCGAGGGTGAGAGATCGGGCGAAGCTTTCTTCTCCGAGGATATCATTTGCCAAGTTTGACTTTTGTTTTTGGAGATCACGGATTTTTTGTTCAATGCTGTTTTGCATCACGAGTCGGTAGGCGATGACCGTTCGCTTTTGGCCGATGCGGTGTGTGCGGTCGATCGCCTGAGCTTCTACGGCAGGATTCCACCACGGGTCGAAGATGACAACGTAACTTGCGGCAGTGAGATTGAGTCCCGAGCCGCCTGCTTTCAGGCTGATGAGAAAAATAGCGCTCCCTTCAGTGGATTGGAAGTCATCTACCAAAGCACCGCGATTTTCGGTTTTGCCGGTCAGTGTGAAATTTTTCCAGCCACGTTCATCCACCGAACGGCGGATAATTTCCAACATATCGACGAATTGTGAGAAAACCAAAATCTTTTGACCTTCCTCCATAATTGGCTCTAACAGATCCATTAAAGCTTCCAGTTTCGCACTTGCACCGCTGTCCAAGTTCACGATTTTCTTGGCTGTTTTTTTTGCTTTTGATACTCGTGCCGGGGCGTCGCTTGCTGTTATCCCTAGCAGTGCGGTATGACAGCAGATTTGGCGTAAGCGCAGCAGGCTGGTGAGAATGTGAAAGCGCATTTTATCAAGCTGACTGGGTAGCTTGGCCTTGAGCAAGTGTGCTCTGGCGCGTTTGAGCTCCGCTTGATAAAGGTTTTGCTGAACACCTTCCATGGTGATGCTGAGATCTTCTTCGATTCGTTCGGGAAGTTCTTTGGCTACTTCATTTTTTGTGCGTCGGAGCAGGAAGGGCCTGGTGCGGGCGGACAATCGGCGCCGGGCCAGCGGGTCATCTTTTTTATCGAATGTTTTCGTGAAGGACGCTCGTGTTCCTAATACGCCTGGCATGGCAAAAGAAAAGATCGACCACAGATCCATGAGTTTATTTTCTATCGGCGTGCCGGTAAGAGCCAGGCGGTATTCCGACGGTAGCTCACAACACGCTTGGGTGCTGAGCGAGGTGGGGTTTTTGATATTTTGTGCTTCATCGACGATGACCGCGCCCCATGCATTGCGGCTGAGCAGTTCTTTCTGGCTGCGAAGCTGTGCGTAGTTTACGATGAGAAGATCAAACTTGTCGGTGTTCAGGTTTGTTGGGATTTCGCCCGTCTTCCAGACCATGCCTCGCAGTTCGGGGAAAAATTTTCTGGCTTCGCTGTGCCAATTTTCCTGAACCGATTTCGGTGCGATGACAAGTGATGGTTTTGTGAGGTTCTGGGTGCCGCGCAGCCATGCGATCCAGGTGAGTGCTTGAAGGGTTTTGCCTAGGCCCATGTCATCCGCCAGCACGCCACCAAATTGATTTTTGCTAAGATATGCGAGGAAGTGAAATCCATCCAGCTGGTATGGGCGGAGCGTGGCATGTATGCATGTGGGTTGTTCCGGATTGACGCGCGTTTGGATGTCCTCGAGGCGGCGAGTTACCAGTTTGTGGGCTTCTCCGGGAAGGAGTTTGGACTGGCGTTGCGCCATCGAAGAGAGTTGTAGCGCATGCAGGCGGTGTTTTTCACCTGAAAAATCGTGTGCGGACAGACCTATGTCGGCTAGTTCTTTTGCCGTTTCTTCATTGATGGAATATTCCAGCTTGCGCCATCCTTTTTCCGGAAGTATGACCCATTTGCCCTTGGCTTTGAGAAGCAGTCCCACTTCCTTTTGGCTGAGTGAGGCATCGGACATAGCTACATTGACATGGATGTCAAACCAATCAATGCCATTTGCTGATTCCTGAATCTCCAGTGAGATTTCGCCTGTGACAAGGCCATCGAGAAGCTGCGTTAGTTCCTTATCGAGCTTGCATTCGACGCAATCAGGTTTGTTTTTCATCCAATCGATGAATTGATCAGGAAAAGACTTGCTGGTCCGCATTTCATGATGGTTGGCCCCGCCATAGTTGTTAGTGCGGAGTGGCAGTTGAGCCATCCATGCGGCAGATATTTTCAGAGCGCTATCGTCGATGGCTGCGATTTGGTTTTTTGGTGGAATATGTTTTTCCCTAGTTTCCTGCCAGGCATTCTGCGTCCATTCATAATGCGGGGTTTTATTTGCCAGCGAGCCATAGGCGCTCATTCGAAAAATTGAGGAGACCTGATGGGAATACTTGATAATCTTCGCATTCACGAAAATTCGTGGAACCAGTGCGACAATTTTTTCTTTAATCAGGTTTGGTATTTCCACACCAAGTTTGTGCAGGAATTGATAACCGGCTTTGGTTGTCATTGCCGCAGTGGGTATCACCATGGGAAACAAAATGGCTCCGGCGGCGAGATTCCAATTTTCGATGGGGTAGATTCTTTTCGTGGTTAAAACATGACATTGCGGACCTACGACTCCGGCTACGATGTTTATAGTCTGAGGAGCATTTTCGCAGACAAGTCCCAGCGTGAATGAATTGTTTTTTTCGTCGGGCTCAGTGAGTTTCCATTTCAGTTCATGGTCCTCAATGACCATGGGTTGATTGAGGTCATTTACTATGTACCTGCCGATATTCTCCTTCTGCCGAAAAAGGGTTTGCAGGCAGCGGATGAAAATCTCGCTGTCATAGTCTACTTGCACATTACCAACATTTTTGTAGCGATCAAATGAAGTTTCAAGAATTGCGTATGTGGAGGCGTCCATGTGTGCCGCTGAACCCGAGTGATAGCTGCGGTAAAAGTCACGCAGTTTTGTGAGCGTGGCCCTTTTAAAGTTATCTGTATCAGGCTGGGCAAGCATGATTTCCGCGTGGGTTTCCAAGAGCATCAGGCGGAGTTGCGGAAAAGGCACATCGACGACTTTGCCTTGACTCGAAAGATCGTGAAGATACTGCTGCCATTTTTCCGACTCCAAAGAATCGATCCACTGGCGCATATTTTCATCCAAGGGGACCTTTTCTAGCAATCTTTCTATTTTGGGACTGCATCTCAAGCCGTTTCTGATCAGTTGACAACGGATGTAACCGAGAAGTTCTAATGGAGATGATGGTTTGGCGTAATTCGGAAACAATTCGATTCGTTGAAAAGATTTGGAGTTTTGTATGTGAAATATGTAGTGCAAATGAGGACCGTAAATAAGCTGGATGTTTTGTTCATGCCAATCTTCCACTTGTCGCAAGATTTCGCGAAGCTCAGAATCAATATTTTGATTGAGAACTCTGAAGGCCCATTCTGAGAGTTTTTTTTCTTCCATCTGTCTGGTAATGATTTGAAAAGCAGATATGATTCAGCCGATCCGGTTGCACGATTTCATCGAGTAAAGTTCTGAGTATTAAGGGATGAATGGTAGTGCTGGCAGGCCTGATGGCAAGGATAAATCGGATTATGGCGTGGGGCGAATTGCGACGTAGAAGTCAAGCGGGATTTGTGGGGATGTGGTTCTGCGTAGGAAATCAGAATATATGCTAAGAGTGGGTTGGGGTTGCTTCGGTAGTATGAGGAATATTTCACATGAAACGCGCTGCACTGATTCTATTATTTGTTGGTCGATTGTCGGCTCAGCAGGACTTGTGGGATCAATCACCCCTGCGCTACTCCGAGACTCCCGCGCGGGATCGACTGGCTGAGTTGGCGCTGCAATGGCAGCTTGACGATGGCATATTGCGCGGTGGTACGTTGCTTGAACGGGTTTGGCAGGTGCTGGCCGCCTTGAAGGTGCCTGAGGCATCGCAGGTGTTGGTATTTTCAAAAACCAGCAAACAGAACGGAATCATCAACCCCGGTAATCCGCGGGCTTTGTTCCATTCGTTGAATTGCTACTGCGCTTTTGTTCCCGGCGGGCTGATGGAAGTCATTATCCAGGAAAAAACCCTCGGGCCGGTTTTTTACATTGTTGACTTGGGATATGCCGGTAAAGCGGCCACCATCGAACGAGATACCAGCGACTGTCTCTCGTGTCACGGCAGCGGTCGCACGGAAAACGTTCCGGGCATGCTGGTGCGTTCGGTTTTTCCGGATCAGGAAGGTCACGCGCTACTGTCCTTCGGATCAGGCCTTGTCACTCATGAAACGCCGGTCGCCGAACGCTGGGGCGGGTATTACGTGACCGGTTCGATCGCGCTGCCCCATTTAGGCAATCGCACCTACGTCGATGGTCGGTCCGAACTTCCGCAGGCTTTCGCCTGGCCAGACCTGCGGGGAAAAATCGATGTCCGCAATTACCCCTGTGCGACCAGCGATATCGTATCGTTGATGGTTCTGGAGCATCAGTGTCAGGCGCACAACCTGCTGACAGCGGCGACGATGAATTACAAGCGGACGTATTATTTGAGTAAGGCGATCGATCCCAATGCCGACCCCGACAGTGGATCTGCAGGTCGCGTGGCGGATCAATCGGCACGGAAGATCGTCGAGTGGTTTTTGTTCAAAGGAGAGGCCTCCATCGGCGTAGATGGTGTTCAAGGCGATGAGAAATTTCAAAAACAGTTTGCCGCCCTTCTCCCCCGAACACGGCAAGGCGAGTCGCTGGCTGACTTTCAATTGAACAGCCGCATGTTCAAGAATCGCTGCTCTTATATGATCTATTCCGAGGCCTTTGTCGGTCTTCCCGAGGCGGTGAAATCGCGCGTAATCCAGGGCCTGAAAAAAATTCTCGAAGCTGATGGCATTGACGATGAGTATCCCAACATGAAGCTGTCCGAACGGCGGCGCACCGCGAAAATCCTCGACGACACCGGGATTTGGTGAAAAAGCAAGCGCTGTTCCGTCGTAGATATCATTCGTTATGATCAAACAGAAAAACAACTTCGGTATGATGGCATGTCTACTGCTCGTATTGGCGCAGTTCGGAATCGCCCCCGGCCTGCAGGCTGCACCTGCGTTTGCCGACAAAAACTTCAACCTCACATCACCCAACGACCCCAGTAAGCCTGTGCCCGGCGGCGTGCGCTGGTATTGGCGCATGCACGGAGAATATCTCGAACGCACCAAGAAAAATGATTTTGATATCTGCTTCCTTGGCGACTCAATCACCCAGATGTGGCCGGGCGACATTTTCGGCAAGTACTTCGGCAAATACAAAAGCGCCAACTTCGGCATCGGCGGCGACCGCTGCGAAAATGTTCTGCTGCGACTTGATGACGGCGAGTTGAAAGACTGCACGCCCAAGCTGATCGTGCTGATGCTCGGAACAAACAATCAGGGCATGAACACTGCGGAGGAAGTCACGTTCGGCGTGTCGATTGTGGTCAAGCGACTGCGTGAGAAATGCCCTAAATCACGAATCTTGATTCTTGGCATCCTACCTTCCGCCGGTACGCCTTATGACAAGACCACGGCCATCAATGCTGGCATTGCCAAACTTGCCGACCGCGACATGATCGGCTATTTCGATTTTGGCTCGAAATTGCAGGATAAGGACAAAAAGATGCTGCCCAAGATGTTTGCCGACACCGTGCATTTGAGCCGGGAAGGTTATGAGGAATGGGGTAAGGCGGTGGCCCCGATTGTCGAAAAGCTTATGACCAAAAGAGTTTCTGCACTGTAAGTGACGATGAAAAAAGCGATCTTCGATGCGGTGGCGTTGCTCTGCTGTTGCTTGCAGCCAACGGCCTCCGCTGTCGACGATGCCATCATCCCTGCCTGGAAAGCCGAAGAAAAGCCCGTTTTCACCGACCCCGTTGACCAGTGGGCGAAGGATCCTTCGATCATCAAGGCCGGGGACACCTATTACATGTATTACACCAGCGCCAACCCGTGGCAGGACACCGGCAACGGTGGGCAGGGTGAGCCGAGAATTGATTACGCCACATCGCCCGACGGAATCAACTGGACCAGACAGGGCGTGGCGATAGCGAGAGGCAAAGCGGGCGAGTGGGACGACACCCGTCCGCAAGCCCCTGCCAAGCCGATTTTGAAGGACGGCGTGTATTATCTTTACTATGCCGGTGCTGGCAAAGGTGTCACCACCGGTTACGCCACTTCCACCGATCTCAGGAATTGGACAAAGAGTCCCAAAAATCCGGTGTTGCACCAAGGCAAGTGCAACGATCCATTTGTTTATTTGGAAAACGGCACCTATTATCTGTTATACACCTCTGGAGGCGACAGCATTTATTATGTCACTTCGACAAACCTGATTGATTGGTCGCACCCCGTCGCTACCGGTGCCACGGGAGAAGGCAGTGTGCTAGTCAAGGAGGGCAACACCTATCGGCTTTTCGGCTGTATAGGATTTTCCCTGAATGGCGAATACTACAAGGAATACAACACCCGCGATCTCACCAAACCATTCACCGAAAAAGGAAGAATCAACATCAACACGCCGGAATTCGCCCGCGGCGCGCTCTGCCACGGTGATATTCTCATCCAGGGAAATGAGTTCTGGTTTTATTTCCAAGGCACGCGTGACAATGGGAAGCGATTCGATGTTGGACTCGCGAAACAGTCTTTTCCTGCTGTCGCAGAAAAAAATGATCATGAATAAAATCGCAGGCTGGCTCGGTTGTCTGGTCATTTCCGCTTTCACGGCAAAGGCAGCGAACGAGGGTAAACCGAATTTCATCATCATCAATATCGATGACCTCGGATACGCGGACATCGGCCCGTTCGGTTCTGCCTTGAACCGCACTCCGAATCTGGATCGCATGGCGCGCGAGGGTTGTAAGGTTACAAGCTTTTACGGTGCGCCGGTGTGTTCTCCATCGCGGGCCGCGCTGATGACCGGATGTTATCCCAAACGTGTATTGCCGATTCCGCACGTTTTTTTTCCAATTTCTGCCCAGGGG
>Ga0315908_10000410_pt1 | contig 34022 bp, 28 predicted proteins | sample LakEriMetagenome_12_FD_203520 | JGI IMG/M metagenome (GOLD analysis project Ga0315908, IMG submission 203520) | Freshwater fungal communities from buoy surface, Lake Erie, Ohio, United States - Buoy 4 MA124 | ecosystem: Environmental > Aquatic > Freshwater > Lake > Lake biofilm | place: USA...
GACCTGTTGATCGACGCTGAAGTTCGGTAGCAAGCTTCACGCGTTGGGCTTCTCCCCCAGATAGCGTCGGTGCAGATTGCCCTAAGCGCACATACCCAAGGCCCACATCGCAGAGAGTCTTGAGATAACGAGCAATCGTTGGAACTGATTCAAAGAATGTATGAGCAATTTCGATAGGCATATCGAGCACTTGAGCAATCGTCTTGCTCTTGTAGTGAACCTCTAAAGTCTCGCGGTTATAGCGAGCACCGTGGCAGACCTCGCAAGGAACATAGACATCAGGCAGAAAGTTCATCTCGATTGTGATCGTTCCATCACCCGAACAGTTCTCACAACGTCCGCCTTTAACGTTAAAGGAGAAACGACCTTGCTGATAACCACGTACTTTTGCCTCCGTCGTCTCAGCAAAGAGAGCACGGACCTTATCGAAGACGCCTGTGTAAGTTGCAGGGTTAGAGCGCGGTGTGCGACCAATTGGTGATTGATCTACGTGCACAACTTTATCGAGTTGATCGATACCGGTAACAGTGCGGTGACGACCAGGAACAAGGCGTGCTCCATTGAGCTTATTAGCAAGAGTCGTATAGAGAATGTCATTCACTAACGTTGATTTACCAGAGCCTGAAACTCCCGTCACGGAGACAAAGAGACCGAGCGGAATAGAAACTTCAATGTCTTTGAGGTTATTCTCTTTGGCACCCTTAATGACAAGTTGGCGCTTTACATCCACCGGTCTGCGCGTCTTTGGAATTTCAATTGATTTACGGCCAGACAAATAGGCACCTGTAATTGACTCCTTCGATGCAATCAGTTCTTCATAGGAACCAGAGACAACAACTTTCCCACCGTGCTCGCCAGCACCTGGCCCGATATCAACAACCCAATCTGCAGTGCGAATAGTCTCTTCATCATGCTCAACAACAATCAGTGTATTTCCAAGATCGCGCAGTCGAGTCAGAGTCTCAATCAAGCGACGGTTATCGCGCTGGTGCAGGCCAATGGATGGTTCATCTAGAACATAGAGAACACCGACTAGCCCTGAACCAATCTGAGTTGCAAGGCGAATACGTTGTGCTTCACCGCCAGAGAGCGTTGCTGCAGGGCGATCGAGTGAAAGGTAATCAAGTCCGACATCGAGAAGGAAGCCAAGGCGTGCATGCACTTCTTTCATCACGCGCTCTGCAATCTGTGCCTCACGCTTATTGAGAGTTACCTGCTTAAGAAATATCGCGCAATCATCGATAGAGAGCGCACACACCTCAGCAATGCTCTTGCCTCCCAGAGTTACCGCCAATACTTCAGGCTTTAAGCGCGCTCCCTTACATGCAGGACAAGGAGTCTCGCGCATATAGGCCTCGTATTTATCGCGGCTGTAATCACTATCGGTCTCACTATGGCGGCGATGAATAAAGGGAACTACACCCTCAAAGCCTGTTGAGTAGTTGCGCACGCGTCCATAGCGATTCTTATATTTAACGTGGACTTCATAATCAAAGCCATTGATGATCGCCTCTTTGGCTTTAACAGAGAGCTTCTTCCACGGGTTATCCATAGAGAATTTAAGTTCAGTGGCAAGTGCTTCAAGCAGGCGAAGGAAGTATTCAGAGGATTGTCCCCCAGCCCACGGAGCGATAGCGCCTTCATTAATAGAGATGGAGTCATCCGGAATGATCAGATCTTCATCGACCTCAAGTTTTGTACCGATACCTGAGCATTCAACGCATGCACCGAAGGGTGAGTTAAATGAGAATGAGCGCGGTTCTAACTCTTCAAAGGAGAGATTGCAATCATGGCATGCAAGGTGCTCGCTATAGGTGTGCTCCTTCTCAGCGCCCTTTGCGTCGACAAAGTCCAGAAGAACAAGACCATTACCTAAACGCAGAGCAGTCTCAATTGAATCCGTCAGACGAGACTTGCTCTCAGCCTTTGCAGTAAGGCGATCAATGACTACCTCGATGGTGTGCTTCTCCTGCTTTTTTAGCTTGGGTGGTTCAGTCAGCTGAATAGTTTCGCCATCAACGCGAGCACGTGAATACCCCTGCGTTACAAGCTCTGCAAAGAGATCAACAAACTCACCTTTACGCTCGCGAATAACAGGGGCAAGAACTTGAAACTTCGTTGTTGCAGGCATTGTAAGAATTTGATCCACAATCTGCTGAGGACTCTGTCGAGAGACAGCCTTGCCGCACTCAGGGCAATGTGGTCGACCTGCGCGAGCAAAGAGGAGACGGAAATAGTCATAGACCTCAGTAATAGTTCCCACCGTTGAACGTGGGTTTCTATTGGTGGATTTCTGATCAATGGAGACTGCAGGAGAAAGTCCTTCAATGAAATCAACATCGGGCTTATCCATCTGACCTAAGAATTGGCGGGCATAGGCAGAAAGGGATTCCACATAGCGGCGCTGGCCTTCAGCAAAGATGGTGTCGAATGCAAGGCTTGATTTACCTGAACCAGAAAGACCAGTAAAGACAATCAGCGCATCGCGAGGAAGTTCAATGGATACATCTTTAAGGTTATGTTCGCGCGCTCCGCGGACTACTAACTTATCGATGCTCATGTACCGGCCTCATCCATTCCGCGAAGTTCGCGCTTTAAATCCTTCAACTCATCTCGCAGACGTCCAGCGAGTTCGAAAGCGAGTTCATCAGCTGCACTGCGCATCTGTTCGGTGAGGGAGCCTATCAACGCAATCAGTTCTTGGCGCGGCATAGAATCCGTAGATTTGGAAGCAAAGGGCAGAGCTGAGCCAGATTTCTTGCCCTTGAGTGATGCCATGATGTCATCAGTGTCATCACTCTCTTGAGCAATGAGATCTGTGATATCTGAAATCTTCTTGCGCAGTGGCTGAGGGTCAACGCCACGTTCGAGGTTATAGGCAACCTGCTTAGCGCGACGTCGATTGGTCTCATCAATTGCCTTCGCCATCGATGCAGTCATATTGTCTGCATACATATGAACTTCACCTGAAACATTTCGGGCTGCGCGACCGATGGTCTGAATGAGCGATGTTGCAGAGCGCAGGAAGCCTTCCTTATCCGCATCTAAGATTGCAACGAGGGACACTTCAGGTAGGTCTAGACCTTCACGGAGCAAGTTGATACCAATCAAAACATCGTATTCACCACTACGAAGCTCACGCAGAAGTTCCACGCGACGAAGGGTGTCTACTTCAGAGTGCAGATAGCGAACTCGCACACCCTTCTCTTGCAGGTAATCGGTCAAATCCTCAGACATCTTCTTTGTCAGCGTTGTAACAAGCACTCGCTCATTACGTTCTGCGCGAATGTTGATCTCATGCAAGAGATCATCAATCTGTCCCTTAATCGGCTTTACAACAATTTGTGGATCAACCAACCCTGTTGGTCGGATGACCTGCTCAACAACATCACCATCGACCTTTGCCATCTCATACTTTCCAGGCGTAGCTGAGAGATAAATAGTCTGTCCGGTGCGATCTAAGAACTCTGGCCACTTCAATGGGCGGTTATCAAGTGCACTAGGTAGGCGGAATCCATGTTCAACCAGTGTGCGCTTACGCGCCGAGTCACCTTCAAACATTGCACCAATCTGCGGGACGGTCACGTGGCTTTCGTCGATGACCACAAGGAAATCTTCAGGGAAGTAGTCGAGTAAGCAGTTAGGTGCAGATCCAGGTTCGCGACCATCGAGATGGCGTGAATAGTTTTCGATTCCCGAACAGAACCCCAGCTGCTGCATCATCTCGAGATCAAATGTTGTGCGCATACGTAGGCGTTGCTCTTCCAATAACTTGCCTTGCTTCTTAAAGTGGTTCAGTTGGATTTGAAGCTCATCTTCAATCTCACCCATAGCTCGCTTCATCGTTTCAGGACCTGCTGCGTAGTGGGTTGCAGGGAAGATATAGATCTCTTCCTCATCACGGACAATCTCACCCGTGAGTGGATTAAGCGTCATGATCTTCTCAATCTCATCGCCAAACATCTCAATGCGCACAGCTAACTCTTCATACATGGGAATGATTTCAACGGTATCCCCACGCACGCGGAATGTGCCACGCTCAAAAGCCATATCGTTACGTTTGTACTGCACATCAACAAACTTGCGCAGCAGAACGTTACGCTCGATCTCATCCCCCACTTTGAGGCGAATCATGCGATCGATGTACTCCTGAGGAGTTCCAAGGCCATAAATACAAGAAACTGTTGCCACAACAATCACATCACGCCGAGTAAGTAGTGAGTTGGTCGCTGAGTGGCGCAGGCGCTCCACCTCATCGTTGACGCTGGAATCTTTCTCAATAAATGTATCTGTCTGAGGAACATAAGCCTCAGGTTGGTAGTAGTCGTAGTAAGAGACGAAGTATTCGACAGCATTATTGGGAAGTAGCTCGCGAAATTCATTGGCGAGCTGAGCAGCAAGTGTCTTATTGGGAGCAAGGACCAAGGTGGGGCGCTGCAGACGCTCAATCAACCAAGCAGTCGTTGCAGACTTTCCCGTACCCGTTGCACCCAGAAGAACGACATCTTGCTCACCTGCATTGATGCGACGAGTGATCTCTTCGATGGCCGCAGGCTGATCCCCTGCAGGAACATAATCACTGATGACTTGAAAGGGTGCGACCTTTCGCTGAAGATCGGTTACTGGGCGCACCCGGTTAGCCTAGCGATTGCGGTAGAAGAACGCTCTCCCAGAGATTTTCCACCTGACGCAGCAGGGAATCTTCATCGCCATCGTTGCGAATAACGGCATCGGCAACGGCTGTGCGGGCCTCTTCACTTGCCTGAGAAGCCATTCTCTTTTCAATCTGTGAGATATAGAGCCCCTTCTTCAGAAGACGCGCCTTGCGCAGTTCAATATCGGATTCAACAGTGATGACGTAATCAAATTTCTCAGAGGCCCCTGTCTCAACTAGGAGGGGAATCTCATAAATCAAAATGTCATCAATGTCTAAATCTGCAACCGCTTGCGCAAAGAGCGCCTGCACTCGTGGATGGATTATCCCTTCCAAATCTTTCCGGGCACCCTCATCACTAAAGACAATCTCTGCAAGCTTTTTACGGTCAATATCTCCATTGCGAATGACCTCATCGCCAAAGCGAAGCAAGACATCAGCAAAACCATCTGTGCCACGTTCAATCGCCATGCGAGCCAACTGGTCTGCATCAATAACTAGCGCGCCAAGTTCGGCAAAATTCTGCGCAACCGTTGACTTACCGGAACCAATTCCGCCTGTAAGGCCGACTACCAACATGTATCAACTCTACCTTTGCGGTAATTAAAAAGGGACCCATGCGGGGCGTGCGAGTTAAGTATCATCTCGCGACCCGAATGAGTCCCTCTTTAGTAATTACTTATTCAGCTACAACAGCAGCTTCTTCAGCGACCTTTGCTTCAGCCTTCTGCTTCTTGTGAGCCATGAAGCGCTCCTGAGCAACAGCGTATTGACGCTCCCACTCTTCGCGCTGTGTGTCATATCCCGGCTTCCATTCCTGAGTATCAGGATCGAAGCCTTCTGGATAGATGAAGTTTCCTTCAGCGTCGTAACGAGCAGACATTCCGTACTGTGTTGGATCAAATGCTTCGATCTCGACTTCATGTCCTTCATTAGCTTGCTTCAATGAGAGTGAGATGCGACGACGCTCAAGATCGATATCGATGATCTTGACGAAGAGTTCGTCATCTACTGCAACAACCTGCTCTGGAATCTCAACGTGGCGTTCTGCCAACTCTGAGATATGAACGAGGCCTTCAATTCCTTCGTGAACACGGATAAATGCACCGAATGGAACAAGCTTTGTTACGACACCTGGCACAACAGTATTAATTGTGTGAGTGCGAGCAAATGCCTGCCATGGATCTTCCTGTGTTGCCTTGAGTGAGAGTGAAACACGCTCGCGCTCGAAATCAACTTCGAGAACTTCAACGGTTACTTCATCGCCAACTTCAACAACTTCACCTGGGTGATCGATGTGCTTCCATGAAAGCTCTGAAACGTGAACGAGACCATCAACGCCACCAAGGTCAACGAATGCACCGAAGTTAACGATTGATGAGATAACGCCTGAGCGAACCTGACCCTTTTGGAGCTGGTTTAGGAATTCAGTGCGTGACTGTGACTGTGTCTGCTCAAGGAATGCGCGACGTGAAAGCACAACGTTGTTGCGATTCTTATCGAGCTCGATGATGCGAGCCTCAACCTGCTTACCGATGTAAGGGGTGAGGTCACGAACGCGACGCATTTCAACGAGAGATGCTGGCAAGAAGCCGCGCAATCCGATGTCGACGATAAGTCCGCCCTTAACAACTTCAATAACTGTTCCGATGACAACTTCATCGCGTTCCTTCTTGCCTTCGATTTCGCCCCATGCACGCTCATACTGAGCACGCTTCTTAGAGAGAATCAAGCGGCCTTCTTTATCTTCCTTCTGAAGAACCAGTGCTTCAACTTTATCTCCAACCTTAACGATGTCATTTGGATCTGCATCGTGGCGGATAGAGAGTTCGCGTGATGGAATTACGCCTTCAGTCTTGTAACCAACGTCAAGGAGTACTTCTTCGCGATCAATTTGAACGACTGTGCCAATGACGAGGTCTCCGTCACTGAAATTTCTGATTGTTCCTTCAATTGCGGCTAGAAAATCTTCCGCTGATCCAATGTCATTTATTGCAATTTGTGTAGTCAAGATGCTCCGTAGGGATAGAAAGTAGTAGGGATAGGACTATTAAATTTTTCCCGCCTCTTATGAATCGGGAGGCTAAGAGTATGGGTGGGGGTGATTTACAGGCAAATCCCCGCATAGATATGAAGGACTGCACATAGGATTGCCAGACGATGAAGCGATATGCCGAATTATTCCGAATCCCGAATGTCTGGGTATTAGCGATTGCCTGTTTTCCAGCCCGAATCGCCTACGGAATGGTCGGTCTCTCAATCTTTTTTAAAGTGGAACAAGCAACAGATTCCATTTCCTTTGCCGGTTTAGCTATTGGGCTCAATGCAGCAGCGGGTGCTTTAACTGCCGGAATCCGCGGTTCGATTATGGATAAGTACGGTCAGACTTGGCCACTTCGCATCATGGTCCCGGCGTATGCAGGAATGGCATTTGCACTAAATGCGATGGATTCCAAAGCAATGATGCTCACTCTTGCTTTCGTGATGGGGCTAAGTGCTCCTCCAATTAACTTATCTGTTCGACCTCTCTGGAAAATAATTGTTCCTGATGGTTACCTTCGCACCGCTTATGCGATGGATACCGCGATCATGAGTGCAGCCGGAGTAATCGGTCCTGTAATCGCAACATCTCTTGCGCTCTCATCTCGCCCTTCACTTCCGCTCAATATCTGCGGCGCCCTCATGCTTCTTGGCGGAGGCGCGTTGGCTCTGACGAAAGTTTCTCGTGGCTGGATTCCGGAGAAAAAATCAGCTGACTATCTTCCCTTGTGGAAACATAAACCGCTTCGCTTGTTGATGATTGAGGGCTGCTTCCTTGGATTTGGTTGGGGCGTATTTGATGTTGCAGTTCCTGCATTCACCACGATCGAGAAAGTGCCTTACCTAACTGCCTGGATCTTTACCGCTATGGGTCTTGCAAATATTCTCGGTGGCTTACTAGCTGGTCTTGTCTCTAAGCGAACATCTTCACTTCGAGCAATGCGCCGTACCTACGCAATATGGTTCTTCGCATCTATCCCTATGGCTTTGTCGTATCCAGGATGGTCCATGATTATTGCCGCCGCACTACTTGGTTTACTTGGTGGAGCAATCATGGTCTTCTATTGGGAAGTCATGGAGGCGATACGTCCGCAAGGTTCACCGACTGCAATGATGGGTTGGCTCTGGACCGTAGAGGGAACGTTGATGTCTATCGGTTCTATGGCAGGTGGCTTCATCTCAGAACACCTATCACCAACAATCGCTCTCAGTATTACAACCGTATGTATAGGAATCGGATACATCATCCTGCGTATGGGAAATACTCGCCTTCTTGCAGCCGATCGAATTCCAACTGAAGAGGAAGATCTCGAAGCGATGAAAGATAACTCCCCCACAACTACTTAGTGGGCAGCTTCGTTCCAGCTCTTGCCAACACCGACTGAAACATCCAGTGGTGCGCGTAATGGATATGCCTTACCCATCTGCACGCGGACAAGTTCAGAGACTGCATCAATCTCCGCGGTTTTAACTTCCAAGATCAGTTCATCGTGAACTTGCAATAACAAGCGTGACTCATACTTTCCAGCAACGAGAGCTCCTTGAACATTGAGCATCGCCTGCTTAATGATGTCGGCTGCAGATCCTTGAATTGGAGCATTAAGCGCCATGCGCTCTGCGACTTCTCGGCGCTGGCGGTTATCGTGCATGAGATCAGGTAGATATCGTCTGCGCCCCATGACTGTCTCTGTATAACCAACTTTGCGAGCATCATCGACGACAGTCTTGAGGTAGTCGCGAATTCCACCGAAGCGTTCGAAGTATCTATCCATCAAATCTTGCGCTGCAGGCGGTGATAGATCCAGCTGCGCAGCAAGTCCATAAGAGCTCAGGCCATAGGCAAGTCCATATGACATCGCCTTAATCTGACGGCGCATCTCAGGATCAACATCAGATGCCTTCACAGCAAAGACTTCTGCAGCAACAGTTGCGTGAAGATCTTCCCCTGACTCAAATGCTTTGAGTAGGTGCTCATCATTAGAAAGGTGAGCCATGATGCGCATTTCAATCTGACTGTAATCGGCTGTCAGAAGAGCGTCATAGCCACTACCTGCAATAAAGCAACCACGGATCTTGCGACCTTCCTCGGTGCGCACAGGAATATTCTGCAAGTTGGGTCCAACTGATGAAAGGCGCCCGGTTGCTGCAACGGTCTGCGCAAAATGAGTATGAATCCTCTTATCTTTCTGAATCTCAACCAGTAAACCTTCAATAGTTGTTGCAAGCTTCTTTGTCTCACGAATGCGCAGTAGCGCAGCAAGCAGAGGATGAGAAGTCTTTTCAAAGAGCCAGGTGAGAGCATCAGCATCGGTTGTAAAGCCAGTCTTAATCTTCTTTGTCTTTGGTAGCCCCAGCTCATCAAAGAGAACCACTTGTAGTTGCTTCGGTGAGCCCACATTAAATTCATGTCCTGCGGCATCATGAGCAACCTTGGTCTCTCGCGCAACTTCGCCATCGAAGAATGTGGCCAGTGTTTCAAGGCCCTTCTTATCAACTGCAATGCCACGGCTTTCCATCTGCGCCAATAACTCAGCTATCGGAAGTTCAAGTTCTTGATAGAGCTTTGTAAGGCTGCGATCACTCAGTTCCTTAGTCAGAGATTCCCGCAGACCAAAGAGTGCGCATGCAGTGGTGAGCAAAGTCTGCTCGGGTGAGGATTCATCAATCTGACTTCCATCTCCCCAACGTTCCAAGAGATCCTCCACCTCTTGCGAGCGAACTCCAGGGTTTACCAAATATGCGGCAAGGGATGTATCAAATGCAATGCCAGAGAGCCCATTATCGCGAGCCACAGACTTTGCATCGTGGGCAATCTTTTCAACAGCAGCATTTGTTGCCCACTCCCCCATCTCTGATGAGTGAACGAGAAATGCTGTCTTCTTATCAAGAGCTACGGCATAGCGATGTAGTCGATAATCTACGAGTTCATACGCGATTGAAATCGCTCCACTATGGACCGCAATCTTGTTTGACGCCTCATCTGATGTAAGAACAGATGAATCAATATCTGAACCAAAGAGTGAGAACTCAGGCTCTGCTATTTGAGTCACCTTCTTCGCTGGAGTCTCTGCGCCACCTGTGGAAATAACTTTTAAGCGATCTTTGAGTGTACGAAATTCAAGTTGCTCAAAGAGCGCGGTCAAATCTGATTCAGTCACTCCACTCCAGGCAAGAGCGTCAATGGTGAAATCCAGAGGCACGTCATGCAGCAGCTGAGTAAGTTCGCGGTTACGCTTCACATTTTCGATATTGGCACGAAGAGATTCGCCAACCTTTCCGGCGACCTTCTCTGCTTGTGAAAGTAGCTTCGCGAGTGAGCCATATTCAACGACCCACTTAGCGGCAGTCTTTTCTCCGACTCCTGGAATAGATGGCAAGTTATCGCTGGGATCTCCTCGAAGGGCGGCAAAATCTGGATACTGCTCAGGTGACATTCCATATTTTTCTTGGACAGCATCTGGTGTCATGCGAGCCATTTCAGAGACACCACGCTTGGGATAAAGAACAGTTGTCTGCTTCGTAACTAACTGAAAGCTATCGCGATCGCCCGTACAGATCAGGACTTCTGCACCTTCCTTCTCGGCGCGCTTTGTGATGGTTGCAATAATGTCATCTGCCTCAAAGCCTTCAATCTCAAATTGGTTAATTCCAAATCCCTTAACCAGCTCATGCAGATATGACATCTGCGAGCGAAATTCATCAGGAGTCTTCGCTCGGCTGGCCTTATATTCTGGAAAGATTTCACTACGAAAAGTCTTGCGCGAGACATCAAATGCCACAGCCACATGGGTCGGCTTCTCATCTTTTAAGAGGGAGATCAGCATCGTGGCAAAGCCATAAATGGCATTGGTGTGTTGGCCTTGCGCCGTTGTGAAGTTCTCAGCAGGAAGTGCGAAGAAAGCTCGATATGCCATGGAATGGCCATCGATAAGCAGTAGTTTCTTCGTAGCCATGGCGCTCATCATAGATATAAACTCTGCAACTATGACTGAACCTGATTACTTAGCAATCATCAAAGAACGCGGACAGGGCGCTCTCGATATCAAGATGGGTATCGAAATGCTCGAAGTCTCACCGCAACGTTTGGTGGCGCGTATGCCTGTTGAGGGAAATACTCAACCTATCGGCATCCTCCACGGCGGAGCCAATGTCGTTCTCGCTGAGTCACTCGGCTCTATCGGTACTCAATTACATGCTGGCCCTGACCGCAAAGTTGTTGGCGTAGATATCAACGCAACTCACCATAAATCAACATCGAGCGGATATGTGACCGCTGTTGCTACTCCTGTCTCACTGGGTCGCACACTCTGCGTCTATGAGATTGTGATAACAAACGAGGCAGGTCAGCGAACTTGTACAGCTCGCATAACCTGCCTCATTTTAAATAAGGAGTAATCAATACTTAATGGGCACCTGTTCCAAGGTATGCCTCACGGACAGCTGGATCATTAAGTAGGTCAGAAGCCGCTGCTTCCTTTGTAACATTTCCAGTTTCGAGAATATAGGCACGGTGTGCGCGCTGTAGCGCTTGCTGTGCATTCTGCTCTACCAAGAGAATTGTTACGCCCTGCTTATTGATCTCAGTGACGATGCGGAAGATATTTGCAATCATCTGTGGTGCAAGACCCATGGAAGGCTCATCAAGGAGTAAGACTTTAGGACGTGCCATGAGTGCGCGACCCATTGCAAGCATCTGCTGTTCTCCACCAGAGAGAGTTCCACCGGCTTGCGATGTGCGCTCTTTCAATCGTGGGAATAGGGTGTAGATGCGATCAAGATCTTCATCCATCTCTGCCTTACGATTTTTACGGTTGAACTTACCCATCTCAAGGTTTTCAAGAACTGTCATACCAGGGAAGATTCCGCGGCCTTCAGGAACTTGTGAGATACCAAGATCTACACGCTCGTGTGCTGGAATCTTGCTGATCTCTCCACCGTCGAAAGTAATCGAACCACTGGTGACATTGCGAAGGCCAGAGATTGTCTTAAGAATTGTTGTCTTACCCGCACCGTTTGCGCCAATAAGAGTGACAATTTCACCTTGGTTTACAACAACTGATACGCCTTTGATGGCTTCAATCTTGCCGTAGTGAACACGAAGATCTTTAATTTCAAGACGCATCTGCTGGCACTCCTAGGTAAGCCTCGATAACACGAGGGTCATTTTGAACTACTGATGGAAGATCATCTGCAATCTTTGAACCAAAGTCGAGAACTGCAACACGGTCAGAGATTCCCATGATGAGCGACATATCGTGCTCAATGAGAAGAACTGTGTATCCCCTATCGCGAATCTTCTTAATCAGGTTTGCAAGCTCGACCTTCTCTGCAGGGTTAAATCCTGCAGCTGGTTCATCAAGGAGCAATAGCTCTGGCTCTGTTCCTAGAGCGCGAGCAATCTCAAGTCGACGCTGATCTCCATAGGGAAGATTCTTTGCGAGTTGATCAGCGCGGTGATCAATGCCCATCAGAGTTAAGAGCTCGTATGCGCGCTCTTTGCTCTCCTTCTCTTCACGACGATTGAGAGGCGAACCAATCAAAGCGCGCAAGAGTCCGGTCTTCTTGTGAACATCGGTTGCTGTGAGAACATTCTCAAGAGCGGTCATATCTCCAAAGAGACGAACGTTCTGGAATGTGCGGGCAAGCCCTGCCTTCGTCACTTGATGGCGCTTAAGACCTGAGAGATCCTGGCCCTTAAATGTGATTTGACCAGATGTAATTGGGTAGACACCGGTCACCACGTTAAAGACTGTTGTCTTTCCAGCACCGTTGGGACCAATCAGAGCACAGATTTCGCCCTTGTTAACATGGAAGTTAACTTCATTCAGGGCTGTAACACCACCGAATTTAATGGTCGCATTCTTAAGTTCGAGAAGTTTCTCAGACATTACATTGACCTCTTCTCTGTAATCTTTTCGCGTTTCTTTCGTGGAAGTAATCCATCTGGACGCAGGTTCATCATCAAGATGAGAACGAGTCCGAAGATCACCTGGCGTGCATCAGAGATGAAGCGAATGCGCTCTGGAAGGTAGGCAAGTACTGAAGCGCCAAGTACGACTCCCCAGATATTTCCAATTCCTCCGAAGACTACGCAGGCAAGGATCAAGATTGAAACTTCAAACTTAAACATATCTGGTGAGATCACCATGACCTTTGATGCATAGAGAACTCCAGCTGCTCCACCGACTGCAGCACCGATCACAAATGACCAGAGCTTGTAGATCAAGGTGTTAACGCCCATGAGAGCTGCAACGTCTTCATCCTGGCGAATTGCTTCCCACGCACGACCTGGGCGGCGCACCGTGAAACGGCGAATCATCCAGATAACGAGCAAGATCATGGCAAAGACGAGCCAGAAGAAGTGCTGTGGATACATGAGGTTGAATTCAAAACCAAAGATTGTTGGAGGGTTTGGAATACCTGCAATTCCGTTAGGTCCACCTGTCACGGAGAGATTGAGCGCAACGATGCGAACGATTTCACCAAAACCTAGAGTGATAATCGCCAAATAATCTCCACGAAGACGAAGTGCTGGAAGACCAAGAATCACACCTGAAATCATCGCGAAGAGAATTCCGAATGGAAGAATCTCCCATGTGTTCCACCCAAAGAGAGTGGAGAGAATTGCTTGCGAATACGCACCGATTGCAAAGAAGGCAACATATCCAAGGTCGAGTAGCCCCGACTTTCCCACCACGATATTGAGGCCAAGGGCCATGAGTACAAACATTCCAACTGGATAGACCAGCACGTTCTGGAATGAAGTAATCGGTGTATTGAGGAAGCTTGTAGGACCCCAATCAGCAGCGAATGGAATCAGACCGACGATGGTAATCATCGCAAGAACAAAAACTGTACGCACTGGACGGTTCCAGCTTGCCCAGACTTCGGCACCTTTATCGCGAAGATTGAAGTTTCGGAGTGTATTCATCATGTCCTCGTCTGCTGTACTGCCTCACCAAAGAGGCCATTCGGTTTAAAGAGAAGGATAAGAACTAGGACAACAAAGACTGTTACTGCCTTCCACTGCGATCCGAGAATTGCTGAAGCAAACTGCTCCATCATTCCGAGTGCAAGACCGCCGTAGAAAGCTCCTCGAAGGTTTCCGATTCCTCCAAGTACCGCTGCAGTAAATGCTGCGATACCCATATTGAAGCCCACGTTAAAGACTGTATTTTCATAGACCGTTGTATAGAGGAAAGCAGCTGCGCCGGTGGTGAGTCCACCGATAAGAAATGTCATAGAGATAACTCGGTTGATGTTGATTCCCATCAACTTCGCATTATCTTCTGACATTGAAACTGCACGGATTGCTTTACCAAGACGTGATCGGTTAACGAATTGATCAAGAATTACGAAGATAATGATTGGCGCAACGATTGCAAGCATTGTGTCGATACGAAAGTTTGCACCTGCAACTTCGCCAAAAGACCACTTCTCGAGCAAGCGAGGAGCAGATGATGGACGAGACTTTGTGTACATGCGCATACCTTCAAGAAGAAAGATAGATACGCCAATTGCTGAGATAAGTGAGGCAAGTCGATTAGCACCACGTGCTCGGAGTCGTCGATAGGCGACGAGCTCAACAAGAACGGCTAAGACAGCGCAAGCAATCATCGAGCCGACGAGTGCAATCACAAGTGTGTAGACCAACTCGAAACCTTGCAGCGGTTCAGCGTTGATTGGATGGCCAAGGAGAGTGATTTCCACCCAGAGAACAGCAAATGTTCCGAGCATAAATACTTCTGAGTTGGCAAAGTTAATGAGTCGCAATACTCCGTACACCATGGTGTATCCGAGTGCGACAAGTGAATAAATAAGACCGAGGGCAAGCCCTTGAAGAACTAGGGACCAGAACTGGGTCGTTATGACTGAAAAGTTCATATCTACCGATCTATGAAGGTGCTAAGAGTGTTATGAGGAGTGGCCACCTCCGCAGTGTATTGCGAAGATGGCCACTCCCTACTACATATTGAAAGTGTTACTAGATGCAGTGCTTATTAAGCAATTGCGTCGTAGACGATCTTTCCGTTCTTTACGAGGTAACCACCCACGTCAGCTCCACCGATGATGTCTCCATAACGGTTGAACTTGATTGATGATCCGCCTGCACCCTTGAAGGTTTGGCTGTTAACGCATAGCTGAATCGCTGGGCGAGTTAGCTTGCCCTGTTCGATACAAGTGATGAACACCTGTGCTGCGTTGTATGCAGTTGCTGAGTAGAGACCAGGAACCTTTACGCCTGTGATCTTCTGGAATGAAGCAAGTTCTGCTGCAGTTAGAAGTGAGTCGAAAGGAACATCTGCTGCTGTGAGGCGAACGCCGTCAGCTGCCTTACCTGCTAGATCTGGGAAGTCTGATGTGTTAACACCATCTCCAGCTGCAAGAACGCCTGTGTATCCACCATCGCGAAGAGCCTTGAAGAACTTCGCTGCTTCTACTGTGTAACCACCGTAGATAACAACGTTAGCGCCTGAAGCCTTGACCTTTGATGCAACTGAAGTCCAGTCAGCAGTTCCGCGTGGAACTGAATCTGTACCTGCAACACCGATCTTCTTAGCTGGAGCCATTGCGTACTTGATGAGACCTGCACCGTATGTGGTCTGGTCGTCAACGAGGTAGATCTTTGGTGATGAGACACCCTTAGTTGCATAGCGAACTAAAGCTGGTGCCTGGAAACCATCGTGAGCTACAACGCGGTGGAAGATTGGGAATCCACGGTCTGGAGCCTTTGGATCTGTAAGTGATACAGCTGATGCTGAAGGTGCAACCATTGTGAGGCCTGCAGCCTTGTATGCAGGGAATGAGTTACGTGCTTCACCAGAACATGATGTTCCGATAACGCCGATAACTGCCTTGTTAGCAGCAACACCAGGAGCGATGTTTGCAGCAACTGTTCCGTCGCACTGTGAGTCAGCCTTGATAAGTGTGATCTTTACTGCTGGGTTCTTTGCGTTGTAAAGCGCAATTGCCCACTCTGCGCCAGGGAATTGATCCTGACCGAGCTGTGCATCAGGACCTGTTAGTGGACCCTGGAATGCAAGTGTTACGTTCTTCTTTGCAGCTGCTGATGCTGGAGCTGTTGCAACTACGCCAAGGGCGAGAGTTGTAGCAGCAGCAATAGCAAGACCGCTAATGAGCTTCTTGTTCATTTATTGCCTTCCTGTTTTTTCATGCTTGTGTCCCGGGACAGGGAGGTGAGAAGAGTAATGCTCAACCCCTAGTTGAGACAAGACGTAATTGCCCGAATTCCCCGTGTGGGAGGTTACTTTTTCATCACGATATTGGGTGATATTCCTGTGCCATCAGGTATGCCAGGACGAGCTACTTATCCAGGGCGGCCTCAGGGGAAATGACTGCATTTGCGACCTCTTTCATCGTCAGGCGGCGGTCCATAGCAGCCCTTTGAATCCATGAGAATGCTTCAGGCTCTGAGAGATTGAGCGCCTTCATCAAGATGCCCTTGGCTCGATCAATCATTTTGCGAGTCTCAAGGCGTTCATGTAAATCTGCAACTTCTTCGGCGAGTGATTTCATTTGCGTATGGCGGCTTATTGCAATTTCAATTGCAGGTACTAAATCACCGATAGTAAATGGCTTGACGACATATGCCATCACACCTGCATCACGTGCTCGGTCGATGAGTTCTTTCTGACTAAAGGCGGTCAGCATCAGAACTGGAGCAATGGAGATGATTTTTTCAGCTGCAGAGATTCCATCCAGCACAGGCATCTTTACATCAAGGATTGCTAAATCTGGTTGATGCTCTGTTGCAAGTGCAATTGCTTCTTCACCATTGGTGGCCTGCGCAACTACGTCATATCCGGCTTCTTGTAACATCTCAACAAGGTCCATACGAATCAGCGCTTCATCCTCAGCAACCAAAATGCGCACAGGTGCGCTCTGCGTGGATTCTTTGCTCATGTGCCTCGAGTCGGATTCGAACCGACACTATGCAGTGTTTGAGACTGCCCTCTCTACCGTTGGAGTACCGAGGCTACTCTCCTATCGTATTAGAAGAGAGCAGTAAGGCGAAACGAGAGAGGCTGTGGATTAACGGTATGCAGCAACGACGCCATTAACGGCATCGCCAACCTTGTGAACGCGCATCGCATTGGTTGAGCCAGGAATTCCAGGAGGTGAGCCAGCAACAATCATCACGAGTTCACCAATCTCTGCGCGCTTGCCTTCAATAAGCATCTTGTCAGCCTGCAACACCATTTCATCTGTGTGCTTGACCATCGGTGTTATCAACGGCGTGACTCCCCATGAGAGCGCTAAGCGGTTATAGGTGCCCTCTTCAGGAGTAATTGCAAGGATTGGAATAGGTGAACGCAAGCGAGAAATACGACGAGCTGAATCACCAGATTGTGTGAAGGTAACAAGGAACTTCGCTCCGACAATAAGGCCGACTTCAGCCGCAGCCTTAGTGATTGCTCCACCTTTAGTGCGTGGATTAGTCATCAGGGGACGAATGCGATCAAGGCCAAGCTCTTCTGTGCGCTCAATGATGCGAGCCATTGTCTCAACAGCCTGAATTGCAAACTCTCCTACTGATGTCTCACCAGAGAGCATCAGTGCATCGGCGCCATCAAGAACAGCATTGGCGCAATCCGTTGCTTCAGCGCGGGTAGGTGATGAATTGGTGATCATGGAATCAAGCATCTGTGTTGCAACAATGACGGGCTTTGCTGCATCGCGAGAGAGTTCAATACAGCGCTTTTGCACCATCGGAACATCTTCAATCGGCAACTCAACTCCGAGATCACCGCGAGCGACCATGATGCCATCGAAGGCAGCAACAATCTCAACAAGGTTCTCAACAGCTTGAGGTTTTTCAATCTTTGCAATGACGGGAACGCGAATTCCCACCTCATCCATAATGGCGTGAACATCTTTCACATCTGCTGCATTTCGCACAAATGAGAGGGCGATGAAATCAGCGCCTGCACGTAGTCCCCAGCGAAGATCATCTTCATCTTTTTTGGACATCGCAGGAACTGAGACAGCAACACCTGGAAGGTTAATTCCCTTGTTGTTGCTCACCGCACCTGGCTGGATGCACTTGGTGATGACATCGTTGCCTTTTACTTCAATGACTTCAACGGTAACTTTTCCATCATCGATAAGAATGCGATCTCCAGCTTTGCAATCTCCTGGAAGACCCTTATATGTGGTGCCAACGCGCTCTTTGGTGCCAGAGATTTCATCGGTTGTAATAGTGAAGATATCTCCACGGACGAGATCGTGAGGACCATTTTCAAAGCGACCAAGACGAATCTTTGGCCCTTGAAGATCTACAAGAATTGCAACAGCTTTACCCGCAGCCTTTGCAGCAGCTCTGACGCCATCGAGGCGAGCTTGGTGCTCTTCATACCCACCATGCGAGAGATTCAGGCGCGCCATATTCATACCCGCTGCAATGAGCTCCTTGACCTTCTCGGGAGATTCAACAGCTGGACCCATAGTGCAAACAATTTTGGCGCGACGCATAGAACTACCTTATCTCTGGTTGATGTGTACTTGCGAGTTTGGAATCGATGTATCTCACACCATGAGCGAACGAGTTGTTGGCTCGATCGGTGAATGTAGTTGGGTCTCCCCTGATAAATATCTATCCACAGCAGCTGCTGCAGAGCGACCTTCGGCAATTGCCCAGACAATCAGAGATTGTCCACGGCCGACATCGCCTGCAACGAAGATTCCCTCTTCAGTGCTCTGGAAGTTCTCGTCACGTTTGATGTTGCCGCGATCATCGAGTTCTACCTCGAGTTGGCTAATAAGTGCAGATTTTTCAGCACCTGTAAAGCCCATTGCAAGGAATACAAAATCAGCAGGCAATTCCTTCTCAGTTCCAGGAACCGGTTCGAACTTTCCATTTTCAAATCGAGTTTCAACAATCTTCAGAGCTTTCAGATTTCCTTTTCCATCGCCTACAAATTCTTGTGTGCTGACTGAGAACATGCGGTTATCAAGTTCTTCGTGTGCACTAGAGACGCGATAAATCATTGGATATGTTGGCCATGGTTGTGATGATGGACGCTCATCCGTTGGACGAGGCATGATTTCAAGTTGAGTAACACTTGCAGCCCCTTGGCGCACAGATGTGCCAAGGCAATCTGCTCCAGTATCTCCACCACCAAGAATGATGACGTGCTTACCTGCAACATTAATGGGTGGAACTTCTATCTCACCGAGTGCTTGCTTATTACCCCACGGCAAGAACTCCATCGCTTGATAGACGCCAATATTCTCGCGGCCAGGAATTGGTAGCTCGCGCCATTGTGTTGCACCCATTGCAAGAACTACTGCATCGTACTTAGCGCGAAGATCAGAACCTGTGAGTTCAACGCCCACATTCACACCTGGACGAAAACGAGTTCCCTCTTGCTCCATCTGAGCAAGGCGACGATCAACGATGTGTTTCTCCATCTTAAATTCAGGAATTCCGTAGCGAAGAAGTCCGCCAATCTTTTCAGCGCGCTCATAGACAGCAACTGTGTGTCCAGCACGTGTTAACTGCTGCGCAGCTGCAAGTCCTGCAGGCCCTGATCCAATAACAGCAACTGTCTTACCGGATAAACGATCTGGAGCAAGTGGCTTCACATTGTTAGCATCAAATGCCTCTTCAATAGTGCGAAGTTCAATCTGCTTAATAGTGACCGCATCGCGGTTGATTCCTACAACACATGCAGTCTCACATGGAGCAGGACATAGTCGGCCAGTAAATTCAGGGAAGTTATTGGTTGCATGAAGGCGGTCAATCGCTTCATTCGTATCTCCTCGATACATGAGGTCATTCCATTCAGGAATGAGATTGCCCAGTGGGCATCCGCTATGACAGAAGGGAATACCGCAATCCATGCAACGACCAGCTTGCTTCTGCAAGTGTTCCATTGATTGAGGTTCATAGACTTCGCGCCAATCTTGAATGCGCACATCAACGGGACGTCGCTTAGGAGTTTCGCGCGGTGTTGTCATAAAGCCCTTTGGATCAGCCATTTGCTGCCACCTCCATGATGTATTCATCCATTGGTAGACCTTCTTTAGTAGCTCGCTCAATAGCGGCAAGAACCTTTGCGTAATCACGAGGCATGATCAGTGAGAATCGAGAAATCTCATTATCCCAATCTGCAAGCAGCGCTGCTGCAATCTCTGAACCAGTCTCAACATGGAATGAAGAGATTATCGCTTTGAGATTCTCACGCTGATCTGCTGGAACTGCCAAAATATCCACCATCTCAGTGTTCACAACAGCAGAGTTGAGATCAAGAACAAATGCTCGTCCGCCAGACATACCCGCTGCAATGTTGCGACCTGTTGATCCGAGAATGACAACGGTTCCACCAGTCATATATTCAAGAGCGTGATCGCCCACACCTTCAACGACTGCAATTGCACCAGAGTTGCGAACACAGAAGCGCTCTCCTGCAAGTCCGCGAATAAAGATATCTCCTGATGTTGCGCCGTAACCGATAACGTTTCCAGCGATCACATTCAGCTCTGACTTAAATGTTGCCTTCTCATCAGGGCGAAGAACTACACGCCCGCCTGAGATTCCCTTACCGACATAATCATTAGAGTCCCCGTAGAGGCGGATAGTTACACCCTGTGGCAAGAATGCACCGAGTGATTGCCCAGCAGATCCATGAAGAGTCACATCAATAGTTCCAGCAGGAAGTCCTTCTGCGCCATAGCGACGAGTTACTTCTGCTCCCAACATCGTTCCGACTGTGCGGTTGACGTTGCGAACAGGAAGATCGATACGAACAGCTTCCTTCTTATCGAGCGCTGCCTTAGAAAGTTCGATCAGCGTGTTATCAAGAGCTGCAGCAAGACCATGATCCTGCTGTGCGGTGTTATGCAAAGCTGAATCAACATCTGGACGCACAAGTAGAGGTGAGAGATCTAGTCCACTTGCCTTCCAGTGATTGACGGCATCGCGAGTATCCAAATACTCAACATGGCCAATTGCTTCAAGGAGTGTTCGGAATCCAAGGGATGCCAGGATTTCACGAACTTCTTCTGCAATATATTCAAAGAATGTTTCAACAAACTCTGGTTTTCCAGTGAAGTTCTTACGTAGCTCTGGATTCTGTGTTGCAACTCCCACAGGGCATGTATCCAAGTGGCAGACGCGCATCATGATGCAGCCTGAGACAACTAGCGGCGCAGTTGCAAAACCATATTCCTCAGCACCAAGAAGTGCTGCAATAACAACATCGCGACCTGTCTTGAGCTGGCCATCTGCCTGAACCACAATGCGATCACGCAAGTTGTTCAACAACAATGTCTGTTGAGTCTCTGCAAGACCCAGCTCCCATGGTGCTCCAGCATGCTTAAGTGAAGTCAATGGTGATGCACCCGTTCCACCATCGTGGCCAGAAATAAGAACGACATCAGCGTGTGCCTTAGAGACACCCGCAGCAACAGTTCCTACTCCCACCTCTGCAACAAGTTTGACGTGAACACGAGCATCCTTATTTGCATTCTTGAGATCGTGGATGAGCTGTGCAAGATCCTCAATCGAGTAAATATCGTGGTGAGGTGGTGGTGAAATAAGACCCACACCTGGGGTTGAGAAACGAGCCTTTGCAATCCATGGATAGACCTTGTATCCAGGAAGTTGTCCACCTTCTCCTGGCTTAGCTCCTTGCGCAATCTTGATCTGAATATCAGTTGCATTAATAAGGTAGTTGCTCGTGACTCCAAAGCGACCTGATGCAACCTGCTTGATTGCACTCTTCTTTGAATCACCATTTGCCATTGGAAGATAACGAGACTCATCTTCTCCACCTTCACCGGTGTTGGACTTTGCGCCCAGTCGGTTCATAGCAATTGCAAGAGTCTCATGCACTTCTTGTGAGACTGAGCCATATGACATTGCACCTGTTGAGAAGCGCTTCACAATCTCAGAAATCGGCTCGACTTCATCGATAGAGATTGCAGCGCGTTCGCCTTCCTTAAATTGGAAGAGACCACGAAGTGTCATCAGGGTCTTGCTCTGATCATTGACCAAGTCGGTATAGCGCTTGAAGATGTCATAACGCTTAGTGCGCGTTGAGTGCTGCAGCGCAAAGACTGTTTCAGGGTTGAAAAGGTGAGGCTCTCCATCGCGGCGCCATTGATATTCGCCACCAACAGCTAGACGCTTTGCACCAGGAATTTCGCCGCCAACAGGATATGCGAAGTGATGGCGCTTAATTGTCTCTTCAGCAATAACATCAAGGTCAACGCCACCAAGACGTGATGTTGTTCCCACAAAGAATTCATCGACGACTTCTTGAGCAATACCGATCGCTTCAAAGACCTGAGCGCCCGTATAGGAAGCAATTGTTGAGATGCCCATCTTTGACATCACCTTTAGAACACCCTTGCCGAGAGCCTTAATGACGTTGCGGACAGCTTTTTCAGGAGCAATTCCTGTAATAACACCTTGATTAACAAGATCTTCCGCAGTTTCCATAACGAGGTAAGGATTCACTGCTGCTGCGCCATAACCAATAAGGAGTGCAACATGGTGAACTTCACGAACATCGCCTGCCTCAACAACAAGGCCGACCTTCGTACGAGTCTTCTCACGAATGAGGTGATGGTGAACAGCTGCTGTAAGCAAAAGGGAAGGAATTGGGCAATCTTCTGCATCACCATCACGGTCAGAGAGAACAATGATGTGTGCACCGTTAGTAATTGCATCAGAGACTTCGCGCTTAATCTCTTCAAGGCGAGCACGTAGTGTGTTTCCATCACCTGTGACAGGGAAGAGTCCACGGACAACATGTGCCTCAAGTTCTGGATAATCATCATCGGCATTGACGTGAATAATCTTTGCAAGCTCATCGTTGTCAATAACTGGGAATGCAAGTGAAATCTGCTTACAGGATTCAGGACCAGGATCAAGCAAGTTGTGCTCTGGACCAAGAGATCCACCGAGGCTTGTAACAAGCTCTTCACGAATTGCATCCAGTGGTGGGTTTGTTACTTGTGCAAAGAGTTGTGAGAAGTAGTCAAAGAGCAGACGTGGTTTACCTGAGAGAGCTGCAATAGGAGTATCGGTTCCCATAGAACCGAGCGCTTCTCCCCCGCCTTTTGCCATAGGAGTCACAATGATTTTGATTTCTTCTTCTGTGTAACCAAAAGCCTTCTGGCGACGCATCACAGATTTGTGTGGATAGACAATGTGCTCACGAGAAGGAAGATCAGAGAGTTTGATCATTCCATCTTTAAGCCAAGTCCCATAAGGCGCAGCATCGGCAAGAGAATCCTTGATCTCATCATCTTCAATAATGCGTCCTGCTTCGATATCAACAAGGAACATCTTTCCTGGTTGCAGTCTTCCTTTTCGAACAATCTTTTCAGCAGGCACATCAAGCACACCGACTTCAGAAGCAAGAATGACAATGCCATCATCTGTCACCCAAAAACGTGAAGGACGAAGTCCATTGCGATCAAGAACAGCGCCTACTTGATGGCCATCAGTAAATGTCACACAGGCAGGACCATCCCATGGCTCCATAAGAGATGCGTGGAATGCATAAAAGTCACGACGCTTCTGTGACATCGTTGCATGGTTCTCCCATGCTTCAGGAATCATCATCAACACTGCATGTGGCAGCGAACGTCCACCGAGATAGAGAAGTTCAAGTACTTCATCAAAGGATGCAGAGTCAGAACCAGACATTTCAACAATCGGGAAGAGGCGCTTTAGGTCTCCTCCGATGACATCACTTTCAAGAAGTGATTCACGAGCACGCATCCAGTTACGGTTTCCCTTAACCGTATTAATCTCGCCGTTGTGAGCGATAAATCGATACGGGTGAGCAAGTGGCCATGACGGGAATGTGTTCGTTGAGAATCGTGAGTGCACGAGTGCAAGTGGTGAGACAACGCGCTCATCACTCAAATCAGGGAAGAATTCTTCTAACTGACCTGTTGTGAGCATTCCCTTATAGACAATTGTCTGGGAAGAAAGAGATGCGAAGTAGAGATCAAGTGAATGCTCAGCACGCTTACGCAGTGCAAAGGCAAGACGATCAAGTGCAATTCCAGATTCTTTCTTAACTCCTGCTACGAAGAGTTGCTTGAACTGTGGCATGACGGAGAGCGCAGTCTTACCAAGAGATTTTGAGTTCACTGGAAGATCGCGCCATCCAAGAACTGTGAGCCCTTCCTCTGTTGCAATCTTTGCAATCTCTGCGCTGGCGCTCACGCCTTGGGCAATAAATGCAATACCCGTTGCATAGGAGCCTTCTGCGGGTAATTCAAACCCTGCTTCGGCCTGATAAAAAGCATGGGGAACGCGAATAAGGATTCCTGCACCATCGCCTGAATCAGGTTCAGCACCTGATGCTCCACGGTGTTCAAGATTGCGAAGTGCAGTAAGTGCTTTCTCTACAATTTCATGTGTTGCAATTTTATTAAGGGTGGCAACCATCGCAACGCCGCAAGCATCATGTTCGTTTGCAGGATCATAGAGACCCTGCGCTGCGGGATAGTTCGATGAGAGTGCCATTACCCGTTGTCCTTTTTCTTAATTCTTGATTTTGCAATTAAGGGGACAACCTTGGCCCGGTGAAGCTGGTGAAACGATAAGTCAGTGTCGAAAGGGTAGCAAGGGGGTGGGTTAGATGCCACTCACATGTAAGAGCTGACCGATTCCAGCGGTGATTGCCATGCCGAGGCAGCCACCTGCGATGACGCGCAAGGTTGGGGTTAATAGCTTTGAGCCTGCAGTTTTGGCGCTGATCATCCCCGTGAAAACCAATCCCACAACGGTGAAGGCAACGATGGTCCACGCCGCTTTCGCATCAGTGGTGGCAAAGGCTCCAACGAAAGGAATGAGGCCACCTGCTGTGAAGGCACACGCTGATGCAATCGCTGCTTGCACAGGGCGCGCCTTGGTATGTGGATGCTGACCGAGCTCATCACGCAGATGCGCTTCAAGTGGATCCTTAGCGTGCATAGTTGTTGCAACTTGAGTTGCTAATTCGCGAGTTAATCCACGATGAACATAAATCTCGATTAGCTCTTCAAGTTCACCATCGGGATCGATTGCAAGGTGTTCCATTTCAAGGAGTCGATCAGATTCTTCAATATCATTTTGTGAACGCACCGAGACATATTCACCTACTGCCATCGACATTGCACCTGCTGCAATTCCTGCAGCACCTGCTGTAATCAAGAATCCATGATCACCAGTCTTTGCGGCAGCAACACCAATCATCAAGCTTGCAGTTGAGACAAGGCCATCGTTTGCACCAAGGACGGCAGCGCGCAACCAACCAGCACGATGAGTGCGGTGATGCAGATTGCGACGGTAGACATCTTCAAGAGCCATATTTATAGCCTACCTCTTTGAGCGAGAAAATCGGCTGAAGGCGAGCATGCCTGCTGCAACAAGTATGAGCGAGACATATTGATTCAGACGCAAGGCGCCAAATGTATGGGCCTGATCAATGCGCAGTCCCTCAATAAAAAAGCGACCTGCGCTATAGCCTGCAACATAGAGAGCGAAAATCGCTCCCCCGGATAACTTTGGCGTCATATAAATCAAGGCGACCGCTATGACGATGCACCACAGTGATTCATAGAGAAATGTGGGATGAAAAGTTTCAAACTCCTCATATCCAATAGGTCGCAACCCTGCAGGAATTGAAAGCGCCCACGAGGTATCGAGTGGTCTTCCAAAGAGTTCACCGTTAAACCAATTACCCCATCGCCCAATGGCTTGAGCAAGTGCAAGTCCCGGAGCTAGTGCGCCAGCAAAAGCTGAGAAAGGTGGAAGCGGTCTCTTCTTACTCATTCTCTGATAAGAAATATAGGCACCAAAGGTGCCTAAGGCGATCGCACCCCAAATTCCTAATCCGCCATTCCAAATCTTAAAGATGTCAAAGAAATTAGCACCACTACCGAAATACTGTTCTGGCGAAGTAAGTACGTGATAGATCCGCCCACCAATAACACCTATTGGCACGGCAAAGATTGCAATATCTGCGACAACACCTTCGACTCCGTCATGTGCTCGCGTGAAGCGTCGATTGCCCAGCCAAATCGCTAGAGCAACTCCAGCAATGATGCAGAGTGCGTAGAAATGAATAGTCAGCGGTCCAATTTCAACTGCCGACGTTGCCGGAGTTGGAATTGAAAGGCGCATCTTTATCCGCGCTCTACAGCTGCTTTAAATTTATCCGCGTTGAAGTACTCATTCTGGCGATTAATCTCTTTGCCGTTGATGAAAACAGTTGGAGTTGAATTCACATTTGCCTTAGCACCTGCAGCTGCAGCATTAGATACCCAGCCTTTGTAATTCATGTTATTCACACATGAAGTAAAGGACTCAGAGGTGATGCCTGCTGCCTGTCCAAGAATTCCTAAGACATCGTTTGACCACACACCTGTATTTTCCGCAGGCTGATTGGCATAGAGAGCGCGGTGATATCCAAGGAACTTTCCTTCATCTGCAGAACATGCTGCTGCATTGGCAGCATTTACTGACTCAGGTCCCAAGAATGAGAGCGTGTGATAGACAACTGTCGCCTTCTTAGCTGTAATCAAAGATTCGATGTAATCGCCTTGGAGCTGCTCGAACTGAGCACAGACTGGGCATTGGAAATCTTCATAAATTTCAATCACAGGAACACCTGTGAGCTCTTCATTGAAGACAATTCCATATCCACGATCTGCTGAGACGCTTGCTGGAACCTTGGCAGATGTATCTGTCTGCTTCGAGAGAAGGGTTGGTACCAACATGATGAGAAGAACACCTACGACCACTGCAATCACAATATTGCGCGTGAAGTTATCTTTTCCTGGTTGTTGTTTAGCCATTATTGCCTTCTCCTTGTTCGGTTGCAGATTTCGGTTTTTTATCGAGCCCAAATTTAGTATGAGGGAAGAGAGTTAGATATATCGCTAGCAATGTCAAGCCTGTGTCACGCAGAAGCGGAGTTAGGTAATCTGCCTCACCTGGAGCCACCTGTCCGCCGCCGCCGAAGCAGCCGCAATCGATCGAAAGCCCGCGTGCCCACGCCTGTGAAATTCCAATGATGAAAGCGAACATAAGTAATCCACTGACAAATGCAGCGATGCGAGTTGCAGCTCCCAGCACAAGCAGGATTCCAACTGCTAATTCAAAGAAGGGAAGGAAGACACCCATGAAATTTGCTAGTGGAATCGGTAGAAGTTCATAGGCGCGAACTGCCATTTGAGATTTATCGAGCTCATCAAATTTGAGGTAACCGGCAACAATGAGAGTTCCGCCAAGAGTAAGACGAGCTACGAGGCCAAGCCACGGTAGATATTTTTTCATCGTCCTTCACGTACTCCTAGCGCTAATTCAGATGCGAGCATTTTAACAGCCGCAACTCCGGTTGCTTCATCGGGAGCATCAAGTAAGGCCTTAATAAATGCAGAACCCACAATGACGCCATCTGCATACCCTGCAACGCCCTTTGCTTGCTCACGCGTTGATACTCCGAGACCGACAGCGATAGGAAGTTTCGTAGTCGTGCGAATGCGCGCCACAAGATCAGGAGCACCCGATGAGACTGCGGTACGAGTTCCTGTAACGCCCATCAAACTTGCGGCATAGACAAAACCACTGCAACGAGAGGTAACCTGCGGAAGTCTGGAATCAGTTGTACTTGGCGCAACAACATAGATGGGATTAATTCCCGTCTTCTCCACTGCCTCTTTCCATGACGCAGACTCTTCGATGGTTAGGTCCGGGGTAATAACTCCCGATCCTCCATTATCTGCAATCGACTGTGCAAATTTCTCTACTCCATACTTTTCGATGGGATTCCAATAAGTCATCACCACTGCGGCAACGCCGGCTTCGGTAGCAACTTTGAGCGCTTCAAAAACTTCCTTTGCACCCGTTCCCTGTGCCAGTGATTGATCTGCAGCTGCTTGAATCGTTGGTCCATCCATCACAGGATCGCTATAAGGAAAACCGATTTCAATCGCATCAACGCCACCATCGACAAATGCCTGAATTACTTTCTTGCACCCTTCAACACTGGGAAAACCTGCTGGGATATAGGCAATCAGCGCTGCTCGATTCTCAGCGCGCGTCTTTACAAAGAGATCATCGAGCGGAGTTGTCATTTAGAGAGGGATTCCAAAGTACTGCGCTGCAGTCTGCACATCTTTATCACCACGACCTGAGAGGTTGATGAGGATAATTGCATCTTTGCCTAACTCATTTCCCACTTGCATAGCACCAGCTAGTGCGTGCGCAGTTTCAATCGCAGGGATAATTCCTTCAGTCTTTGAAAGTAGGGCAAATGCATGCATCGCTTGTGCATCGGTGATGCCACGATATTCAGCACGTCCAAGGTCATGCAGATATGCATGCTCAGGTCCAACACCTGGGTAATCAAGTCCTGCTGAGATTGAGTGTGACTCAATTGTCTGACCGTTGGCATCTTGAAGAACATAGGTGCGATTTCCATGGAGAACTCCTGGTGATCCACCTGAAATCGATGCTGCATGGCGACCGGTTTCAACGCCATCTCCTGCAGCTTCAAGTCCAATTAATCGCACTGATGGATCTGAGATAAATCGATGGAAAATTCCGATTGCATTGGAGCCACCACCGACACATGCAAGCACAGCATCAGGAAGTCGACCGGTTAGCGCTAGAACTTGCTCTCGTGATTCTTCACCAATAATTTTATGGAAATCACGGACCATGGATGGAAATGGGTGAGGTCCTGCAACTGTGCCCAATAAGTAATGTGTTGTCTCCACATTGGTAACCCAGTCACGCATTGCCTCATTAATTGCATCTTTGAGTGTGCGAGAGCCTGACATCACAGGAACAACTTCTGCACCCAGTAACTTCATGCGAGCAACATTGAGCGATTGGCGCTTTGTATCTTCCTCGCCCATATAGACAACGCACTCAAGACCCATCAGCGCTGCAGCCGTTGCAGATGCAACTCCATGCTGACCTGCACCTGTCTCGGCGATGATGCGCTTCTTGCCCATTCGCTTTGTCAGAAGTGCTTGACCTAAAACATTATTAATCTTGTGACTACCTGTGTGGTTGAGATCTTCGCGCTTTAACAGAATGCGCGCTCCCCCAGCATGTTCGGCAAATCGCTTTGCCTCAGTGATGATGCTTGGACGCCCTGTGTAAGTGCGGTGGAGTTCTGCTAACTCTGCAATAAATGTGGGATCAGTCTGCGCCTTAATGCGGATTGCATCCAGCTCTTCGAGCGCGCCGATGAGTGCTTCAGGAACGAAGCGACCTCCATAAGGGCCAAAGTGCCCTGCAAGATCATCGACAGTAGTCATGGAGAAAGACTACCTGCGACCTAGGAGTTCCTGCATGGCAGAAATCGGATCTCCAGATTTCACAAGAGTTTCCCCGACCAAGATTGCTGTGGCCCCTGCTTTCTGAGCGAATTCCACATCTGAGCGAGTGGCGATTCCTGACTCAGCGACACGAATCACATCTGATGGAATGCGAGGAATGAGCTCTGCAAAGGCTGCACTATCAACATCGAGAGTCTTGAGGTTTCGAGAATTAACACCAATGATGCGCGGGTCAATATCCATCGCACTTTCAAGTTCTTGCGCTGTGTGTACTTCAATCAAAGATGCCATACCGAGTTCGGTTGCAAGATCATAGAAATCTCGCAGCTGACTTTTGGAAAGGGCTGCAACAATAAGCAAAATGACATCTGCTCCATGTGCACGAGCTTCCAAGAATTGATACTCATCGACCATAAAATCTTTGCGAAGAACTGGGATTGAAACTCTCTTGCGCACAGCATCAAGATCTTCAAGGGAACCACCAAAGCGACGTCGCTCAGTCAATACGCTCACTACTGCAGCTCCTGCTTCCTGGTATTGCTCTGCGAGGGCGGCTGAATCTGTGATTGCTGCAAGTGCACCTTTGCTCGGTGAAGAGCGCTTTACTTCGGCAATCACATTCATCTCATCTCTTGATAAGAATTCATGTGCATCAAGTGCTGGAGCGGTCTGCTCCATTCTCTGATGTATCTGCGCTAAGGGAAGTCGGCGCGCAGCTAAATCTTCGCGCACGCCTTCAATGATGGAATCCAGAACGCTCATAACTGATCTTCTGTCGGATCAATTCCCTTATCCATAGAGTTCCATGGAGATAGCGTGCGCGGAGCTCTGTCATAGCGAGGTGAGAGGCGAACTCGACGACTGATGGCAATCGCCAAAATTGCAACCATGATCAGTGAAATTGCAACCTTCATTATTAGCTCCGCTTCAATTCATTTGCAGCAGTGATGGCACCGAGTACTGCTGCTGCCTTATTGAGAGTCTCATCATTTTCAGATGTGGGATCAGAATCTGCGACCACACCAGCACCGGCTTGAACATATGCGTTGCCCTTATGGAGTAGCGCTGTGCGAATTGCGATGCATGTATCAATATTTCCTGTGAAGTCAAAGTATCCAATAGCGCCACCATAGAGACCACGACGTGTGGGCTCAAGAGTTTCGATGATCTCCATCGCGCGTGGTTTAGGAGCACCAGAAAGTGTTCCGGCAGGAAAGACAGAGAAGAGCGCATCAATCGGAGTTGAGTTCTTGCCGAGCTTTCCAATAACGGTAGAGACAATATGCATCACGTGGGAGTAACGCTCGATATGCATAAAGTCGATTACTTCAACGCTGCCAGGTGCACACACGCGACCTAAATCATTGCGACCCAAATCAACTAACATCAAATGCTCTGCACGTTCTTTAGGATCGGCTAGGAGCTCCTCCCCTAATCGAATATCTTCCTCAATAGATGCTGAGCGTCGACGTGTTCCAGCAATCGGATGCACCATCACCTCAGTGCCCGTCACTTTCACGAGAGCTTCAGGGCTTGAGCCCACTACTTCTATTCCATCTTCAAATCTAAAGAGATACATATACGGACTTGGATTATTCAGACGAAGCATGCGATATACATCGAGAGCATCTGCAACACATGGCATAGAAAAACGCTGTGAAAGAACTATCTGGAATGCCTCACCTGCACGAATCTCTTCCTTAGCAATTTCAACCTTTGACTTGAATTCTTCCTCAGTCATATTGCGATCAAATTGTGGAGCTTTCTTGGCAGGAATTTGTGAGACATCTCCAGCAAGTGGAACAAGTAACTCGGCCTGCATACGATCTAGGCGAGATACAGCATCTGCATATGACTCATCGATGCGCTCATCAGAGCCATCCCAGTTAATCGCATTCGCAATGAGGGTAATCGTTCCTTCGCTGTGATCCATCACCGCTAAATCACTCGTTAACATAAAGGCGATTTCCGGTAAATCAATATCCTTTGTAGCAAGGTTTGAAATCTTCTCTAACCTGCGCACGGAGTCATAACCCATATATCCAACGAGACCGCCAGTAAGAGTGGGAAGGCCTTCAATCTTGGGTGACTTTAAGTGAGCCACAGTCTTGCGCAGCGCCTCAAGAGGATTCATTCCTTGAGGAACACCAGCTGGAGGCTTTCCTAGCCACACCGCAACGCCATCTTTTTCAGTCAACGTTGTCTGGCTATGTGCTCCGATAAATGAATATCGAGACCACACTCCCCCATGCTCTGCAGATTCAAGCAGGAATGTTCCAGGCAGATTCTTTGCTAGCTTCTTATAGATATTAAGTGGAGTTTCGCCATCTCCTAAGAGCTTGCGATAGACAGGGATGACATTGTTGTTCTTGGCATATTCGCGAAATTCTTCAAGCTTCATCGCGTCATCTCAATACTTCTGTGAAAACAGGAGCGATCTCCTGTGTGGCAGGCAGCGCCAGTCTGTTCAACTCTAAAAAGAAGAGCATCGCCATCGCAATCGAGTGCAATGGAGTGCACCAACTGGGTATTGCCTGATGTAGCACCCTTCTCCCAGAGTTCGTTTCGAGAGCGAGACCAATATGTAGCTCGCCCTGTTGCAAGAGTTGCTGCCAGTGATTGCGCATTCACATAAGCAAGCATCAAGACTTCGCCTGATTGGGCATCTTGCGCGATTGCTGGAATGAGAGCATCGGGACTTTTCAGGAGCGCAGAAATCTCTGGGCTTAGGTCTGGGCTCATGTGGCTATTCTGCCTTAGACCGTATGCGCATTGCGCACCGAATAATTGTGACCAGAGAGGTACTTCTTCACATCACCTATGCGGTGGATTCCAAAGTGAAAGACGCTTGCAGCAAGGAGCGCATCGGCACCTGCATCCAAGGCTGTTGCAAAATCTTCAAGAGTCCCAGCCCCACCACTTGCAATCAAGGGAACCTTAGAAACTGCTCGAACTGCAGTAATCATGCCAATGTCATAACCCGCACGTGTGCCATCTGCATCCATAGAGTTCAGAAGTATCTCCCCAACACCTAATGCACATGCCTTTTCAACCCATGCGAGTGCATCAACTCCTGCAGATTCTCGGCCTCCGTGAGTTGTTACTTCAAATCCAGAATCAGTACGAGCACGTCGTGCATCGACAGATAGAACAAGAACTTGAGAACCAAAACGATCTGCAATCTCAGCAATGAGTTCAGGGCGTGCAAGGGCCGCAGTATTAATAGAGACCTTATCTGCCCCTGCTCGAAGCAGGCGATCAACATCATCAACACTTCGGATTCCACCACCAACTGTGAGCGGAATAAATACTTGCTCTGCAGTCTTTCGAATAACATCAAGCGTTGTCTCGCGTCCTACAACACTTGCTGAGATATCAAGGAAGGTCAACTCATCTGCACCTTCACGTCCATAGAGAGATGCCATCTCAACTGGATCTCCTGCATCAACGAGATCAGTGAAGTTAACGCCCTTAACCACTCGGCCATCGGTAACGTCAAGACACGGAATGATGCGAACTGAAAGGCTCATCGCTTCGTGAGCTCCAGTGCTTCTTGCAAAGTAAATGCCCCCGCATAGAGAGCTTTACCTACGATTGCACCTTCAACACCGATGCCATTAAGGGACGCAAGCTCTGCAATATCTTGCAAGGAAGAAATTCCTCCCGATGCAATAACAGGTTTACGAGTCACTGCACATACTTCTTTTAACAATTCAATATTCGGACCCTTGAGAGTTCCGTCTTTTGTCACATCGGTGACGACATAACGAGCACAGCCATCGCGCTCAAGTCGTTCAATAGTTTCAAAGAGATCGCCACCCTCTTTCGTCCAACCACGTGCTGCAAGAACATGGCCGCGCACATCAAGTCCCACAGCGATGCGATCGCCGAATTCAGCAATAACTTTTGCAGTCCATTCAGGATCTTCGAGTGCAGCAGTTCCTAGATTGACGCGTCGACATCCTGTTGCAAGTGCGCGACGCAGTGACTCGTCATCGCGAATACCACCTGAAAGTTCAACTTTGATATCAAGTCTTCCCACTACCTCTGCAAGCAGCGCGCTATTTTCACCGCGACCAAAAGCAGCATCGAGATCAACTAGGTGAAGCCACTCTGCACCTGCTGCCTGAAATTCCAGTGCTACTTCCAGTGGATTGCCATAGGCAGTCTCTGCATCAAGCTCTCCTTGCACCAGCCTGACAGCTCGTCCATCTTTCACATCAACTGCCGGCAATAGTTCTAGGTAACTCATAGGGAATCCGTCCAATTCTTAATGAGGTGAAGTCCTGCATCTCCTGATTTCTCAGGATGAAACTGCGTAGCGGCAATCACGCCATCTTCAATTGCTGCAAGGAAATCTTCTCCATGATGAGACACCGCTGCAATCGCCCCCACTTTGTTCTTGACCGCATAGGAGTGCACGAAATAGAAAGATTCGCTCTCAACGCCTTTAAAGAGCGATGAGCCAGAACCTGCTTCAACTGTATTCCAACCCATGTGCGGCAATATCGGAGCGCTAAGTTTTTCAACCGTTGCATCCCACACTCCGACTCCATCATGGTTTCCATGTTCAAGCCCATGTGTAAAGAGAATCTGCATACCAACACATATGCCGAGAGTTGGACGCTTGAGTGCAATGCGTTCTCGCACGAGCTGATCGCCTCGAACGCCTGCAAGACCTTGCATGCATGCAGCAAATGCTCCAACGCCTGGCACGACTAATCCATCTGCGTTAAGCGCAACGTCATAGTCGGATGTAAGAACTACCTCTTTGCCCGAAGTTTCAAATGCACGTTGGGCTGAACGTAGGTTGCCAGATCCGTAATCAAGTATTGCAATCACGAACGTTAGAGAGAGCCCTTTGTTGAAGGAATTCCTGCAACTCGTCCATCGAGTGCAACAGCATCGCGAAGTGCGCGAGCAACAGCTTTAAATTGTGCCTCAAATACGTGGTGGGCATTACGTCCCTCAAGAACGCGAATATGCAATGCAATACGCGCTTCAG
>Ga0315908_10000411_pt1 | contig 34016 bp, 23 predicted proteins | sample LakEriMetagenome_12_FD_203520 | JGI IMG/M metagenome (GOLD analysis project Ga0315908, IMG submission 203520) | Freshwater fungal communities from buoy surface, Lake Erie, Ohio, United States - Buoy 4 MA124 | ecosystem: Environmental > Aquatic > Freshwater > Lake > Lake biofilm | place: USA...
TTAGGCATGCTCAAAAAATATCTGATGGCTATAAGTCGTGCAAGACTATTCTTTTTTATAATTCAAATCATCATTTTTACTTTCTTGTGGGCTTTGATCTTTAGAGATGTCAGGAGGAAGAAAGATATCGATTTTGTTAAAAACCCTGTCTGTTAATAGAGCTTCACTTTAAAGATTAATTATGTTGTCTTATTGCCTTTGAGTATCCTTTTCATGATTTTCATGATCATTGTTAGAGAAATCAAGTAGAATAATGATGAGAAGAATATTTTTGAGCATGATATTTAATAGATTGCGCATATTTAAATGTAGGAGGAGTATGATGATAATATGAATACTAGTGAACTTGACATCAATGGCATTCATAAGTTTGACCATTAAAAGTCCAAGGAAATCTCCAAATCTATCTATGGTACTTTAGTTAAAAAATGATTATTCTTATATTATATTCAATCATTTTTCATTTCTCTATTATCTTTAAAATCTTCTCAATCTTTTCTTCTTCTTATTATTCATCTTATTCTTATTCTTTATTCATAAAATAATATAGATCATCATCATTATTATCTATTTACTTTCTTTTTAATTTCTATATTTATTACTTTTTTTTAGTTTTTCCTTTTATTTTTCCTTTTTCTAACTATTTAATTATTACTGATTATTCTTGCTATAATTTGAATTATTAGTCATAGTTAATATCATTAAATGCACAAATTGCTTCTTCACTTATTGATTTTCTAAAGCTTTATTTATTATCTATTATTTAATTATTATTTTATTTTATATTTTTATTAATGAAACTATTATCAGTTATAAGACTGTTCTTTTAATAATTTAAAATACTTTGATTTAAACTATTTTTATGCGTCTCATTTAAATTTTATTATTCATTTAATTATGAGTTTTGAATTTCACTATCATCATTAGTTGTAATGATTATATTTTTTAAATTTTAGAATGATTTTTTATCAAAACTAAATTTTTAATTATTATTTTCATTATATTAATTGGAATCATTTTTTAAATCATTTCTTGTGCCTACCTATTATATATTGATAAAAGATTTTTTATTAAAACTTAAATTTTATTTAATTTCTTTATTTTATTTTATTTATAATAAACTTTATTCACTTTAAGATATTTCATCTTGTTAGATTCTTTATTAATAATTTTTTTGAATTTTATAAAATATATCATTTTTAATTAAACTGTTTTTATTGATTCCTAATATTTTTTCTAAAATTTAATTTTTATTTGGATACTTTTTTTTAATGTACATTAAGCTTGGATTTTAATCATAATTAATTTTTTTATTTTCAAAATCATCAAAATTAAATTGATTAATATTCATATTAGAAATTTCGTTTTATAAAAGGTTTTTACTAATTTTTAATTTATTTCATAATTTATTTCAACTCTAACTTTAATATGTTATTTTACTGTTATCTTAAATACAATTATGACTATTAAAATTAATTTTATTGTTGTTGATCAAATCTGGAAATTAAAAACAATAATTTTACTTAATATGAATATCAAAATTAATTTTAAGTTCCTTTTTAAAAATTTCTTTGTTAGTTATATTTAATTTCTAATAATTTTACAATCATTCATATTAAAATTCAGATTCTTTAATTTACTAGATGCTGTAATCATTTTTATTTTATTTAAAAATATTTCAATTTAAGTTAAAAAGATATTTGTTTTTGTCATATTAAATTTCTTGTATTTATTAAGCTCAACTTTTTTTAGGAACTGGTTATCTTTTAAGTAACATTATAGTTTAAGTATTGTTCTTTACATTACTTGATTGTTTAAAGTATTCAGAAGGATTTTCAAAATATATTTAACTTTTTAATATCATTTAATAATATTATTAACATTATATATAAATTAATATATTTTTATTAATGATTAATCAATCTAAATACAGAATTTTAAATTTATTATCAATTAAATATATCTTCTAATTCTTATAAAATTTATTCATAATTTGGTCTATCATTTTCTTAATAATTTATCATTCTATTTAAAATTTAACCTAAATTCTTATCCTATATTTAATTAATTATTTCAGCTTAAATAATTAAATAAGATTATATTTCTTTAATTTAGTTAATATTAACGAAAGCAGAATTCTAACGAAACTTATATACGGTCTAAAAAACTATAAAAGAAATAATAAATTACTAAGAATAAGAAAATATAAGCTAATGACCATATATCTGATTTTTAATAATCAATAATAATATTATTCTAATCTTAATTATAAATAGACTAAAATATCTGAGGCGAACAATATAATTATTTGAAATTTTCAGATAAAACTAAATTCTTGAAATTTTATATAATAAAAGGAGCCTGTCCAAAATCACTTATAGTGATAGTATCATCCTAATCAATTAGAATATTCTAAGGACTGATGGCTCCATGAAAAATATTGTTTATTTTCAAGTAATTTAAAGCTATAACACATTATTTCAGATATTCTACCGCTTTTTAGCTATCTAAAATAATCCTTTGTTCTATTAAGTGATACACATTTTGTTCCATGTACTCCATTTTTATGTACAAGCTGAATTTATTCATGCATTCTATTTCATAAAAACTATGGACTTTCACAATGTTTTTATGTTACATTCTTTATAACAATTCTTATTTTTTTAAAACTTCTTATTTTTTTGAAATATATTTTTCAAACATTTACTTTAAACTCTCTTCATCTTTAATTTATTCATAATCTTTCAATATTTCTATTTATTTTATAGCGTATAATTTCTCATCTTTTTTTGAAGTATACAAAGTAACTTTGTTTTTACCTCCTTTTACTAATTCTTTAATTATACATTTTTCGTCATATTCTTAATTTAAATCTTACATTGTTGAATAGTATTCCACTACTTAATTTTCTTATATTTTATATTCCATTTATGAATATAAATAAAATAAATTGAGATTATTATTTTATATATTAATTATATCAAACTGATATTTTAAGTTTAATTGAGTTTGCTTGAAACCTAGCAGGATTAGTTTTAATATTAATTATTGAAGCAGTTATCATCAGTATATTAGCTATAATGAGCAAATAAGTATTATGAAAATAAATAAAATCTGAAATAAGCATTATTGTGGCAATCAAAGTAATTAAAAAAGGTATATAAAAAATTGATTTTTTAACATGATAAATAGAATAGAGATTAATGAAAATGAAGATAAAAACAGATTTTTAAAGATATGGTAACCATTCTACTATAGAAATTCCAAATGCAGAAAATATACTGGTAAGAGTTGAAACATATATTGAAGTGCAACTGCCTGATGAACATATTGTAACTGATTAACTCATCATTATTATTATGCTGTTCATTATGCTTTTATATAGATTGTTCCATGCTATTATATTATTATTTTTATTATTATTTTTTTTATATTTTTATCATTATTTTTATTTAGATTTTATTGATGTTATTTTTATTTAAATTATAAATTAAAAATTTATTTACATGATTCATCTTTATCAGGATTAAATTTTTTTATAGCAGAGTAATAGATTAAGTAAAATAAAATATGTAAAGATCCAAAAATATAAAAAAAATAAGTTGAATTATCTAGATTATTTAAATAGTTGTCTAAAAATACTAAAAAAATAATACTAAGAATCGATTAAAAAATAGTATAAATTTAAAATATAATTTATTAAAAAATGATATTTTAATTAGATTTTTTTTCTAAATTTGTAATATCAAATTAATTAATTAAAATTATGTTTTCAATTATGATAAGTATTAGATAAACATAAATAGGAGAAATTACAAACCAAAATTAAAGATAAATTTAACATTCGTACTTGCAAAACAAGAGAATCAATGTGAGACTAAAAGTTATCACTGTTTTTAATTGAGTAGGTTAAATCTAGATAATATTTTTATCATAATCAGATTGCATTTACTTTCAATAATAATGATAATTTAATTTTATATGAATCTAATAAAATAATAATTATTTATCACATTGATAATAGTAAAATATAATATAAATTTTTATATAAAATTAAATTGATATTTTTAATATCTTTCATTATTTTTTCTTTTTTTATTTAACTATTCTTTTTGATTTTTTATTTAAACTGCTAACAAGATAATAAATTAAAAAAGCTAAACAAGAGAGTATAAATGCTAAAACAATAAGTTATGTTTTCAAACTGCTTTTAATATCATAACCAAAAAATGTCAATTTATTAAGATTTTGAATTTCTTCTTTTTACTATTATGTTTCTTAATTAGCTTCTTATTTTTTTTCTTCTTTTTATTTTTGCATTTCTTCTTTAACTTACTTTTAAAATGACTCTTAAAACTAAAGTAATTAATTATCGACCTCAGTTAAAGTGGTGTCAGTATTTTCATTATATTTCATAAAACTGACATACTTCCATAAATGTTCATTATCTTTATCTTGATATTTGTTTTCCTACATTAGTTTTATCATTTCCATAGCTTTTTAATGGTTTTAATGAGTCAGACAACTATGTAAGTGATCTACTTAAATTTTTTTTGCCATTGCCATTCTTTATGCTTAATCTTTAAACATATCCAATGCTGTATTTACTAACTAAGTTTAAGCTTGTATTCTAAAGTTTGTTGCGTAAATACATGATATTAATATTTGTTAATTTTATAATACTTATTCTTCTGTAAGTTTTGGCTCTTACTTTGTTTATTATTAATCTCCTTATTCACCTTACTATTCAGTTTATTAATCTTAGCATTAGAACATAGACATTAAAACTAATAATAAAAATAATCCTCTTATTTTTAAAAATATTTTCATCTTATTTTAGTATCTAATTTTTATTTTTTATATTTTTATTTTATTATAAATATACTATTTTTTTATTTTTAAATTATTATTTTTAATTTTATTTATTCTCCATATCATTAAATTTATATTTTTTTACATTTTGAATAAACTTAATAAATTTTAGTGATATAAGCAAATTTTATTAAATAATTAAATAAATAATTAAAATTTTCATTAAAATAAATTAAATATAGTATATTTTATTATATTTTATTAATATAACTATTTAATATTTATTTTTTGATGAGTGACCAAGTTAAAAATAGATAAATGAGAGGATATAATATTGTGAATTTTAATGATGCTCCTGATTATTTAAAATATCAAGATATTACAAGAGCTGAATTATATAAGAAAAAATAGGAAATCAAATAGAAAAGAATGAGTCCTGATAATATTACGAATTTAAGACCAAGATTATCAAAAGAACAATTTTTAGATAACTTAAAAAAATAAAATAATCCAAATTATACAAAAGATTTTTCAGATAATTATTAGGTAAAAATATTAATAAGAAAAGATAATATAACTATAGAATATATAAATAAAATGAATAGAGTTAAAAATAAAATACTTTGAAAAATAAGGATATAAGGGTTGATTAAAAAAATTTGCTTAATAGTATGAGCAAGAATTATAATCCGATATTTGATATTGAAAATAACATTAAAAGTTAAAAAGAACTTTTAAACTCTGATAAACTTATTACTTACAAAAAAAAATCGATTGCAGAATTCTGTGATTTGACCAGACTTAATTGTCCTAATTTTAATCCAATTCATTAAGACTTATTGAAATAAAATTCTAATGTATTTAGAAAAACTAAAGAATATTGTAATCAAAGATGTGAAAATGCAAAATTGTATGGATTATAAAAACCGTTTAGGACCTATAAATATGCTAATAATTGAAATATTCTTATATTATATTTATACTTATTAGAAATATATTTTTAATTAATTTTATATCTAAAAATGAAAAAATAATTTAAAGGATTATTAAGCAATTTAAAATTAAGAAAAGAAGCATTTGATGTTTAAACAGCTAAATTGAAATAAGTATGAATATAAATTAATAAAAATAGACCATAAATTATCAAGCAGATAAATATAAATTTGTATAATTAATAATTAATATGTTAGATAATAAGATCGTATTAGTTAGCAATTTTTATTAATTTATATTTTATTATTTAAAGAGTAAATTAATATTCATTTAATTTAGTTTAAAAATATTGCTATTTTAGTTAAGGTTAACTAAAGTGTACTTGAAAAAAGAGATAATTTCATAAAATAAATAGAGTAAGAAAATAAAATAATATAGCAATAACAAAATTATTTGTGATTAATTATATATAAATATTGATAAATGTAATAAGATTAGATATTTGTATAATGTGGTTCTAAAATATTGATCGCAGGAGGATATAGCATTTTGTATGAAAAAAGTGTTGGTTTATCATTAGGAATAGGTTAATATTTCTACGCCTAAGTAATAAAAGTTATCGATAAAAATCAATAAATTAACAACAAAGGATTTACAGTTAAAATTCAATCGAAATAAGTTAAAATGAAAGAAGAATATAAACTGAATATTAATGAAATTTTTAAAGTAGAGAATAATTATAAAAACATTTTTGTCTTTGCAGCAGTTTACACTTTTTATTGGTTTATCTATCTTCATAAATTAAATATTGATTAATCTAATATTGAAATTGATTTATTTTGTGATAAATATTTTTACTCTTAAGATTCATAATGCACTTATTCAAATCAAAATTAGAATCAAGAATAATTTATAAATTTTTAATAAATAGATAATATAAAAAAAACAGGTATTTTATTTATATTATTTATTTAATTTATTATTATTAATAATTATAAATTAAGGATTAGGGAGTTCTTCTTGTGTTATTTGTATAATAATAAAAGGTTTAATTAATTATTATAAATTAAACTTAAATTATCTGTATTTGTTATGCTTATTAGCTAATTCATTGGCTTAAAATAAAATTGGCAGTGGATTTGATATTAGTACATCAATTTTTGGATCTTAATTATTTAAAAGAGTTAATTTGTAATAATATGAGAAAATATATTTACCTTTTATTTAATAATTCAATAATAATGATAATAAAAATTTAAATTAAAGTGATATTATATAAAATATTGATTAAAATTTATAGAATTTTAATTATATTGATTTGGTTGATTTAAAATAAAGTTTTAAAAATTACTAAATATTTATGCTTGACATTGAATAAGGAAGTAATACAAGAATTATGGTTGGAAATGTAAACAAATACCTGTAAAATAATAAAGAATTTAAAGAATAATTTATTTTAAAATCAAATAAAAGAGTTGAGAATATTTATAAATATTTAAAAAATAATGAGAATGAGTAATTAAAAAAAGAATGTATAAAATATAGAAGATTATTATAAAAACTAGGAAATTTAAGTTAAGTAGAAATAGAGCCTTAAATTTACAAAGATATTTTTGATAAATTATTAGAATATAAATAAATATTTTATACAATTTGTCCTGGAGCAGGAGGATATGATGCTGCTGTAATAATAACAGATAAAAGTACTGAAAAAGAATAAATAATTGAAACAATATAAATAATTATTTAGAAATAATTTTATATTTATAATTTACAGTTGGATGATAAATCATAAACGAACTATAATTTAGAATAAAGTTATAAAAATGCTTTGAGTTTTATTTGATTAAATATAATATATTGAAAATCGTTTATTAATGAAATATTAATAACTTATATTATATAAAAAAATAGTGTTAATTATATACATAAATAAAATATAATATAAAAATATAATGAGCATTAATAGAAATAATATTTGTTTAATTATAAATGAAAGTAAATGAAAGTGTTAAATATGAATATCAAAATATTTCAACAATTACAGTTGCCTTGACTATTTTTGTTTTGAAATTGTCTGAGCTAAATAAGTTCCTAATCGTTAATTTCAGTTCCTAGTTTAATACCCATACAATCATTAGTAGGGTCTATCTGTTTACTCTGTATTTTTTTATAAATACAAGAAGCTGTTTTTACAAAAGCTTCCTCCACATTTAAAGCTGTTTTTGCGCTAGTTTCCAAGAAAATCATTCCGTTTTCCTTTGCAAATTGTTCTCCCATCTCTTGGGTGACCTTCATAATAATAATGATAATGATATAAATAAAATAATTAATAATAATAATTAAATATATTACCTGCCTTTATGACTCTAGATCACATTTATTGGCAATGAGTATAAATGTCATTTCTGGATTGCCATGAATTTTGGCCTCTTAGACCCAATTGATAAGATTATTAAAAGTATCAATCTTAGTAATATCATAGACCAACAATCCTCCTGCAGCACTTCTGTAATAACTTCTAGTAATACTTTTAAATGCTTCCTAACCAGCAGTATCCCAAATCTACAACTTAATATTCTTATCATCCACTGTTATCATCCTTGCCCCAAACTCAACCCCAATAGTTACCTCAAACTTGTCTTTAAATTTGCTATCGATAAATTATAATAGCAGACAAGACTTTCCAACTCCTGTATCTCCAATTATTATGTACTTAAACAGATAAGAGTATGACATTTTTATTATAATATTATAAAATACGATCACTTTAAGACACTAGCATAAATAACTATATTATAAATAGTATATTAATTCTATAATATAATATGTAATAGGTATTTTTATTGCCTCTATTACTTTCTATTATCTGGTGTTAATCAATAGCTTAATGGAGCCAAAACCAGCTGAATACATTGTAATGCTAATTAACTCAACCTAAATAATATTAAAAAGGAGACACAATGACAATCTGCCTGCATTTAATTCCACATGCAAAGAAATTATCATTTAATGTGAATGTGGATAGCTACACCGCATTGAAAATGAAGAACATTTTTAACTTTGTAACTAGCCAATCAGTAACTGCTGACAAACTCACTTATTTGGTGGTATAAGCAGGAGGATAAACTCCAATGACATATCCAAATGTTTATTATTAGTTGGCTACTAATACAAATTCTACGACAAGGGTTTATGCTATTTATAGTGTGTTGGTTAAGTTAAATAATGGAAATATATAAAGTGTTGATTGGGATAATGGTTGTTATGGATGTTCTACTAATAATTGTGTTATAAATACTAATTATCTTAATAATAAAACTTATTCCAATTGTGCTGTGTCACCTATTTGTGTTATTGGATAGACCAATACTTGTGATCCATAAGTATATGTAAGCTTTATGGGCACTGATTCATAAGGAAATTATCTTACTTCTGCAGGTATTTATTATTATTTTTATTCTTTATATTAGGATTGAGGTTCTCTTAATTTTAATCATATTCTATAGGTGAGTTATATAATGCTGCTCTTAATTTAAAATTTTGATCTTATAAATTGATTCATATTTATTATAAATATATTAATAATATATATGTTAATCAATATTTTTAAGAATCATTTATTTAAATCCAGTTGTTTTAAACTTGATGTAAAGTTAATTAATTGTTTTGGCTAATTAAGGAATATTCATTAAATGAAGAGTGAAAGATTAATCTAAGAATTAACTGATGAAGATTTATATTCGCATTTAAAAATTAATGATGTTATTGAATAAAGAGTAGATTAAAAAATGAGGAGATCATAGAGAGGATTATTCCATGGTAAAGGGATGGGTAGAAAGATTTAAACTTGTTTTAGTGAAAAGAAGTAATAATCATCATTATTATTATTATTATTATTATTATTATCATAATCAAAATTATTATCATAATTGATAATATTTATTGTCAATATTTACATGATATTTAATTGTAATTTAATAACACAAATAGATCAGTAAAATTATAGAGACCAAATATTATGAAAAAATACTATTTTAGCAATATATTGCAAAAAAAATTCAGATTATCTGTGACAACAACTGCTATGAGAAAAATGAGAAGGCTTGGAGGATTTGATAATTATATTTTGTGTACATCTCCTAAAAGCTTAGATAGTATTTATGGTGAATATTTAAGAAGATTAATGTTAAACAAAGTCAAAGATCCAGAATATAGAATTCCTTATATAATCAAAACTTCAAGGCAAGTAAAAATAATATAAATAATATAAATAATAATAAAAGGAATAATAATAGGAATAATAAGAATAAAAATATGAATAATAATAGGAATAATAAAAATAAAAATATGAATAATAAGATTAATAATAAAATAAGTATAAGATTAATAAAATAATGATTAGGATGTAATAAAACAAAAAAAAAAAGTATTCAAAAGAATTCCAGCAACAATCCACCCTAAAGAACAACGACACACAGACATGTCAATGCACAAATTCAAAGAGATATCAGAACTAAACCGATAAGAATACAAAGACTTCCTGATATTGGACAAATAATTTGACGATTTAGAAGATACAGATGTGCATAATCCTGTAATAATAAAGGCTTAGGCGGAATTAGAAGATCAATATGAAAAGATAAAACCAATGATGGAGGAAGTAACTAGAGAATATGAAGAAGGATATTTAAAGAAGAGAACTAAGTTGAAAAGTACTCTTAGAGAGTATCTTACTAATGCATTAGAGGAAATCAATTCTCCTAATTCAAAATTAACTCCACTTAAGAAGGAGAAAAAGACTAAAACTCATAATGTTAAAAGGAAAAAGGAGCTAAGTAAGAGTAAGTTAGCCTAATAAGAAAATAAAAAGAAAAATAAAAAGTGATTTAACTTATTTATTATATCAATTATCATTTTTATTTAATATTATTTTTTTATTATTCTTATTTTATTATTAATATTATTTATAATTTATTTTATTTTTTATTATTTATTATTTCATCAATAATTCATCAAACTATTCAAAATTATTTATCTAGCTTGTATTATTTTTGAAAAACAATTATTTTATTAATGTATTTAAAAAGCATCCATTTCTTTATTTTTTTAACTATTAACCAAAAAACAAACTTTCAACATTTTTTCTTAATATTATTTTATTATTTCCTCTTGAACTAATAATTATTTTAATTCTTACTATTAATTCATTAATTAATTTGATATAAAATTATAATAATATTTACATATAAAGCATATATAAAATGGAAAATATAAATGTTGCTATTCGTATAAGACCTCTAAATGAATAGGAAATTTAAAATAATGAAGAAGAAATATGGAGAATCTCATAAAAAACAAAACAAATAGAAAGAATTAAAGAAATAAGTATAAACTGTAAGGAAAAATAAAAAGATAAAAAGGAAGAATACGAATTCGATTTCATATTTAATAAAAAGAATAACATTGAAATTTACTAAAAAACAGTTTGAGAGATAATAGTGAGCAGTTTGTAAGGTATAAATGGTACAATTTTAATGTACGGCCAAACTGGAGCAGGGAAGACATTCACAATGTTAGGAAGAAATTTCGAAGATGAATTGGGAATATTGACATTATCATTAAGAGATTTGTTTAGTTTAATTAGAGAAGACAAAGATAAAATGTATTTTATAAGTTGTGAGTATTTCGAAATCTATAATGATAAGATCTATGATTTATTGGAAAATTAAGATTAGATGTAATAATAATTAAGCATTATTGAGGATATTAGCAATAAGCAGTTTATAGTAAAGAATATTACTTAAGTAAATGTAAATAATTTGAATGAAGTATTTAGAATCATAGATATTGGTTAGAAGAATTGACATTTTGCTGAAACTAAGATGAATCATTGTTCAAGTAGGAGTCATGCTATTTTTAGAGTTAATATTAAGTAGTTGAGTAGCATAGAGATATAGTCAGAGTTAAATAGGACATAGAGTTATAATATCAATAATTTTGATCTTATTAATAATGTCACTGAAAAGGATGAATTATTTAATCTTGAAGTTAGGCAAACTAAAGAGTCTTTGCTTAATTTTGTTGATCTTGCTGGAAGTGAAAAGCTTACAAATTTAGACTAATTAAAACAAAATGAAAATAACATAATCAATAATAATAATAACATTAATAATCATACTAATTACTAAAATAATTATATTAATAATAATAATAACAATATCAATAATATAAACAATAACAATAATAATAATAGAGTGAATGAAGGTATTCATATAAACTAGTCTCTATTTTACTTGACTTTAGTGATAAAGCTAAAATCAGGAAAACAGAAACAATAACAACATATTCCATATAGAAATAGTCCTCTAACAAAACTATTAAGATCTTCATTAGGAGGGAACAGTAGAACATTAATAATTCTTTGCATTAATCCTTCAAATAAACAATATCTTCAATCTATTAGTACTTTCAGATTTGGACTTAATGCTAAAACAATCTAAAATAAAGTCATACCAAATCATTATAAAATTAATGACCATCAATAACTCATAGAATTTTAATCTAAAATTGAACATTACTAATCCCAAATTAAATAATAAGAATTGTTAATCTAGCAACAGAATTTAATTATCTAGTAGCTCTAAAATAGTAACATTATAAATAGTCCTATAAAAAATACTTTAAATGATTATAATATTCAAAGTTCAACTTTCAATTCTAATTAAACTAATAATTCTATTCATAAATTCAATGAATCTACTCATATTCGGATTAATTATCATGATAATTTTTCTTCTTTTTTTTCTAATGATTTTGTTTGTCCTTTTGCAGGTATTATTTAATTTGATTATTCTAAATCAAATTATTGCACTTAAAGTTTTATAAATTAAAGTAAATAAGATTAAGTCAAAGAAAATCTAAGAGTTTAATAAGAGCTAAATTTTATTCATTAAAATAAAATGTTTTTTAACGTTATAAATTAGTTGAATAACTAAATTAAATTTTTGAATGAATAATAGAAATAATATTTTACTTAAAAAGAAGAGGCTAAAATATATATAAATTAAATGTAAGATCATTTAAATTATGTTTATAAAAAGCATGAATAAATAAAAGCTAATTTAGAAAATATTTTATCTTAATATAAATAAGAGATAGATAAATAAAGTAAAATATATTATTATAATATTAAAAATAATATATATAATAATCATAAATAATTATTTATGAAGATTCTTAAAAAATTAATTTATAACAATCACCTTAATTTAATAGTCAAAAAAATATAAATTTTTTTAATTAACAATTATTAAATAAATCAATATAAAAATAAAGTCCTGAAAAGTTTAATTGTTAAGGAATAAATTCCATTTTTGAAATAAATATTGAGGAAATATTTTATTTAGATAAAATATAAATAGATTAAAACTACAAAATTTAATAATAAATCCAATAATATGCCAAAAACATAAAAAGTAAAATTCATAAAGTATATTTATAAAATTTTAAACTAAATTAATAAATAAACTAATAATTATAATTATAAAATAAAAATTAATTAAGTATTTACGATTCAAAAAACTATAAGATTAATAAATAATCTTTATAAATTTGATTATTTTCAACTAATCATATAATATTTAAATATTAAATAATATATTTTTTATGTAATATTATAAATAAAAATATATGTGTTATTTTATTTAAATTATATATTTTAATATATTTAATAATCATTATTATTATTTATTTGATACTGCTGATAACCTACTACTTTTTTTACTTAAGCTTGTGTTTTATTTAATAGTATCATTTTACTTCTCTTCTTTTTCTGGGTTTTATTTAATTATTTCATTTATTTTATTGCCTTCTTTAGTTGTTTTAACTGTTTCATTTAATTTCATCACTTCTTGTTCGGCTTTTTAAATTTTTGAAATTCTTTTTTTTTACTAATTTTAATTAAGTTAATTTTAAGATGTATTCCTACTTTTTTTTAAAGTAGAATCTTAATTTTAAATAGTTCTTTATTTATTATTTTATTACACTTTATTAGTTTAGATAGATACTTTAGAATTATCGAGAGGTAACTTTTACTAACTTTTAGAATATTTATTAATGGCTATATTAGAATTATGGTAAATATATTATCTATGATCAATATTATTTTATCCTAAAATTTAAGTATTATTTTCCTTTAAATCATTTTTACTATTTTTACTATTCTTGCTATTTTTACTCTTATTACTAATATTTTCTATTTCATTTTGAAGAATATTATTATTAATATTACTTCCTGTTTAGTTCTTCTTCTCTAAAATTGAAAGATTCTTCTAAATTACAGAAATATCTTCACTGAAATTGCTATGGTCTAATATATTGCTTTTGATAAGGAATTAGTTTAACATTTCTTTTAACTTGAAATTTTCAGTTGAAAGACTGAAATTCGTTCTTGTTAATAACAAAATTTCTTAAGCCTGTTACTTATTTTCGACTAATAATAATTAGAATAATTATAGTATTATTAATAATAATATTAATAAGAAATATAATTTTAATAATAAATTTACACATAAGATAGTTTTTTTATTGATCATTTTAGTCTCCTTATCCTCTCATAAGTTTTGTGAGCTATTAATGTTAATTATGAAGTTCGAGATACTATTTATTTTTAACTTCATATTAATTTTTCCAAAATTCAATATCATTTTAATTAGTCTCCAACTATGTTCCTTTGAGTTTATTCTTCAAATCTAAAATCTAAGTTTTCAAATTGACATTCTGAATACTTTGTTCATTGTAATTGATATTATTAACACTAATATTATGATCTTATTAATTTCTATTGATAGTAGAATCATTATTATTATTTTTATTATTGCTAGTTGATCTAGATCTGACTTACTATTAATCTTCAAAAATGACAGTCCTTTCATCATTTTTCATCGTTAATTCTTTTTAATACTCTGTCATCTTCTTAACTTCGTCTCTGTCATAATGAATTATATTTTCAAGCTGTTACAAAAACTTAGCATTTATCAATTCTAATTCTTCAATCCTTCTTTTATACATTTTATTTCTTTTAAGGATTTCGTTGATACTTTGCTCCATTAACAATATTTATTAATAATTATTAATATATATCATATATCTTAAAAGATATAAATTTAATATCACAAATATTTGCTAATTTTAGGATTGACATTATAGTTTAATAGTGCGAACCAGATATATTAACTGTTAGTGATTTGAACATTTGAAGTCTTATTTATCCAATGATTCATAAGTACTTCTCGTAAATCTTGACTATCTTTCACGTTGAATCCTCTTTAAATACCTATTTTAAATAAATTATTATCATGTTTTGAATCTTTTGGAATTCCAAATTTAGCCATTGAGTGGTCTTAAACTCTCATATTCTATATTGCTCTTATATTATTTTCATTATTTTTATTATTATTGTCATAATTATTATTATAATTTTTGTTTTTATCATAATTATATATATTTTTTTATTATTACCTATTAATCTATGTTCTTAATAAACTTTTCTTTATATTTTCAAAGAACCAGAAGTTGCACTTGATTTCATGATTGAAAATCCAATGTTTGAATTAAACTCTATGTTTTAACTAGAAAAGATAAAATATTAAATTAATTATGTATCTTGGTAGATTGAGAGTATGTTTAAATATTTAATTTAAAATATGAGTGCCTTTAATTAAATCTATGCTTAAATAACTACTAATTTCCAATAACGTGTCGCTATCCAGGCTGTATAAATTTAACTATTCTTCAATGATTTCTTTGTTTTCAATTACTAGTTTTAACATTTGTTATTAACTTTACATTTCTTTTAAAGGCACTCCTTAATGAATTAATACTGATTTCAATTGTATTATTAAGTGATTATAAGCTATTTCTTATGAATATTTTTTGATTCGTTCATTTCTTAATGCTGTTTCTTTAGGAATGTATTAAGAAGGAAAAGCATTAGGAAATAAAAATATGTATGGAGGAATTAAGATTTCACTTAATGGAATTACAAGGAAAAAGCTAAAAGGAATCAGTTTTAGAAAATCGAATTTTATTCTGCTTATTTCTTGTAGTTCAAAAACACTTTATTCTTCTTATTTGTGTATGCTTTTATTAAAAATTAGATTTTTTGTGAATTTGTAATCTTAAATACATTTTATTGTTCCTTCTTTTGTTTCATGAATTGCGTGTTTCACAAATCCTATGATTTTATCAAACCATTTTAATTCACTTTTTTTCTTAAGTTATGGTTTATTTTATTTTGATAATTCATTTCTAAGTCTTACTAATTCTAAATTTTATTTTAATAAATCATGTCTTTGATCATTTAATTTGATTTTTTTTTAATCTTATAAAATTTCTTTTATTTTTGAACGGAATTCGTTTTCTTCTTTAAGTTATTATTTATTATCAGAATGTTTTTATTAATTAGAAATTTCTTGTTATTATTTTACTTTTGAATCATTTTAAGAAAATTATTTTACATTTTAATTTATCCAAATAAATCTCTAATAATGATTTTTGTATTTAACAGAGTGTTTTATAAATTCAATCATTTTAATTATAAATAGAATTAATTATATATAATATAATTCTTTTATTAAATTTTAATATTATTTTTATTATGATATTTTATTCAGTTTATAATATTAATTAACATATTAAAATTTTATAAATCTATAATGAAAAATTAATTAAATTAAAGTGAGTAATTAAATAAGAACTATTTAAAAAATGAATCCTTGTTAAATTCTGATAAATTATAAATATTAAATTAATTATAATCACATATATCTAGTATTAATTTAAATAAAAATTACTCTTTTTATAACAATGAATTCTAAAATAATAACAATAGAAACACTTTTATCAGTTAAATGAAGAAACTAAATGATGAAAATGTGTTATTTCATCAATCCAAAAACTCATCCAGATATTTTATTGATTAAAAACTATAAAAATAGTTATAATTTCCTAATTCTGGGACTAATTTAAAATCCAATTAAATTATTTAATAGTAAAATAGTACTAATACTACTTTTAATTTAATATAAAAATGAAATAAAGAAAAATAAGATTTCATCAATATTAAAATTAATTCAAACTAATAAAATTTATTTAAATCTTCATAGTAGTAATATTTTATTAATTAATTGAATTTTTCAGAAGATTAAAATTTAAAAAATAATTTATTGGAAAATTAAAAAAATAAAAAAAATATAAAAATTATTAAGTAAAAAAAACAAAATAATCTCAATTAGAAAATATATTTAGACAAAATAAGCCATAAAGAAAGTTTAAAAGAAATGCATGAAATAAATTTAATTTTAAAAATTTAAAATAATTAAAGAAAATAACGAAATTTTTATATTTAAAACTAATTACAACTAATGTAAAATGCTTAAAATAGAAGTTTATATTAATTTACACTTAAAAAACTTAATATTTAGTAAAATTCTATAATTCAAAACGAAAATTTTTCATAGTAAATTAAAAAATTATATTATAATAAAAATCAAAACTAAAAAATAATTTAAAATGATATTTAAATATTAAATTAAGACCAAGAATAAAATTTTTAAAAAAATAAAAAAATATCATAAGAAAAAAAGAGAATTATTGAAGATTTATAAGATTAAACATAGAAAAATAATGTAATATTAATGCAGAAATAATAAATTAATAATAAATAAAATAATCAGTTATAATTAATAAATAAAAATAATAAATTACAATAAACTATTTAACCTATTTAATATTACTAATACTTTTAAAATCAATAATTAAAACCTTGGCAAGTAATAAACAAAACATATACAGAAGAAGATGATGATTAAAATTTTTGAAAAATAGTTTGAAATAATAATAATAAATAATATAAAATATAAAATATAATTTATAAATAAATAAAAGAAGATTGAATGATAATTATCGATCAGCGAATTAGTTTTTGAATAATTAATATTCCCTTTTAATAATACTACTTATACCTAGTGAAATCTTTCTTTAACAATTCTCCATCACCATGCTTGACTCCATCCTTAAACATTCCACTATAAGTACTCTAATCAGCCCAATTAAAATAAACCCCTTAACCATTCAACTTATCCTTATTAAAAATCCCCTCATACCTACTTCCACTATTATAATAATAAATACCCTTACCCTATTAATAACCCTCCTGAAATTCTCCCACATACCTATCCCCATTATACCAATAAAATTCTCCTTATCCATGCATTAGATTATCCTTAAACTCTCCTTTATATTAACTTCCAGTATAATAACTTAGCACTCCTTGTCCGTGTTTCATATCCTACTTCCATTATCCTTTATAATGACTTCCATCCTTATAGAAATATTCACCTTCACCTTCCATACAACCTTCGTTGAACTAACCAATGTATCTACTACCATTCTTGTAAATGTATTCCCCTTATCCATGTATCTTGTTTTCTTTGAATAAACCAATGTATTTATTTCCTGAAGCAAAATAGAATTCACCCTATCCTGTTCTTTTGTCATTCTCCCATTATCCGTTATATTTATGTCCTTTGTTCTTACCTCTTATCCATCTGAATTCTCCATGCCCTTATCTTATCCCATTTTTCAGTTCTCCTTTGTATTCTCCTCCGTCAATTTTATGGATAACTAATGAATGCTATTATAGCTTTATTTACATTGATCATATCGTTTTAATTACAGTAGAATTATATTGATTGAAGCTCTTTTATTTTCTTCTAAAGCTAACATTTAACTCAATATTTCTTTAAATTGTTAGTCTCTAATTTTCTCGATTTATTTACTCACAATTTCTGGTCCACTGTATTTATCATTAATATCTTCAAGAGATTTATCTTCTTAATTAATCTTATATAAATTAATCATAAATACCAAATGAAGTATTGTAATTCCAACACTCCAAATATCAGACTTTTCCATGTTTATTTCAATTTACTTATTATCATTTTTTATCGTAGCTTCAATTTTATTATTAATCAAAGGACAAAAATACTTAACAAAATATGCATTATTTTATTTCATCAGTTAAACTTGTTTCAAATTATAATTAAAATTATTTGATCTAAAGTCTGCTAATAGAATTCTTCCTTCCTTTATAAAAATATTAGAAGGCTTGATATTTTAATGGAAAAATCCTTATGAATTGATATAGGACAAAACCTCGAAAATCTAATTAATAAATCTTCTAATAAGATCAGGTTCTAATTTGATTCTTTTATTTATAATAGTTTAAAAAGATTTATCAATATAGTCCATTTTAGTGTAATGTTTATAACCCTTTTCATTTTTGATTTCATAAAAAGCGTGAATCCTTAGAATGGAAGAATGAGTGAGTTACTTTAAAATAGTTTATTGAGATTGTATGATTTGGATTTAATCATCATAATTTTTAGCACTAGCCAAAACCTGTTGCAATCTCATAGCATATACTCTCTCATCTTTCAATGAAGTATATTGATATACACTGCCTTAACTGCCTTTCCCTATTTCAATCCAATCACATTAATCCAGTTCATCCAACAAGTCTTAATTAGTTTAATAACACTACATTTATTATAATATTCATCTATACTATATTATAATATATATTATATTATGATGATAATCATGTATTATGTTATATATTATGTATGATGATAGTATATTTATTAAAAATGATATCAAAGTTTAGAATTCCTCTTTATAGAAGCTTACTTGAGTTCTAAAACAGCCTAAACTCCCTTAGAAATAGCAGTAGAGTTAAGTGCATTAGCTTATGCTAACTCCAAGAATGACTCATAAACTCTTCCATCCTATCTACCTAATGGACTAAATCTCAAACTAATCTCATCCATTTAGAAACTCTCAGCAATAGAAACTAATTCAGGTCTTAGTTTAGCGATTAAGTGTTCCTTTAATTCTTCCAATTGACTAATTAACATTCTATCTGCTCCTGCTACTTCAACTAATCCAATACAATTTTCTAAAAGGCTTTCTACTCCAAACAACAAGCATAATTCTGTAAGTTATTCTTTATTTGATTAATCTTTATTTTATTCATAGAATTCAGAGATGTTTGATGCAAAACATTAGAATGTGTGTAAAGCTACATGACATTTACCAGATTCTACTCCTTGGATTGTTGTATATTTATCCCATGCTGATTTTGCTGTAGATCCATTTTTTATTAAGTTTTCATAATGAACACTCATTTGATTAACCAAATTGCAAGCTCTATATTATAATAATAATAATAATAATAATAATGATATATTAATATATATATAATTGTATGATACCTAATAGTGAGGAGATTAAGAATAATTGGAATTGAGTACAATTGTTTGAAATCAGTAAACTTAACAAATTGATTAAGATAATTTTTGTAATTATAAATATAATCGATTTACTTCATATACTCTTTAGTATTAACTTTATTAGACCTTACTTTGATCATCTACTTTAACAAGAACTTGCTGACTTATAAACACATGACAGTGTTTTCTCCTTCAAGAGTAATATTAGCAAGAGTTTCTTGTCTCATACTTGGAAGTTAAGAGTAATGATGGAATCCATGACCTCCACAAGCAAGTCGAAGCACTTCAATTCCCTTCGTTATCATATCTGTGAAGTAAAACTTAAATCCAGCCAATGTTATGTGTGTTTCTTTTAATTTATTAAATTTGTTTTCCTTTTTTATCAATTAGCTGTTTTCTGATACTAGTCGTCTGATTGTATTTCCACTACCGATCATTGCATATAATCTGCACCATTAAGATAATAATTTTTCTTATTACAATTAATAATTAATAATCGCCTATTCTTTTCCTTACTATAATTTTATTATTATATTTTAATTATTAAATAAAATATAAATTATTTGCATGTTTTTAATATGAATAATTTGTATATGTATTAGAATATAAATTATATGTATTATAAGTATAATAATATATTATATATATATATGTGATAATACCCCATTTTTGAACTACTTTCTAAATACACTATACCTAGTGGCAATAACTAAGGCTCCTGCAAGATTATGCCAAGTATAAAGAGATAATAATGATCTAACTTCCATCATGCCTGCATACATAGCTCTAGGATCTCCATTAATAGTAAACTCTCCATCCTTATCAACTGATGCAAACCTACTCAACATATCAATTCTCTTGATTCTACAATCCTTCAATTCCATATATCCATTATCCTTACCATTAAACCCAAATTTAGCCCCAATATCTCCTAATTTAACTCCAGGCATAGGTTAATGATTATCATCTCTGATTCTCACCATGAAACAATTTAATCCATAATGATTATTATCTATATATAACTAAGCAAATACCAAAGCATGATTCGCATAAATACCTAACTCACCGGGCCAAAACTTAATGCTTTCTATTGTAGGAGTATTTAATATAAATTCATCTTTAGTTTTATCAAATACTGCTGTTGTTTATAGATTCTAGATGTCACTACCATGAGCTAATTCAGTTTAAGCATATGCTCCAAGCATTACGTGATTTTCTATCATTGGTAGCCATTTTGCTTGTTATTCTTCACTACCTAATGATTTTACTGTTGGAATAAATTGGGCATAATGAATTGATAATGGCAATTATACATTGTAAAAGTTGTATTATTTTAAATAATTGTCATCTATATTGTTGTTGAATTCTTCATGAAATTTACGTAGTTTCTTTATTCGATCAATCATCATTTCTTCTTTTGACCATGAGTGGAAATCCGGATTATGTTTTAATTCTGGAAATTTCTCAAATTTTTCTGACATTTCTTTTATTTTCTTTGTTATTCCTACCTTTCCTAATTATGATTCCATAAAATGAAGTAGATGTTCTTTATTTATTTTGCTATCTTGCATTTCCTTTAAAAGGTCTTTATGAATAAATTGACTTTTATGCATCTTAATTATTACTTTATATTTATATGACGTATGTTATGGTCACTTATAATCAATTTCAGTATTTTTTTATATATTCAAATTATGTTAATAAATTCTTAAAATATATTCAAATATTTTGATAAATCTAGATTCTGTTGATATTTATATATCATTGATTTTTATTATTATAATATTATAATGGGTAAAAAACATATCATTTAATTCAACGATTAATTATTAGAAATAGAAAGAATGGTTTTTGATTTTGATGAAATAAAGGATAAGATTATTTCATATTTTAAATTGAATTAAAAGACTGAATTATATTATTATGATGATAGTGAAAAAGATTCTTAAATAATTATTATTTAAAATTAAAATTAATATGATGATTACTTAGATAGTAAAGCTTATTTAGATAATCAAAAACTTATGGTTCATGATAAAAACAAACCAATTGAAATACCTTAATTCAAAAAAAATTAATAATAATTTTAAGTTACAAATTAAGGAGATGAAATAAACCCTTAATAAGATAAATAACATTTTCAATAGAGATAATTTAAATAAAATCAAGATATCAAAAAAACTGATCTATTACTTAATTAATCAATTAAATTAGATAATACAGAATTAATTGATAATTTTGCTTAAAGCATAAGAGTCAAAGAATAACAGAGGAAAGATATGTTAGCATATGAACAGTAATAAAGACAATAAATTTAAAAATAAATTGCAATCGATTAATATAAATAATAAATGATAGAATAATAAAGATAATAACAAATAATAATAGAATAATAAAAATAATAATATCTAGAAAAAGATTAATATAAATAATAAATGATAGAATAATAAAGATAATAACAAATAATAATAGAATAATAAAGGTTAGAAAAACTAACCTTATAATAATAATAATAATAATAGAAATAATAAATAATATATAATGAATAAATAATATAATAAGAAATATAATAATTTGAATAAACAATAGAATAATTTACAGATATTAATCAATTATATAAAATGAAAGACGAACTGTAATTAAATAATCTTTAATTTAAAAAAAATAATATTTAAAAATAATTATTATACCAAAATAAAAAATACATCATTAAAAAAAAGATTGCTTAATTAAAAAAAGACTATTAATTATAAATTTTTCAATAAAATGAAACTTGTATTAAAAACATATAAAAATAATTTTAAACATAAATAGATTAGTTTAATAAAACGAAAAATAATTTATTGTCTGAAATAAATAATTTAGAAAAAAAAATAATAAGTAAATAAGGAAATAAATAATAAAATAATGAAGATTAAATAATGTGTAATGAATGTAGTTAATAGCCAATCTAAGGAGAAAAATATAAATGTGATGAATGTATCAAATATTTTTTATGTTTTAATTGCATTAAAAGATCTGATCATGAACACGAATTCATAATAATAAGATAAAATTAATAACAAAAAATAAAAATAATATAATAATAAGAAATTACATATCAATAAGATTAATAATAATTAAATTTACAATAGTAATATTTTTAGCAATAATACGAATGATAGAACTAATAGTTATAAAAATAATATTAATTTTAATAGTAACAATATCAATAATAAGAATAAAATCAATAATTAAATTAATGTTAATAATAAGAATTAGAATAATTATAAATAAATGAATAAAATAAAATTGCTATTAAAAAATAATAAAATTATTATTAGAACACAAATAGTTACAATTAACAGTAAAATATACATTAATTATTTGAATAATAATATGATTAATGTGGTTGGATAGAAATTTTATAATAAAATAATATTAAAGATTAATAAATTATAGAAATATAAAATGTATAAATATTAAATAAATTGGAAACAAAATCTGATTATATACTTTTTTCTGTAAAAATATAAAACCTTTAAAAATTTTAAATACCCAATATTTAATTATAAATTAATGTAAATAATTCAAAAAAAAAAGATTTAATAAATATCAATCTAAAACCTCTTTAAATATTAGAATTAAATAGTTCAATTAAAAATAAAAGTGTTTTAATTAATGATGATTTATTATATTTTACATTATTTTATGATTGTAAAAAAACTAGAAAAATGACATAAATAATTCAAAAGACTTAAAAACTAAAAGTAGAAAATGAATTTAATTAAAAATTAATCGATACTTTTAATAATTTAAATTAGTTTTTAGATTAAAAAAATCAAAATTTATTAGAAATAAACAGAATTTATAAATTTTTGATAAAATATATGAATAAAGAATAAAATATGGAAAAAATTTAAGATAGATTCATTTAAAAATTTGTGATTAGAAATTGAAATTCTGTATAAACAATAAATATTAAATAAAATATAAAAAGTCAATAGATATTACAAGCAGTAGACTGTCCATTCTTGATAAAGAAATTAGCTTATCCTACTTCCTTGCCATTAATCCACTCTCCCTAATATTAATCGCCGTTAGCATAAGTAAATAAACCTTAGCCATTCTTCTTATCCTATAGATAATGACCCTCAAACCTATTGCCATTACTATAAGTGACCATGAGAACACCATGCCTTTTATTGTCCCTCCATTAACCTTAATAGCGATTGCCATTAAGATACTTCTTAACTCCTTAACCATTAATTTTGCCGTCCTTCCACTCCCCTTCATAAACATTACCATCTTCCCATTTGAAAACCCCATAACCACATTTATTTCCCATACTATACTCCCCAGTATATACATCTCCATTAGAATAAGTTAACAGCCCTTTTCCATCCTTCTTATCATCCTTCCATTCCCCTTCATAGATATCTCCATTGGAGTATATGAACTTGCCTCTTCCTTGTCTCTTATTATCTAGCCAATCTCCATCATAAACATCACCATTTATATAAACCATATTCCCTATGCCTTACTTCTTATTGCCCTTCCACTCTCCATCATATTTCATACCATTCTCATAATTCATCACTCCCTTCCCATGCCTATGACCTTTCATGAATTATCCAGTATAAATATCTCCATTGCAGAAATTAAATACACCTTCTCCATCCTTTTTATTCTCTCTCCAATAACCAATGTATTTGTCTCCATTAGGGAAATCTATTTATCCTAAACCACTTTTATTCCCTTAATTCCACTCTCCTTGATAAACCTAACCATTCTTATAAGTCATGATGCCGTATCCCTGCCTTTACCCTCCCATATATTGTCCCTTATAAATATCTCCGTTCATAAATACCAATTTACCTTCACCATGTTTTTTGTTATCCTTCCATTACCCTTCATAAATATCTCCATTGATATAGAGATATGTTCCAATTCCATTCATCATCCCTTCGATCCAATCTCCTTTATATAAGTCTCCATTAACATACTTTAACTCTCCCTTACCACTCCTTTTATCTTCTTTCCATTGTCCTTTATATTCATCTCCATTTCCATACTTCATAATACCTTGTCCACTCCTCTTACCGTCTTCCCAATACCCTTTATAACTATTACCATTCATCTATATTAATAATCCCTTTCCTGACATTTTATCTCTTTTCCAATATCCTATATATTTTCCTCCTTCTTCTATTTTCCCTTCTTCACCTTTCCATTCCATTACTCCATATCCTCCTTTTAAACCTTCTATACATCCTCCCTTATAACTCTTCCCATCTGAACTCTCCATATTTACTTCAAATTCACTTTTTAATTATCTTGCTGACACCCTTTTAATTTCATCATATTTTAACATTTGAACTAACATGTACACTAAATTCTTATCCTCTATATTTTCTAATATTTCTTTTAAAACACTCTATCCTTATTTTTAATCTTTAATCTCTTTAATTTTTTCAATATCTTATACTATCAAATATACTATTGATAATGCTAAACTCCAAATATCATTTTTTTAAGGATTAAAACCTTTTTTTTTTATTTATTCTATTTAATTTATATTTTTTTTTATTAATTCACTTTATGCTTTTATTTGTTAATTCTACTCTTAAATTTTTAAGTTTGTTTAATCATAATTGCTTTAATCTTAATATTATTAATTTAATTCATTTAGATTAATTTATTAAACTTGATCTCCATATTACTAATTTAAATTTTAATTGGTTTTTAATAAACTTTATTATTTTTTTATGATTTTATTCTACTCTTCATTTAACTCTGTTAAGCTTTTCATTTGCTCTTAAATTTAAAAAAAATATTCTATTCCTTATTTCATTTAAGGAGAACAAAACAACAAAGAATACTCATCATAATTTAATTATTAATTTAAAAAATACAATTTCTATTTAGAAACAATAGCATTTTCAAAATTAGCTATTTTTATAATATTATCTCTCAAAAAAATGTTTTTAGGATTTAAATTTAAATGAGCGATATTTTTTGAATGTAAATGGTCTAAAGCTATTAAACCATATAATAAATATAACTTTATTTAATACAAATCTGCTTTGATATTCTTTTATCTATTTTCTTAATTAAATTCTTCTAATGATTAATCAAAATTTTGTTATTTCAAAAAATGTCTCTATTTTTATATTATTTATTATTATTCATTTATTCTTTATAATTTCATATCCTCTATTAAATAGTAACTATATGTTTTTAATATATACTTATTCTTTATTTGGCTTAAAATGTTGTTTTCATTTTTAATACCTTTTTATTTATTTTCTTTTGAAAATATTATTGATTTTAAATTATCTTCTTCGTCTTTTTCCTTTGATTATTTTAAGGGATGTTATATTTAACATTCTAAATATTTTATTAAATATTTTTTTTAGTTTATTTTGGAATTAAATTTATAATAATTTCATAACAAATTATCATCAATATTTAAAATATTATTTTTATTAATTAATTAATCAGTATTTTCGATTTCTTTTAACAAATCTTCTTCTTAAAAATAATTAGGAAACATTTAAAACTTTATTATATTTTTCGTTGTATAAAAATTGCTAATTATAATTAAAAATATGTTATATTATTCTAAAAAATATAATATATTTATTAGCTTAAATTAATAAATTAGTTATTTTTTAGTAAATAAAGTAGAAACATGTAATAAAAATAATTCAAAATTAAATATTAAATTTATGAAATAAAATTTTGAATAGGATGAAATTATAAAAATAAGTCTAGAAAACTAAGTATATGAAAGTCCGATTGTTAAACCGATTAATATTATATTTTAGTAATTAAAAGAAGAAGAAATAGATAATGAATTTTATTATCTGGATGATAAAGATAAGAGAAATTTTTTGTTTCCCTCTGATTAAGATTGATTTGAAATAAAGTTCAACCAAAAACAATTAAGATTACGCTAAAAATATAAATAAAATAAAAAGAAAAATTAATTTGTGATAAAATCGCATAAAATATAGAATTAAAGTAAGGTGTAAAGTTTATCAAACTAAATTTAAATTAAAATTGACTATAATAATTATTATAGGAAAGCTGAAGAAGACTATATTTGTTAATACAAGCCTTTAAACTTTAATTAAAAATACTATATAAATTAAAGAAATGTAATGAAAAATAGTTGTCTTTTAAGAATGCAATATTTTTAATTTATATAATAAAAAAATTTTAAAATTATAAAAAAAATTAAAAAAAAATTTTAAGATGATGATTTTTTATCATTTCCAAGATATTTTGAATATAAAAAAGTTGAACAAAAATATATGGAAAAATTTAACATTTAAATATGTATTTATTGTTTAAATAATTAAAAAAACTGCAATTAGTTAAGTTGTAAATATAAAAAGAAATGTTCATCATGTGAATAATTTGGTCATTTAAAAATATAATGTGAAAAAATTTTATATCTCTAAAGAATAAATATTAAAGATAATTCATTGAAATATTTCTTAAATAATAAAAAATACAATATAAGTTTAAATAATATAAATTGTTTAAATTGTTAATAAGAAGGACACTTTAATTGTTATAAGATAAATCAAATTAAGGATGATATTTATGATAAAAAAAATATTTAAAATTTTTTTTAAAAGAAAAGTCTTATCTGGAAAGTTTATTGATTCTTATATATAAATTATATTTAAATATAAATTAAAATAATATAAAGAATAAATTAATAATTAATATTTAATATATATTAATAATAATGTAAAAATCATTCATATTAATCTAATTTTAACTTATTAATGAAAATCTACTCAATTTACTATTTGGTTTTATTTTTGCTTTCGACTAAATAAAAAAACTCCCAAAGTATAAAAAGTGTAGAAAATGCAGCAAAAATGGCAAAAGTTCCAAATTATTTAAGAGAACTATCAAAAGCAATAGGAGTAGCAAAACCAATAATAGTAGCAAATACCCATACACTAAAAGCACTGAGTGAAATACTTTTTCCATTTAAAATTTCAGGAATATACAACCAAATAACAGGTCCTAATGAAACTCCAAATGTAAAAGTAAAAAGAATGACAATATATTTTTAAGGTGGCAAAATATCAGCATATCCCAAAATAACCAAAGCAATTAATGCCATACTTAAAAGAATCTATCCAGCTAAGAGAATCTATTTGCGTCCTAATTTATCAACAAAGTAACCAGCAATGGCAGAAGAAATCATCATAAAAATGTTATTAATTAATGTTAAAGTCTATGCCAATTTCTCACTTTTTTAATCTGTCTTGCCTTCCTTAAAAATAGTATTTGAATAGAACATGACAGCATTAATACCACTTATCTACATAATGAAAGCTAATCCTAATCCTATTTATAATTTATGTCTTAGTAGTTTATCTTAAAGAATAGTCATAATAGATTAATCTTGTTCTTGTTTTGAGTTGAATTAGTTAATCTCTTCAGTCATTTCATCAATATATGATGAGCTATGTATTAAAAGGTTATTAATACTGATAAATCTAAAAGAGGGATTCTTCTAATTCTGCTTTTAATTCATTTTTGCTATAGTAGTAAGGAGTGTCTAATTTTTGTAGGAAAAGGAAATAAATCATGCGAATAAGAGGGAATAGTATTGGGAATATGAAGATAAATAACCAGAATTAATTGCTTTTATTATTGTCAATGTATTGCTGGGTTGTAGGCATGAATATCCCTAAAATGCTTGTTAATATAATGCCTAAGCTTATCATATATTGTAGCAGAGTCCCTATTAATAATAATGATAATAATAATTATGATGATAATAATTATGATATTAATAAAGATAATAATGATATATAATTATAATTATGAGTGTTTTTAATACCCATCATTCCTGAAACTTCTCTAGGACTGACTTCACTAATATAACATCCAATGAAAGTAGAGTTTAACCCCATGCTGAATCCTCCAATAAAATTTCCAATTAATAAACAAGGGATATTCTTAATACAGTGAAGCAAGGTGCCCAATATAGAAAGAGTGTCAATTATCAAAAATGCTTTTCTCCTTGCTATCTTGTTTACTAACTACGAAGAAATCAATGCCCCAAAAATCCCTCCGAATTAAATCATGCCTGTTACCTAATATTATCATTATTAATAATAAATAAATAATAATTATAAATAATAATAATGATGAATAATATTGAATAATATTGATAATAAATGATAATTAATATTAGTGAATAATATTGATAAAATAAATAATAATATTGATATAATAATAAATACAAGCCCGTTAAAAGTACTAACATCTTTAGCATTGATTCCCATCATAATAGTATAGATATCGGAAGTGACATTATAATGGCATTAGTAATAGCCCCAGTAGAGAGCTCCGAAAGAGGCTAGTATATTCATTCCCAATAGTTTTATTGTCGATTTGTGTCGCTGATTCTGTAATAGAACTTCTGTCATTATTATCAATAATACTTTAATATTTTATAATATTTAATTATATTTATTATTATCATCATAAATAATATATTATATATTTATTATTATATTTTATATATAATTTTAAATTAATAAATATCATTATTATTTATTTGAATTAATTATAAATTTATGATTTTGATAACTATTATAGTTATTAATTAATTTTTTACTTTATATATAAGTAATGGGCATTAATCATTCCTGCTCTTAACAAGAATATAAAAATATTATCAATAGTATTAATGAAAATTAGCAAGTAAAATAAGAACATATAAATTTGTTTGAGAGTATAATTATTGATGGATAAAATCCAGAAATGAAACAATAATAATTATCATATTTGAAATGTAATCTTATAGTCTAATTAAAGAAAACATTCATAACAATAATCTTAAGGAAATCGCTGTACAATTTCAACAATAATTACATTAACTCAAATAAAGTAATAACTCAATTAAATCTTCATCAACAGAAAACAGACGTAGAAGACTAATTAATATTAATTATGAGATTTCTAAAAGCATTTTTAATAGGTAAATTTAGCTCATTATTATTATTTTATAGTTACTAAAATAACACTGAATATTAATCTGATACAGCTAAACATATTATTTAATAATCTGGTGCTAATTTGAGATAAAAGATAAGTATTATCAATTTAAAAGATTCCCATAATATTAAAAACAACTAAAACGAATTGATATATAATAATAATAATAACACAATTATTAGTAATTAAAAACAAAAATATAATTCTGAGGATAGCAATTAGATATAAAATAAAATTATTAATAATATTAATACTAATATAAGTTAAGATTAAAAAAGCTCAAATATAGAATAGAATAAAATTATTCTTAGTGATTCTAATTAAAAAATAGATTAAAGTGAAGCATTGAACTATGACAAAAATTTAGAAAACAGATTAAAATAAATATAGGAAACAATAAATCAAAGTTTAATTTAAGAGAAATTAAATTATAAATAAGAAAGTAATTAAAAATAAAACAATTAGTCATACAATTCTATACAATTTAATAAACCAGTAGATTATTGTAATAACGATATAAATTACATAGAATATTTGTAAAGCTAAAATATATATATCAATAAGTTACAGAATACTAATCTTTAATGAATATAATTGTAATAATCCAATATTAATATTGCAATAAAATAAAATATCCGAATAAAATTAAAATAAATATAAAATTTAATATAAAATATAAAATTTAAAATAAAAATATAAAATAAAAATGAAATTTCTATTGATAACATTGTTAATTGTGTTTAGTATGCAGAAAGAATGGAAAGAAGAATACGAAGTTTGCGAAATAAATGGAGATAAGTAATTTGAAGAACTAAGAAAAAGTCATGAAATATTAATAATAGAATTTTATACAAGTTGGTGCATTGACTGTAAAAATCTGGCTCCTTTTTATTATGAATTATCAGAACATTACAAAGATAACAAGAATATAAAAATATGTAGAATCGATTCAGATTTGGCAGAAAATCAAAATTTAAAAACTAAATACAGAATTATTCATTTTCCTACAATTCTTAGTTTTACCAAATTAGACGATCAAATTAGATCCACAATCAAACATGATCATTATGATTTCTAAATGCTCAATAATTGGATTTAGAAAAATTTCAATCATTTTCTAGATAAAGAAATCGATTAGGAATAACTCAAAAAGTAAGAAGAAGTTGAAAAGGAGTAATAAAAAATAAAATTAGATGAAATTGTTCTTTAATAAAATTATTAAGATTTGAAGGATTTATAGTTTGGATAATTAGATAAAACTTAATTGTTTGTAAGTATCAATAAAATTTCTAATATGTTATCCGTTAAAATGGATCACAATAATAATTATATTAATGGTTTAATCGATGAAATCACTTTAAATACCAAAAATATTGTGTAAGATAATAATAATTTTGAATTTCAAATTAATATGAGTATTTTCTAAATTTTAATGGTTTTTTTTTTAGGATTTTTTTCTATTATAACATTCTATTTATTAAGAATTTATAAAATTTTATGATAAAAAATAAAAATATAAACTATTTATTAATATTGAAAATTAATCAATTTACATATTATTTAAAAATTATAAATAAATATTATATAAAAAAATTATTCATTTAAATTTGTAACTCACTAATTTTCCATAATTATAATAAAAAATATTAGATTGATTTTAATTACTTATAAACAGTATTTTTCCATGTGGCTTATGATTTTTAAAGTTGCCTTAATATTTATCTCCATTTTTATAAATATATATTCCTTTTCCATCTATTTAATCTTATTTAAAAACACCTGTGTATTTATCTCCATTAGAAAAAAAATAAATTCCTATTCCATTTAAAAAGCCTTGTTTAAAAAATCCTATATATATATCCCCATTTCGAAATTTGTATTTTCCAATTCCGTTTATCTTATTTTCTTTCCAATTTCCTTAATAAAACTAATTATCTGAAAATATAAATTATCCTATTCCATTTTTTTTAAATTTAATTAAATATCCTTTGAATAATCCTAAATTTCCTTATTATAACTCAAAAAATCCATTTCCTTTATTTTAAATTATTTAAATTAAAGTTATTATGTGTTTATATTTAATTTTAAACTAAATCAAACTATCTTTTATTTGATTTTAAAATTATAATGCAATAAATAATAATAATAACAAAAACATAAACTTTCTTATAAAAAAATAAAATTTTTATTATATCTATTTTATTAAATTAAAAATATTTTATAATAACAAACATTCATCTTCATCTTATAAATCCCATTTATCATATTTTTTTAATCTTAAATTTTTTATTTTTTATTTTTTAAAATCATTGTATTTTAACTTTCTGATCATAATATTTTTCTTTTATATTTTAGTTTAAATATTTTAATTTTTTTAAATTATTCTCATTTATTATAATTAATTTAAAATGCAATTTCAATTATTGATTGATTTTATATTAAATAAATATTGCATTATATTATTAAATTTATTTAAATTTTTTTTATTAGAATAAATATAGAAAAGATGCTCTAGATTTAAATAAAATTAATAGATTTTTACTAGATGAAATTTTATAATAAATAATAGCATGGAAATAAGAATTCCTTCAAATAATAAAAATCAATCATAAGAAGAAAGTAAAGAAAGCATTGGAGAGAAAAAAAATTATAATATAGATTTTAATTAACCAAGTCAATTGAAGAACATGATTGTAACAAATTTAAAGGTCAATGAATAAAATTACACAATAATTAAGAAAAGAACCTACAGTTATCAAGAGTATTGGCCTTTTTTAAAATGAAGTAATTTGATTATTAAATTGATTCTTTAAAAATTAAATAAAATTATTTAAAAATTAATAAAAATAAATTGATTATAAATTTGAGATATATTAATAATTTAAGTCAAAAATATATCAAAAATAATAAATTATAATATAAATGTTTTTTGCCGAACCTTAAGTGGTGCAATAAAAATACCAAAAATATAAAAAAACTTCAAATTATTCATCATCTAACTAACAAAGTACTAATTTTAGTTAAAATCAAATAATTTCTTAAAAGGAATTTAAGAGTTAAGATGGTTTAGAATAAATATTAGATTTAAATTATGTTCCATTAGAAGATTAATAAAATTACGAAGAGTAAATTTTAGATATAAAATACACATTAAAAGTAAAATAATATTAAAAATATAAGTAAGATATAAAATATCAAGCAGCTAGTGAAGTAACAGAATAAAGTACATAAATAATGGATTATGATTTATTTGATTATGAAGTTGAAGTAATTAAATTATATTTTATTTTAAGGTTGAACCTCTTTTATAAATTCTTACTTCTAAAATTTTGAATTAGAGTTTGATAGAAGTAATGAATGAAGATGAAGCAGAAGCTCATAGAATTGCTGAAGAAAAATATAATTTGAAAATTTAAAATAACACTATGAATATTTAAAGATGAAATAATTAGTAAGATAGATTTGAATTAAATAGAAATACTAGACAATACAATTACTAGTTATATCAAAATAACAAAACTGCTAATCAGTAAAGAGAAATGATTTAAAATTTTATGGAAAAATAAATTAATTTTTTCTAAAATAAAGTAATTAATAATCTTATATAGTTGAATATTAATAATCTAACTTATTAAAATTAATTGGAGGAATAATTTATGCCGTATTTATACAATGAAGTATAAACTTAATTAAATATATTATCTTTGAATGCTAATGTTAATTAATAAATTATATAAATAATAAAAAAAAAATATAATTTAAAACATCAATTAAATATGGACAAATATAAACAGAAAATGATTGATGATTAAAATCATAAATTATATTTAAATGAATAAAAAAGATTAAAGAAAATAGAAAAATTAAAACAAAAAGAAAGATTAGATATGCTAATAAAAA
>Ga0315908_10000412_pt1 | contig 33976 bp, 23 predicted proteins | sample LakEriMetagenome_12_FD_203520 | JGI IMG/M metagenome (GOLD analysis project Ga0315908, IMG submission 203520) | Freshwater fungal communities from buoy surface, Lake Erie, Ohio, United States - Buoy 4 MA124 | ecosystem: Environmental > Aquatic > Freshwater > Lake > Lake biofilm | place: USA...
TGTTTGCTTTCGAATAGTTCATTAAAAAGAATATTAAGAAAAATTAAAAATACTCCTGAATTATATAAAATTAAGTTAAAGAATCTATAATTAACTAATATTTAATCTTTTAATTTTTTATTATTCAGATTTTTGAATATTACAAACATATCTTCATTTTTATCTTAAACATTAATATTATCGCTGATTTTTTTTAATATAAAAATTAAAATACTTAATATATATTATGTATTTATTATAATTAGAAGAAAATTATACAAAATCATTAAAATGGTAGAGGAATTATTTATACATTAGGTTACATTTTAAATTAGCTTCCTGCAAACTTAGTGCTTTCATCATTTTCATTATTATTTATTTATTTTTAATTATAAATAAAATTATAATTTTTTTATGAAATATTTGATTAAATTATATTCCCTTAACAGCATAACAAAATATTATTTTAATTAATATTTAAATATTTTCTATTTTTGTTTTTTTCGTATTTATTAGATTTGAAATAAAATTTCTAGGTCTACTAATTATTACATTATAATTTCTAATTTTTTAAAATTTATTCACTATATATTTCATAATTTAAGTTTTAATCACTATTTTAATTTTTACTATTTTTAAATTTTTTATATTTATTTGATTAATTTATTTTATCTGAAGAATCTGTAGATTCTTATTCAAAATCAATAGCAAATTATTCTTTTTTTTAAAGTTTTTCTTTTTATTAAACCTTAGCATTTATTATTAATTCTTATAATTATTATAATTTTAATGATGGAATCATCTTATACATATTTGAAGGTTTTCTTACTGAAAAAGATGGGCTAAATTATACCGATTTATTTTATTATTATAATTTTCCTTTAATATCTTTAAAATTGTATTCTTTTATAAATTAAAAATTTAATATATATTTTCATTTACAAATTTTAATTTAATAAAAAAATATTATTAAAATCATTATTATCATAATTAATATTATCATTATTATTATTATTCTTAAAGATAATTATATATTTTTATAATACTAGTTTATTAAACCCAAAATAATATATAAAAATGTCTTTTGCAAAAGATTTATGGGTATAAATTAATATAATATTTTAGAATCAACTTGAATTTCTATGTAAAGATAATCATTAAAAATTGAAAAACATAGAGGAATTTATTTTAAGTCTGTAAGAATGAGTAGATTTAGAAGATTATTATTCACGTAACTTAGAAAAAATAGGATAGAATTTAATAAAAATATATAATAAAGGAACAATTAAAAATGCAATAACTGGAATGATATAGAATAATACAACAAGAAGCAGTTAAAGTAAATAGTTAGCTAGCTAAATAAAAGATTAAATTATAACAGTAATAAAAGAATTAGTAAATAACTAATTAAATGAAGCTAAGAAATTAAAAATTGAGGGAAAGTAATATGAAAAGAATTTATAATAATAATAAAATAATCTAGAAAAAGTATTTAACTTTAAAAAACTAATAGTCATAAGAAGGTTATTATTAAATATCAAAACAGTAAGAAGACATATTTTTATCAAAATAATCATTAGATTGCAATGTGGAAATCCCTATGGAAACTTTGAAGAAACTTCAAAAACAAAACGAATAATTAATAAATATATAACATGAAAACGAAATAAAATATAAATACAGCATTGGTTAATATAATTAATATTATGATTTATATACTTCTGAGATGAGCAAAATAATGAGTTAGTTATAGGAATAAGAAGAAAATAGAATATAAATAATAAAGGATTCAATTTAAAAAATGCTGATTTTTGAAGTTGACTAGTGCAGCAATTTTAATTACGATGTAAAAAAAATAGGGGATAAACTTGATTTAGTAAATCCTCAATAAGATTTATTGGATTTCATCAAAGAGAATAAAAAAGACTCAAAGTATTATTAAAAAGCTATATTCGAGCCATATTAAAGTTTTACAAATAAATCTTTGTTAGAACTCAGAGAAAAAATTAGCGGAAACTTGTTAGACAAAAACAAAGAAATATTGAGTGAGTTTATGGAATATTTCGAAAATAAATTGGAAAACACAAATAAAAATAATGAAAATAATAAAAATATAAATAATAATAATAAGTGGTTAATCAATGATAATGAGAATAGCCTTTTGAAATAAGACCTTATGATAATAGCAGATATAGTGTTATAAGCATGGGATGGGTTTCAACTTTCTCCTTTGCAAATTAATTAGTTTGATATTCTCATTAAAGAAGATATTGTTAGGAAAGCTTGGTGTATTGCTTTTAAAATGTTTAGAAATTGTAATAAATTTGTCCTCTTAGAATAAGGATTTGAAAATATCTCTAATCTTACATACAGTCTACTAAACACTGTAATTATAAAATAATAAAATATAATAATAGAATAAAAGTATAATATAATAAAATAAATAATTTATAATTTAATGATATAATAAAATAATAATAAAGTGTGTGGTAGAAAAAGACGTAGAAAGTGCTTGATGCTTAATGATGATGTCAATGACATATCACAAGGTAGAGCAATAGTTCAACGAAAACTATGAACTTTAAGAAAACAAGATATTTTTATAGTCTAAACTGTTAGAACATCCTATTTGGAAGAACAAAGACTTTTGGAAATCAGCTATTTTTGAGAAAGTAAATGAAGAAATTGCAGAATTAAAGGAGAGTAAGCAAGACAAAACAAAAAATGACTAGATTGTCAAAGAAAAGAATTTAATTTTCAATTAACTCACTGCGTTTGCTCATCATATGTTCCTCTTCAAGGTTGATATAATAGATATAAAGGAAATCATGCTTATTTTTGGAAAGAACTTTAACCTCTGGGAAATGCAATAGAAAGATCTATAGGTATTATATTTATATAAAATATTATCGCAATCTTAATTAATATTATTAAAATATTGTATAATATTATTATAATATCAATAAATATAAATATAAATAAACATTATTATCATGATTATTATATTAGATCAATGTAGATAACCTTGGAAAGGACCCTTCAAAGATTAAACATCTTTATTCCATCTGTGCTTCTATGCTCACTCTCAATACTGATGATCAGAAAAAAATCAAACCAAAACTCTCTACCGATTAGGTACAGCTCAAAAAAGTCATCACTAAAAAAATTGTATTTAAAAACATAAACAATGATAAGGAGAAGCAGGAAAAATTCAAGATATTTGAATGAAAATTATAATATAAAATAATAATTATTATATCACATTATATAACATTATATTTTATTATACTTTAAAATATTTGATAAAATTTTATAAAATTAATGAAGAAAAAGGAAAGTATATCTTCGGCATCAATCGACTTGCTTAACTTTATAAATTAAAAAGTATCATAGTCTTAAAGCTTAAATTTAAATGATGTAAATGTTAATAATATATATTAGGGAGTTAAAATCAGTGGATACTTGCTTAAAAAAAGCAACAGCATTTTCGGATAGTATCAAAAGAGATTCTTTATGGTTACTGTTACAAAAGCAGGTGAAATCTATATTGCTTATTTCAAGACTGATGTAATTATTTTTTATTTTATTTTACATAGAAATTAGGAGAAAAACCTAAAGGAGCCATCAAAGTCAGAGATATCATAAATATTGAAGTTTTATAAGACTTAAAATTCAAAATATAATTATAGAATAAAACCTTTGAACTTTAAGCCTCTGATTTGGAATCTTGAGATTTTTGGATAGTTTCATTAAAAAAACTTCGAGAGAAATTAGAAAATGAAGTAACTGATTCATTATATTAAGTTGAAAAATCTCAAGTAGATCATAAAAAAATAAGAGCAAGTTTATTGTTCAATATTTAGAACAAACAAGAAATTGAATATCTACATTAAAATAAATTATTAAGCTTTGTGGAGTAATAGAAAATCCTTAAAGTAATAGGATTGTCAGATTTCCTAGAAGTGATAGATATAAATATATTAAAGAAAAGGATAAAGATGGGATTCATAGGGAAAAGGTCGAAAGGGAAGATCAAATATTTTTAACCTAGATTTTTCATAATAATAAGTGCAAAGTCAGTTACTGAGGAGATGGATGAATAAATTCTATAGGATAATTAATTGGCACCTTGGATGACTGTTGATGTTCTTTATTATTTTTAAATTGAAAAAGATGGCGATGGTAATTATATTTTGGCAAAAGATTCGAAGGATGATGGCAAGAGTATGAGCATTAATATGAGTGAGTGTGTTGCTATTGAGGATAAGGATATGCTTAATTCTAAAGAATAGGGTTTTAGTTTTAAAATTAATATGGGAGATAGGATTTATCATTTATAAACTGAGACTGATATTGAAAGATAGAGTTGGATTAATATACTTAGGAAGAGTATTGTTACTGCAAAAGAAATCAAAAATGCCAATAAAATCATTGTTAAAAAAAATATCGATACCATTATTATTTAGTATAACCAGGGTACCATATCTTATTTTATAGATGATACTATATTAAATATTCATTATATAATATTAAATTAGGTGAAACTTTAAAATAGAAACAAGAAATTCTGACATAAAGAATTAGACAAGATATTTTTACAATTCAAAAATAGTTCATGGTGAAAGATAAAGTGAATATGGATAGTTTTGATGACTACACTCTATACCTAAATGAAATGTCTGAAGATTTACTAAATGTTTTAAACGCATTATCAGTAAAAGACTTCTCAGAAAAATAAGAAATAGTGTAAATTTATTTAGAAGTGATGCATGATCAGATCTGCGAAGACCTTCGAGTATATTGGGATTAAGAACATGAGAAAATTGGTAACTTCAATCTAATCTATTTATCTTAATGGTGCAGTGATTATCAATTCAAACTATAAGTGTACATGAAAGATGAAAGATTAGAAAAAGGAAAGAATATCCTATTGAACAGTTTCTATCGTAGATCAATAGAGAATTCATAGAAAATGGTAGAAGATATCGTAGAATGTGATTTATAAGAAGAAGTAAAAGTAAACGAAGAAAACTTGGTAGAAACTACAGGGCCAGTTTCTCTTTTAAAAATAATAAATGAGATATTTGAGATGACAGGAAACATGATAAAGCTGAAAGAAGTGGGAGTAGTGTTATGTAAATACACTTACACTATGATTGGGTTCTATCAAAATGAACTAGCAGACCGTATTGATATGAATGAAATATCCGTACAACATTATATGGCCATCTGCAATAATACCAATCTATTCAATATATAAATTAAAAATCTTGAGAGTAGATTATAAGCACAATGGGCTTTAACTTTGGAGGATCTTGATTAATATTTACAAAAGGATAAGATCAATAAGACTTTTAATAGGCTGGCTGATAAATCTGTCTTTGCTATTTTCAAGTTCATTGCTTAGGATATTAATTAATAATTTCATAAAAAGGATTTCATAAAACTGAATCTTGAAGAAATTATTAATCATTCTCTTTAAGATAAAATACCCCTTATTTCTTAATTGCATAAAAAGTTCGAACACAAAATTTGGAGAGATTTCCTGAATTTGCTTATTATCAAGCATTTTGCATGTTGCATTAATTCTTGTAATGGTAAAAAGGTAATTGATTAGGAAATTTTCGTGAATCAATTGGAAAGTGATAGTCAGTTTATTTAGTCTTATTTTGAGAATATTTTGTTTAGTAGCACTATGAAGCAGTTGATCAAGCCATATGAAGATCTTATTAATTTTATTTAGGAATCTTCTTCATCTATCTTTAAGTTTCAAAGTTTAGCCACTAATTTAAGAGCTCATTTCGGACCTAACTTTAACAAATCATCAGTTGTGAAACTTATGAACATTATCGACATCAATCCCAAAGACAAATAAGACATCATTGAAGCCTGTGAAGAAGTAATTTATTTTATAATTATCATATATTACTATATTAACATATAATCATTATCATATAATGTTTTATTATTATTACTAATAATATTTATAGGCAATAAATATGTATGACAAGCAGAACAAGGATAACGAGAGTAATTAACAAAAAGATATAGAAAAATTCAACTTATTCAATGTCGTAGACGAGGACGAAAGTGTCGAACTACCAAAAAGCGAAACCTTCAAAGAAAAAGTAAAGAAACGTCAATCAATCGCCTTTCACTTTGAAGATTCCGAAAGTGATCCAAATAAATCAATTTGCAGCAGCAACAAAACCCAAGAAATAAAAGAAGAAAATATAATAAAATTTGAAGGTAAAGGATGGCTGTATAAAAAAAAAGATGGAAAAAACACATGGGACAAACGTTACTTCGCAATCATTAATAAATATTTGTATTGGTACATTAATGATCACAGCCGAGAACCATAAAATAAGATAAGTCTTGATGATATTGAGAGCATAATTTATGTTGAAAAACCAAAAAGATTTGATGTTCTTGTCAAGACTAAGAATAATAAGACTAAGGTATATAAGTTTAAGACTGATAGTTAATTATTGAAGACTTAATGGATCGACTATTTAGAAAGGGCTATTACTGGTACTCTTTACAATTAAATTAATGAAGTTTAGCTTACTAATATTGAAAGCAAAAAACCCATTTTTATTGATTATGATAGTATTAGGTTAAAGAAGAAGTAGGATGAGTTGGCATAGGAAAAGTTAAGAAAAATGTAAGAAAAATTATAATAAAAAGAAATTTAAAGGTAAAGATCTATGTCTATTGATAATAAAAAAATATAAAATTAATCCAATTAATAGGAAATTAGTTAATCCACTGTTGTTTCTAACAATAATCAACGTATTTTTATTTATTCTATTATTTTAGTTGTTTTTGAATTTAATGATAACTCATAAGATAAACTGATTCTTAATTAGCAGAATAAATAATAAAAAACAATTTTTCAAAAGATTGGACACAGTATTTTGGAATTTTTTGGACTAAATGATATTTGTTGTGTCAGTAATAATTAAATTCAAGATTGATTTTATTATCGATTCTTCACTTTAAATATACTAATAATATATTTTATAAAATATAAATAATAAATAAAATTATTTTTTAAAATTTTTAAAATTTAATATTTATTTATGATTTTATTTATAATATATAATTGCCTTTAAAATTTAATATAATTAAAATAAGTTATAATTCATGGCTGATAAAAAAAATAAATAAGTTTTATTGTAAAAGATGAACCCTGTTGCAGTAAAAATATAATTAATATTAAAGGAAATGATAACATTTAATGAAAGTGTTAAAAAAGAACTAAAATATTCTAAAATATGGGAAAATTTTACTATAAATCCAAGCAAATGTAAGAAAATAAATAATAATATTAGTGTAAATATACACTGAAAAACCATAAAATAATATAATGCTGAATTAAAAAATAGGAGAAATGCTTTAGAATAAATAACAAGACCCAACTGAAAGTATAATAATAAAAATAAATAATAGCATTAATGAATGAAAAATTAACTTAAATGAAATATACTCCAAAAATGAAATTGGATAATCCTGAAACATCAAACCAGAATATTGGTTGGTATGTTTAGCAAGTATAATAAAAATAAATAAATTAAAAGTAAGGAGCTTATGAAGAAGATATTCCAAGAAGTAAAAGATTCAATTATGCTAGAAATTAGTGTGCAGAAACTGATTATGCTAATAGATATTACACAATGGAAAAAAAAAGTCCTTTTTCTAATCTTAATAAATGAATTAATATATTCATTATTTCAAGCTTTTTTTTACTTCTTTTTTTTAATTTTTATTTATTTTTATTTGTTTTTATATATTTTAGCGTTAAAATAATATAGTTCAAATATTCACTTAAGATATTTTATCCTATTTAGTATTATATAATTTTAGTTCTAATGCGGGCAATCATTTTTATTTTTTTATATATATTGAATAGAATGATTTTTTCTAAAATTATAAAAAATTTTAAAAATAATAAGAGAAATAAAATAAAATAAAAGTTAGCATTTAACTCTTTTAATATTTAAAATTTTACATAATAGCAATAACTTCTTTAGGTATAATAATAAATAATTATTGATATTAAATTTATGGTTTTTATATTTAAATAAATTATAGACTGTAAACAAATTATCTGAAAATGAAGAAATGGAAGAAATATTAGATTTATATAAATAATTATATAATAAAATTAATAATGATACTAATGAAATTGAAAATATTTAAAAAAGAACATAAAAATTTGAATAATAATTTTAAAAGGCATTTTAATAATAAAAGATAGACATAAATGAAAAATAATAGTTAGATTTAAAGATAAATATGAATTAAATTGAATATGAAAATTGGTTATTATAAATTTAAAATATATATAACTTTTTAAATGAAAAAGATTTTTTATTTTAAGAGAAAATTTCAAAATAAATGGACTAAAATTTAATAAACAAAAAACTTAACAATAAATTAAACAATTTAATTGACAATGTATTGAGTAATTCTAATAATCCTATTTAAAAATAAATAAATCTTGAAAATATCGAAATAGCATAATAATAAAATGATACAATTTAATTCAATAAACTATTTGAGTCCATAAATAATTTATAAGATAAAATAACAAAGAGTTAAAATTAAGATGAAGATGAGTAAATGGACTTAAATAACTAAATAAAAATGAATAAAAAAATAAATTTTAACTACATTTAAAATAAACTTAATTAATAGTAATTATTTCTTTAATTTAACTCAAACAACAAAATTAATTCACAGAATAATAGAATAATAAAAATTATTGATAATATTTAAAAAAAAGACCAATAATTAAGTTAAATGATTAAAGAAAATTTTATAAATAATTCTAAAATTAACTCATCTGCTAATTCAAATTAAGATAATATTAATTTTGATAACGGGTAAATAAAATAAGTTATTTAAAAAAAAGAATAATCTTTACAAGAAAATAATATTTTAAATTTAGACAATTCTAAAAAAGAATAGACTAATCAAACATAACTAATAATTATGTAAAATTTTGAATTCGCTAATAATTTAAATAGAAATCTTTTGAATTTAACAGAAAATATTGACTTTGATGCTAAAAAGTTATTTGATTAGAATTATAAAAATAAATTATTAAAAATAAATTTAGATAATTATTTATTGAATCAAATAAAAATAATATAAGAATCAATTGAAGATTATAAGAAAATAAATAAATATTCAAATTAAATGCGAAATATGATGATAGAGGTATAAAAAATTAAATAAAAAATAATAGAGCTAAAAGATGTAGAAATATTTATATAACAATGATACAGAATAAATTATGATTGAAGAAACCAAAATGTTCAAAGAATTAGATAAACTTAATAATAATAAAGATGAAGATAAATAATCCGAAAAAGATCAAGAAAAATAATCTTAAAAAGATGAAGTAAAAAAAACCTAAACAGATAATCATTATGATGTAACTAAATTCAGTTTGAAATCTGATTTTTATTGATTATTTTAATTTTAAAATCATTATCAATTATTTATTACTGTAAATTCACTTGATTGAATAAAGGAATCTATAGTTTTTAAATCTTATATACTTTGATTATAATGAATTGAAAGGCATTTTTCTTATTAAGAAATTTTAAGCTAATTACATGTTTATAATTTTTATTTAAGTGTTTTTCTTAGCAACCTTAATGCTTGTTATTGGATATGATATTTCTAACTACAATTTTTATAACATAAATCATCCATCTATCGACTATCACATACTAAACATTGTTCCATCACATTTTTTAAATATTTTTCTTAAATTTCACCAACTTACTATTAATATTATTATATTGAATTCATTCTTTATTTTTTATATGTCTATATATAATTTAATATAATTTTTATATATTTATATTTTGATTATTTTTTTAAAATTAGTAATATTTAATCAATTCAAATATGGATAAAAAAATAAAAGATTATCTTTAATAATTAGTTTAATAATAAGAATAAGAAAACAATAATAGCTATAAAGATTTCAATTAATTAAAGATAGATTGGATAGAAATTGAAGAAAACAAAAATAAATAAAAAGAAATAATTAAGGAATTAGAATAGTTATTAGAATTTTATCATTATAATAAATACAATATAGCTAATTTTTCAAATAGTTTCAATATAATACTATTATATTTTTATTCAAAATTAAAAGAATTTGATGATAAAAATGAGATAATATTAATAAAATTAGAAGAAATTTTATATTATGATATAAAAATAATTAATGAGTAAAGATTAATTATAGATATTTAATTATACTTAAATTTAGTAAGATTAATTAATTTAGAATGAATAAAACCTATTTAATCTTATTTAATAAAAAGTTTATTTTGAATTTCTTATTAAAAAACCGATCCAGAATTCTTAAGAGTGATATCTTAACTAATTGTATAGTTAGGATGTTAATTTATAAAAAAAAATAAAGTAAAATTCGATACTATTCTAGAGTTTTTAACAATAATTAAAAAAGAATCATTCGAAACATATAAATGTAATTATGATATTATAATTTTAGAACATAAATAAGAAATATAATTATAACAATTTTAAATGCTAAAAGTGAAAATAGATTCAATTATTAAAATAAATTAATAGAGTTATATTATATTGAATATTTTACAAAATATTTTTATTAAGTAAATAAAAGTAGATGAAAATGGAGAATTAAATTTCGATTAAAAATATCATATTTATTAATAAAATGTTTATATTATTCAGCTTTTAGTAAATTATTATATTGAGGATAACTTGATTCTTAACTATTTAGATCAATAAAATAGTCAAGAAAACCAAAGCCAAAAATTAACTCAAGAATAATTCAAAAAGTTTATAACATTTTTTGTTAAAGATCTTTGTAGTTTGCTTCATAGAATAGAGTTTCCAATTGTTAACATTTTCCTTTAAAAATTATCGCAAGGAATCTGTTTTGTTTTATCCAAAGATATTTATAATTCTAATTAAAAAAATTATGTTTTTGATTTATTTAATACTATTACACAAAGATATTATAGCTTTAATTAATAATTTAATAATCATACTTTATTATTTTTCAATTACTATCAATCTAATAATTTTGAATAATTATAAGATATTAGTTAGAATTAAGTATTTTATAAAAATTTAACTTTTAAATATTTTAAATCTATAATTTATTTAGTATTAGGTATCCTGCATTAAATGTTTTAATTGATTATCAGATAAGTGTGAGTATTTTTAAATTAAAGATGGAAATCAAAAATAAATATTATGCCAATTATGTTATTTTAAATAAAAAATTAACCTAATTTATTAGTTTGAAGTTAAAGATATAAAATCTAAATAAACTTCAAAATAAAAGAAGAATTAAAAATAATAATTGAATTAATTTTAAGAATTTTATATCAAATATTTTCCTTTTTTAATTGATTAATTGGCAATTTATCATTACAATTTAAATCAGATAAAAATCGATATTTTTAACTTTATAGAATTGTTTTTTTTATAAAAATATGATAATTTAAAAAATTATATTTAAGAAGAATAAAAGGATTATATAAAAAATATAGCAAATAATTATATATTAAATAGATAAAGGAGATTTAATTTGATTAATTTAAACGACATTGACAATGAATCATCTTAGCAGAAAATATTAAATAATTTATGGTTATATTTAAATTATTTTGGGGAGTTTGACAAACTTTACTAGCTTCATATGAACATATATGAACATATAGGATTTGATAATTATTTTACAAAAATTAAAGTTTTAATATTTTTACAAGAAATGTGTGAAAAATTTGATGATTTTTATTAAAACAATTAAAACTTACTTGATGTTATATTAATAAGTTCGATCAATAATAGAAACAAAAATTTGAGATAATAAAGTATACAGTTAATAATTTGTATGATAAATAAAAAAAGAATAAAGAATATTCAGAGTAATTTGTTATAATAATTTATAATGAGAATGAATGATGAAAGCATGAAAATTAAAGAATAAATTTTGGATATATTGATTAATAATATTTAGATTTTAAAGGATAATTTGTAAGAATAAGTAATCGAAATAATAATAATAAGAGCCGAAGATGTAAAGTAAATAAAAAACAAAATTTTCTTATTAATATCATGATTGCTTTTTAACCATCATTCTTCATTTGATTTTATCAACTCTTTTATTGATTTTAATTCTCCAATAACTGTATTAAACTCTTCTATAGATATACTCTTAATGTTTCTTAACAAAGTTGAAAGTCATTCCAATTTCTTTCAAAATTACTTTTAACATCTCTTGAACGTTTAATAAAAAACATCAACTTAAGAAAACTCAATTGTTTTAAATTAAATCAATCTAATGGTTGAAAATTTAATATTACAATTAGATAAATAATCTTATTCCAAAAATAATTATAATAATATGAATAATAAAATAATTTTGTTAAATGTTTTATCATAATATTTCTAATTTCAATCTGAAACTCAACAATAATTAATATTTGAAATTTTTGATAACTTTTACAACTAATTAATAAAATATGAAGGTAAACAATAGGAAGAAGAATTATTAGAAATAATATTTAATTTGATGAAATTAATAAATAATATATTAAAGAATACAATTATCAAAAGGACACTGAATAAAAATGTAAAGAAATTGTAAGAAAGATTGAAGTTGATTTTTTTCAATAGTTATCCTTCAATAATAATAAAAGAGACAGTTTGATTATTTTGCACAACTGTAATTTTTGTGACTTAAGATTTTCAGAATGTTTAGTAAGTTTTTATACAAGTTTATCAATATATCGATAGTCAATATTGAGTTTTTAAAGATCATTTAGTTTCTTAGCTTTAATCTAATTCTAAATATAGGAGTAATATAGATTTCCTTAATAGAAGTATAAATATTTTGACAAGTCTTATTAGATTTATGCATTTCGAACATTTACTTTCTCTTGATTCTGATCAAAATAATACATAATACGAATAAATCAAAGAAAATATTGTTAGGTAGTTAAAGTATTTTCTCTAAATTCAGATTTAAGAAATAGAATATACTTGTATCTTAGGCCTTGTTTTTTTATGGGAAATAGATTCAAAAATATTAGAGAATATGTAGGAATTGATAAATAAATATATAATTGTAGATGATATAAAATTAGACAGCAATATTCAATAAAGCAGATTTCAAATAGAGCTATATTAGAGTTTGATAGAGTATATTAAAGACGAAAAGAATCAATAAGATGACAACAGGATATGTAATTTGATGATTAAAATAACTGGAAGATTATTAGAATTATAATTCAAAACAAAAAATAAGACGATAAGATGGCAACTGCTTTAATTGATGGAAATAGTAGTGGAAAAGAGTGAACCAGTGAAAATAGTAAGTTCATATATATTAAGTTTCTTAGTAGATCATGATGAGTTTATCCGCAACAAAGCTAATGAATATCTCAGAAAAATAATTTAGAAAAGTGAGAAAGAGTTGATGAAGGATTTAGACAAGGGATTAATGAATGCATTTTAATATCAAAAATGATATAATGGTGTTGTAATGTTAATATATGAATATCCTATAAATCCTATGAATAGTTTGAATAGCATGAGTGAACTGAGTAAGGAATAGACTTTGGTAAGGGTCATAGTGGACATGATGGGCAAGATAGAACGAAATACACAAAATTTGTAGTTTTATAGTTATCTATTCTCCATCTTAATTACTCTTAATAAATTATCATTGCAATCTATCTTTATCATCATTGATTTTATTTAGTATTCAATAAGAGAAAACTATTTTAATTGTTAAGACTTCTTAAAAAACTTTTATTTAAAATATAAATCAATTTCCAAATCTAAAATTATCATTGATTCTCATATCCTTGCTCTTTCCCTTTATTAACTTAATAATCTCATTACTTTGTTTATTATTATTGATTCTTATCGTAAATTTTTCTCAAAAATCGTGCCTATAAATGATACTAAGTCTTAATTCAATATCTCTTCATATATTCAGAGACTCAACCATCATAAACCTTAATTGCTCAATTAAGATATAACAATCATCTAAAATGAAACTTTTCTTTTGAATTCTAATGATAGTGCCAATTAATACACTCATTTTATTACAAATTATATTAATAACCCTCAATATTTTTTATCCAACCATGAAAATATTGTTTTTCTTTACAAAAAAATTAAACACCTTTCCAATCACAGTCTTATTCTTTCTTAGCATTATATTCTTTTACCTTTAACTAAAACTTATCTTGATTGTTTTGAAAAGTATAAATTACAATCTAATTTCAATCCACATTCTTTTAAAATCTAAAATAACAAAAGGAATTCAAATAATTTAAAAACATCAATTCCCAATAGTTAATTATCTAATATAAGGAATACTAGTTAAGGCAAAAAATAAAAATCTTTTGAATTTAATGAAGATGAAAATGATGAATCAATGGGATCTAATGAAATGATTGAAGAAACTTAAAAAAATATAAAAGAATATTATAAAAATTAAAAAAAGAAAAAATGAGTAAAAAATGAGATAAAAAAATAAAAAAAATATTAAATAATAAATAATAAATAAAAAAATTAAATAATAATAATTTATAAAAGGATAAATTATAAACATACATAATTAAAAACTTAAATATTATATAAATGATAAAATAATATAAAATATATATAAGAAATAATAAAATAGGTATAAAAGATGATATTAGAAGTATATATAGGAACATATGAAGGTCAAATATAGATATTGGAGATAAAGCAAGAAGATAAGTTAATAGTGAACTAAATAAGTAGCAAGAAATTGAATTCAGGGATAAGATGTATGGGAGAGCACAAGAGGAAGATTTTGGTACATTGTTATGATGATACAGTGTATATTTACAGCAAAAAGCAACTAAGCGGAATTTTGGAGAACAATCATCAGCAAGTTAATAAAATGCTGACAACTGATAATTACCTATTGCTGGCCAACCAAAATGGTGAACTTGGAATCTTCAATACTTAAAAAGACCAATGGGATCAAGTTCATTCTCTTCAACTCCTCACTGCTCCTCTCATTGATCTTCATTTGGATTCTACATCTAGAATCCTTCTCATACTTTCCAAGGATTTTAAACTCACTATTCTTAATCTAATCACCATGAAAAAGGTCTTTTAAAAAAGAATTATCTTACCCAATCAGTATTATCATATTATTATCATATTATTTTCATTTTATTATCATATTATTATCATGTTATTATCAAATTATTATTATACAGATATCAATCTATTTCTTAAGTATGTTTTGTTAAGTAACAGATTATTTTGGTTGTAGGATAGTTTTTATATTTGATGGATATTAATACAAATGAATAAAAATAACTTTATTAACATGAAACAAGAATAAACTAAATTCATTATTACTTAGAAAATATATATCTTGGAGGTAATTAATTTAAATAATTCAAGATGAAAAAGGATAAATATTTATATTTAAATATAATTTTGATTCTGATTCTATTTAATTAAAAAAACAGTAATAAGTTCATGAAAATAGAGTACGATAATTTAAAATTATTCCTGAAATGGATATGATTTTAAGTATGAGCACTAATGGAGAATGTAAGATATTTGATATTTAAATGAAAACTAAAATCTTTAGCTTTAATATAAACGATAGAATTACATGTTTTAATACTATTCTTATTCCTGTATAAAATAATTAATCCTCTAATTTTGTTTAGTAATAATAATCTATATAATAACAACCAGATAAAATTAAATTAAAAATTTAAAAAAAGTTAAAAAATTTGTAATCATTTAAAAATTCTTAAAAATCGACTAAAAATGATAAATAAAAATAAGGATAAAAAATTTAAAATTAAAAATTTTAGTAAAAAGATTAAAATTAAAAAATAAAAAATGATTAAAATATTATGAAAGGCAAAAATAATTTTAAATAAAAATAATTAAAAAAAGACGGATAAAAAAAAAAATTAAAAAAGTAGAAAAAGAATTAAAAAGAATGATTATTTTATATATAATTTAATAAATTTTAAAGTAAAAATTGTTTTTTATTTAAATTATAATAATTATTTTTAAATTATATCAAATAATATATTTAGAAATTATAATATAAAAATTTTTTATATAATAAGAAACTTGTATTTAATTTTTATCAATTTTTAAATGAAAAACTATCAAAATCAAAATAATAACTTGGATTCATCAAATTAATTTAGGTTTTGTGATAATTAAAGTTGCTTTTAAGGTTACTATTATTACTATTATTATATATATTTTTGTAAGAGAAATTATTTTTTTGAATAATTGGTTCAAAATCATCTGATAAATATTCATTTTAAAATTGATCATAATATTATTATAAATGTATATTTTAATAACATTAAGCTTTTTTAATAGGATTAATATTTTTAAAGATATTTCTACTCAAATTTGAAAGATTAAAATTATTTTATTCTATTTATTTCTTTAAATTGTTTAAAAAACTGAAAATTCTATATTTGCATTAATAATAATTATTGAAATAAATTAAATAAAAATACAAGAATAACAATATATTTATACTTTAATGAAATTTTAAAAAAATAAAACATTAAAATTTAATTATAATTTTTATATGAAAAAAAAATTACTTTTAAAATTAGTGTTTAATTATACTTATATTAGAAATATCTTCTAAATCTAAATTTATTTCTTGATTGTCTAAAGTAATTAGCAATGATTTAAAACAAACTGGAATAAAAAAATCTTTGTAATCATTTAAAAGTTAGTTTAATTAGTTAGTTTTGAAAATTCCATTAAAACCAAAATTATAATCAAAAGAATCTATTAAATTATTTATCGAATTCTCATTATCATTTATTTAATAAAATTTTTATATCTAGCTATTAAATTATTGCTTTTATTAATTTAATATTTCTTTAAAATCCATTTCATTGTTTTATATAATTTGATTCTATAAATATTCATCTGAGTTTTATGATAATATGTTTTCATTTTATTATGTTATTTCTTATTCCAATTATTATATTTTAAATTCTAATAATTTTTCATAACATTTTTTTCTTTTTCTAAATTCTCTAGCTCTTATCCTATTTTTTTCTTTAAAATCTTAACTAAAATCTTGAATTTATTAGTTTTTTGTTTTAGCAAAAAGTTATCTTTCTTTTTTATTTTAAATTTATTTTTTTTATATTAAGTTTTAATTTCTATTTTAAATTCTATTTTAAATATTATAATTATCTTTATTTTTTTCTAATTATTATGGAATATTTTAATTTTAATTTTATGATGTTTAACTGTTTAATTTTAATTAAATATCAAGTTTTTCTTATAAATACTTTTAAAATAAATTTTCATTACTCATTATTATAGCTTAAAAAATATATCAATTTAATATTTATTGAAATTCTAAATATATAAAATATATTAAAAATACAATAAGATTATAAATAATTAGTAAATAAGATATTAAATGAATCATAATAAAAAAAAAACAGTTTAAAAAAAATAATAATAAAAAAATTAAGTTTAATAAAATTTTCAAACTTAGTAATAATAATTATAAAAAATCGATAAAAAATATAAAACAGAACTTTGTAGACATTATTTAAGTAAATATAAAATTAAAATATTTAATAAGATGGTTAATGCAAAATAGAAAAATGCATTTTTGCTCATGGGCTTAATGAATTAAGTTAATAACAAATAAATTCAGAAGTTTCAAATAATCAATACTCTATAAATTATGAAGAGTTTAGTAAAGATTTGAAATTTTAAATGAATAATTAAAATTAATAACATGATGTAAATTTAAATGATATTTCTAATACGGAAATTTAATAATAAGCATTTAACTATTTAAATAAGAAAAAAAACAATGAATAATTATTTGAATTATAATAAAATTAAAATCAACATTAATAAATTGATTTTTAAAATTCTAATTATAATAAATTTAAATAATCTAAATAAAAAAAAATTTGTAATTACTATCAAAAGGGTACTTGTAGAAACTAAGATTAATGTTAGTTTTTACATTAAATTTTTGATTAAAATTATTAAATTAATGATGAAAATATGGATTAAAAAAATTTTAATAATCATTATTAAATTAATTAGAATGATATTATTAATACTAATCATTTTAATCATAATAATAATCATATAAATTGCCTAAACAATAATAATATATATAGTAATATTAATTCAAATAATATTAATAACTTAAATAATATAAATATTATAAATAGTTCAAATAATATAAATAATTTAGAAAATATTAATAATCCAAAAAATACAAACTATCAAAATAATTTCATTAATAATAATAAGATAATAAATTAATAAATACTTATGTAAAATATAAGTTCTAATTAAAACTAAATAAATTAAAATTCTAATCAAATCAAATAAAATTAAAATTAACAAATAAATTAAAATTCTAATAAAATTTAAATAAATTAGAATTCTAATTTGATTGAAGATAATTAATAAATGATATGTTAGCATTTTTAAAAAGGCTTATGTAAAAAAGATTTATAGTGTAAATTTTCTCATATTTTACCTTTAAAAAATACTAATAATAAGAAAATTAATTAAAAAAATATTTGTATTGAATAATAAAATATTTAACATAAGAATTAAAAAAATAATTAATTTTAACAAAAAAATCAATAACAATAAATTAATCTAAAATAATAATAGATTTAATAACAATAAATATAAGAATATTAAAACAAATAATAAATTTAATAATAATAAATATAAAAACTAAAACAATAATATAATAGATAATATTAATAATAATAATATTAAAATGATTTATAATAATAAAATATAATGATTTAGTAAAAACAATAAATTTAAAATTTTTAAAAGTAATAAAAATAGTAAAGATAACCTAATTTATGTAAACATTTTATGAATGGAAATTGCATAAAAGGAAAAGATTGTCATTTTATCCACGATTAAAATAAATATTTGGAACAATTATCTTAAGATGAAAAAGAAAATAATGTTTCAAATTTTTAATAATCGAAAAATGAAATATAAAGTGATTAGCAATTATAATACTAAAATTAATTGTATGAAACACACATAATATTATGCGTAAATATAAAATATAATTAAAATTAGAATTCTAAATATCAAAATTTATCTGAAAAAATTAAAGCTGAATCTTAAATAACAATATTAACTGAAATGTATAAGATTTTATCTTAAGATAAAAAATCTCAATTTTAACTGCTTCTAGCTATCAAAAGTATCGAAGATGGATAAATTGAAATAGCATCTTAAACTCTTTAATAAGTTTTAAATGAACCTTAAAGAACATAAAAAGAATTCTAATGGTATGTTTAAATTTTTAATCAAGCATAAAATATGATTGATCAAAAACTTTTAATGTCTCCTCCATTTTTGTAGAATGTAAATTTTTAATCTATTTATTTATAGATGGATAAAGATAAAGATTAAATTTAAAACAATTAAGCTTGATTAAATTTAAATATATAATATTAAATTTAAATTTTAAATATTATTTGTATAAAAATAATTGTTTAGATAATTAATTAAAAATATTTATTTTGTGAAATAATTTTTATCATTTGAATATTTTACTAAAATCATTTGTATAACTAAACTAGTCTTCCAAATTTAATTAAATTTTTTAGCTTTTATTATTATTTTATGAAATAATTTTATTGAATTCTATTTCATAAATTTAATTCTAATTTTCAAAATCTAATTATTAAAAATTATCGTTATTTTTATTAATATTTTATTAATAATTTTATTCAAGTGATTAGAGATTTTATGATAATTTATCATTAAAAATAGATAATAGTTTAAATTCATTTTAATTATTATCTAATTTGATTTTTTTATAAGTTTTCTAAAGATTTTCTATAATATCATTTGCAAATATATTATTATATTATTATAATTTAAATTAAAAATTTTAATTAACATCTAAAATATTTTCTTATTCTATAATTACTTAATAAATAATAAAGATTAAATATACTTTTTTTTAGAAGAATTTAATTTTTAATATTTAAATTATTATATTTGATCTTTTTATTAAAAAACCATAATTATTAAAAGATAATTGAGTTTGATAATTTATATCTGTTATTTTGAATACTTAAAGATATTATTTATAAAACTAAATTCAAGACTTTCTAATCAATCTTGTTTAAATTTATAGTATAAAACATAATTTTTTTACAAATATTATCAATTTCAATTACAAATTTAATATCATCATTAATTCTAGCACAAAATTAAAGAAATTATTTTAAAACTTTAAATTGAAATAAAATATTTACGTTTTAAATTAATTTATAGCAGTTTATTAAGCTAATTATTATTCAATTATTTAAAAAAACTATTGATTTTTATAAATTACTCATCTTATAATAAATTAATTTAAATATTAGATTATTTTAAATGGTATTATTAATCAGATTATATTTTCTTAATTAATAAAATTTAATTTACATTAAAGGTTAAAGATAATTAGTTTAGATCTGGATTAAATTAAAATACCAAATATAAAAAACATTATTCAATAAAGTAGATTACTCCTTATGATTTAAAAATTTAATTTTAAAATGATTTATAATTAAGACCTTGAACAAATTTATTCATTTATTTATTTAATTTTAAATTTTTCATGTAGAGTAAATAATTGAATTGAGAAAATGAATAAAAATTATTAATTAAATTTTAAATTTTAATATATGAAAAAATAGTATGATGTTTAATACTTTAATTTTTTTAAATTATAAATACATTAAAAATAATTGTCAAAGTATATTCATAGAATATAATTTAATGATAGAATTTAATTCTTTATATATTTGGAAAGAAATTTTTTTATATTAACTTTAAATTTTAAAATATTCCTATTAGTTTTATTATTTATCTATTGATGATAATGTTACTAAAAATAATTTTATTTATATTAATTACATAATTAATTAAGGATTTCATGAATATTTAATTCAATCAAAATTTCTTTATTTAAATTTGTAAGGATTTATTCAATTTATAAGAATAAATTTTTAATAATTTTTTCAAATTTTTTTATATTAATTTCATTAACACCATTATTTTATTCGATTACTTCTGAAACTTGGTAAAAATTGTATAATTCATAAACATGAGTGTTTGTTTATTTTTAAGTATTTAATACCTTTAAATCTAATTAATCTTAATAAGGACTAGATATTTATTATAATTTAGCAATAAACTCAATATTATTAATTAAAATCTAATTTATTATTTAATTATAATTTGAAGAATTATAAACCAGTTAGCTAGATATTTTAAAGCAAATCTTAATTGATTTATTAATAAAAATTTTACTTTATTTATTCTTTCGTCTCCAATATTATTTATAATTTTAAATAAGATATTATCTAGTGCTGTTACTTAAGTTTTAAAAAGCATATAGTTAGATTTTAAAAATTGAAAAAGTAACTACAATATCTATTATTTTAATAATTTATGGTAATATTCATTAGTTTAAATTATATTATTGTATAATTTATCAATTATTTTAATAAAAATCTTAACATCTTCATCAATTTTTTATTTAATAATTTAGTGAATATTATTTGATTATTCCTAGTAATAAGAGTAGTATTTATTAATAAATTAGAGATACTTAATTAAAACTATATTTTATAATTCAGATGAGAAATTATTATTCTAAAAATGTAATATAATATTTTTACTTTTATTATAGATTTAAAATATTCTACTAAAAATAATTATGTTTTATCTTCCAATTAATTTGATTAAATTTTATTTTATTCTATTAAATTATATAGAGAGTCAATAATGTAGAGATGAAACTTGGTGCTAAACTCACATTTATTATCTTTAACAAATTATATTAAAATTTCAATCTGCTTATTTATTTCTTCTTCTTTTTTTAATAACTCTTACATTTGTTCCAATTGATATAAATTTACTTTTTCTTATAAAATTTCATTTGTATTATTTATTATTTAAGAGAATATCATTTTTTAAATATTATGAAAATATTTTTTATATATTATTAAATATAAATATATAATATCAATTAATATCCAAATTGTTTTCATTATCTGATTCTATAATAGTTCCCACTGCTTTATCATCGTAACTCTACAAATATTATTTTATATTTTAAAAATCAACTGATTAATCATATATTAATTAAAACTTGTTATTTTCATATGAGAAGTTATTTTGAATTGACCTATTTTTATTAGAAATTAAAGGTGGGGGAAATAAAGGATCTAAAGCAATTTTAAAACTATTTTCTAACATTTAAGGAATTATTCTAGAAAGCAAAGGAGAACATAAACTTAAATCAGGATTTGTATTTATTTCTATTAAATATAACTTGCAGTCCTCATCAATCATAAAATCAAGACCAAAAATCTATTTATATTGTTATAATTTAATAATAATGATAAAATTAAAAACAATACTTCAAAATTTGAATTGAACTTAGAATCAATTCAATCTGCGACAGAATGCACAGCACTTTTAGAAAGATGTATCATTCTTGGTAGAATTTAAGATTACAACTAAATATTCTTAAACTTATATTAAGTATCAAGATACTTTTACAAATCATTAAATGACAGCTTATTAGCATTTTCGAACTTTCCATAATTAGGAGACTTCTTCTAAATAGCATCATTAGTCAAATGCATGAATTTATTCGAAAGATTGTGCACTGAGTACTTATGACAAGATGTGCGCACATAGCCCTCTAAATAAAAGTAGGCTTTGAGAATCCCATTGATCGAAGTTAGTAACATGAAGCATCGGATATCGAATTTACGATTTTGGTACAGCAATGGTTTCTCTATGTATTTTTGGATAATGTAGCTTTGAATCTCTCCATTCTTGTGTACTTTCTTTTTCTCCATATATTCCTCTATTTCCTCAATTGAACTGCATACTACTATCCCTCGACCTCTATTTGTACATTCTCCAGGTTTAATTATCCACACATTCTCACAACTTTATTATATATTTTTATAATTATCTTATTATCATTGTTATAATTATCATAAACATTATTATCTTTATTATCATCATTATTAAGATATTTTTATCTTTATTATCATTATCATTTTTATAATCATTATTATTAATATTTTACGATTTTTGTCTTTCATATTCTTTGCAAAGCTATTTGAATTACTTATATTAATCGTCTAATTTATAGTTTTTAATATGAAATGTTATTGGTATGAAATCATTTATATTCTCTTCTTTTTTTTATAAGAAATTGTTTAAATTATGAAATAAAGCTTTTTTGTTTCCCAAATGAAAATTATTTTATAGATGATTGTGTACTTTTTAAAGATGATAATCAGTAAGAGATCTATATAAATATATAATAATATAAATAAAATTGAATTTATCATAAATAAATATAAATATAAAAAATAAGTTTTAAGAATGTGTAATTTATATATGAATTATAAATATAATAGTACGAAGTATTTTTGAACTAAGAAACATAATGGTTAAATTTGTTATGATTGAATTTTGAATCATTGAGATTTAAATGATTCAAAAGATTTGCATCATAAGGATTGATTAAATTGGCAACAGAGTGTTCAAGAAAATAAGGTTCAATGAGTTTAGAATAAAACTAGAATTGTAATATATTTTGAAAATGTGGATGTTTGGGCTGCTTATTAAAGAAGAATGGTTATTTAATAGATGACCAATAAAAATTGACATTATCTTCATGCTAATTGTCAATACAACTCCACCACCATCTGCTCTTAAGAATCTGTTTAATTAGTGCTCCATTGTTGCATTTTGATATGAAACATTTGTAACCTGTAAATTAACGTTTCAAGTTCACTTCCATTAAATAGTTGTTTGACATATTCATTATCATTAGAAATATATCATATTTGCTCAATATAATCATTGTTTGCTCTTCTTCTTTCTCTTTCTTTTTTTTCTTTTTTATTATTATTCTTTACCCCTCTTTATTATTATTATCTTCTTCTGTTTTTTAGATTTTTTCTATTTTATATTTTGAATCTTATTTATTTTCTTCTTTAATTAAATCATAAATATTTTCAATATTATCATATTAATTAGAATTTTATAGTTATTCTTTTTAAATATTCTCTTCTATTATCTTTAATTATTTTATATTTAATATATTATTTTTATATGTATAAGTTTATTACCTTATTCTTTTCATTATTTATTTAATTCAATTTTTTATAATTTTTCATTCTACTTTTTTTTAATTAATTACTTTAAATATTTCATTCAATTCTGCTATTAACTTCTTATTATTACTAATTTTGCTAATTTATTTTAGTTTTTTATTAATTAAATACAGCAAGAAATTAATTTTATTAGAATTTCTCTTTATCAAAATCACTTTGATCTTTTCTTAATAACTTTCCAATAATTTTTCATAAGTTATTATTCTTTTATTATTAAATATTATCATATTTGAATGAATTTCTAATATTATCTGGCTAATTATATTAGTTTTGATGCATTTTTAATTCGTATAAAAATATCTGGTTTATTTTATTATAATTTTATTAATTTTCTTAATCATAATTATGAGTTAATGATTTATTTATTTATTTCATATGATTATCAAAAAATTTGTTTGATCTTGAAAGTTGATTTTATTTTTACAGTTTTTCTTTTCAATAATCAATGAAATCTTTATTTTCTAAATCTATCCTGAAAATAGTTTATAACTATCCATTTTTTTCTAATTAAATATAATTTTATTTATTTTTATAAATTTTTTCTTGAGTTTTATTATTTTTTTTTGGCAATATTTTAGGCAATTATCGTTAATCTGAATAATTATTTTAATTTTATAAATTATTTTCATCATAATCTTGAAAACTATTGTTAGTATCTTCAGCAAAGTATTTTGAGTTCTACTATAATTCTTTATATTATTATTTTTATTAATAAATATTAGTTTCCAATAAATTTTAAAATATATTTTTATTTTCTTTAGTAATCAAAATAATATTTTCATTAGAGTTATTTTTTACCAGATTGTTATTTTACTATTTATTTAAATTTTTTTATTTTTTATTTTATTCATTATTTTAAACAAAATTATTGACATCATTTAATTATGAAGCAGTATTTTATTTTGAATCAAAGTTTTAGTTTTTATGTATCCTAAAATATTAATATATAATTACAAATATAATAAATTTCAATTAGATAAAGATATTTAATCATCCACAAAATCAATATCAATTTGGCTATTGATCTAAATTATAATAAATATTTTACATGAGAGTTGTTAATTATTTATTAAATTTATCTTTGTTTATCCCCTTAATATTAATCCATGTAAACTGTATTAATTTTCGATTTTTAATTAAAATTTTGGCTATCAAATAAAGTTTACATTTAAATTTATTAATCGATTATATTTATTTTTATAATAATAATTATTATTTTTATAATAATCATTTATTATATAAATAAACATTTTATTTTACTGAATTAAATAATTTTAAATATAAACAATTAAAATGTATTTCTTGGTTTTGAAAATATAAGAAATATTAATAAATGATTAGAAATTAACAGATATTTACATTAAAATTAATATAAAAGATGTAAATCAAACCTCTTAAACATTCAATTTTAAAAACTTAAATGAAATAAAAAAAATTTAACCTTTTAGAATAAAGATATTTAAAAATGATGAAGAAAAAGATTTTATAACTTTATAAATATTTGAAAAATTATTGATATAATGTGATAAAATAATTGGATAAACTTCATTTGATATAAATTTATTAATAATTAATAATAATTTTTATAATTAAACTAAAAAGTTAGCAATTATTTAGATTAACGATAATAAATTGAAAATAATAGGAAAAATATTTTTATAAATATATTTCTATGATGTAAATGTTATTAAAAATCCCTTTACAAGGTTTATTCCAAAAAAAATTGATAAAAGTCAATAAATTAATCAATTTAATACTATTTCAAATTTTACAAATGATAAAAGTTCAACTTTTTAATTTAAATACAAAATTTTTGTAAATATTGCTAAATTTGAGTATTTCTAACAAGATGAAATTATTTCTTAATTGTATTATTTATATTTATTATTTTATTCTATTATTATTTAGTTATAATTGAAATTAATTATTATTATTTATTTAATAACATTTTGATTTAATTTTAGGTAATTGAGGGTAAATATAGGATGTATTAGTTAATTTAGTCATTTAATAAAAAGTAATTTTAATTTTAATTTCATGAATTAATTTGAATTTCCGATTTTATATCCTTTTTAAAACTTGAAAATTTAAATTGAAATATTAAAAAAAGAAATTTTATTATAAGAAAAAATTATAGGAAGATTAAGTGAGAAGAAAAACGAATTAGAGGAATTTAATATATAGAAACTATATTAAAGAGACAAATAGATGAAATATGAATGGATAAATATATATAAAGACGATTATTAACTCACTGAAAATAAAAGTTGTAATAAATTACATTTAAAAATGGGTGATATAATTGTAAGTAATAAATTACAGATATAAAAGAATATTAATTATAATAAAATTTAAAAAAATAGATTGATTTATATAGAAACATAATCACATTAACTGCCTGCCTCTTTTGAAAGGTCTTCCTCTAAACTATTAATTGTTTCCTCTAGGAGTATAATTATAGTTGTTTCTATTTTGGAATTCATCTTACTATTCTTACTATTTGTTCATTATTTTGATTTGATTGTTCTCCTGTCTGAACTATTATTACTAATGTTGATCTCCTTAGTTTTAAGTGTCTTTTTTTTGTTATCTGCTATGTTCACTGTATCTACCATTATTTTAGGTATGCATCTGTTGTATCTTTTACTTTTGTTCTTATCTTTCCTAAAAATTTCCAAAAGATTGTTGATAATATTATCGATTATTATTATTATATTTATTGTTTTATTAATTCTTATTAAAAAATTATTGATCTATTTATCTATGTTATTATTGTTGTTTTTCTTCACTATAATTATTTGTTTAGTTTTTAATGAAGTTATTTTTATTATTATCTTTGTAGTATTATTATTATTGTTATTAAGAAAATCTTTAATTTTAGTAATGATTATTCTGATAATTTTATCTGTTATTATATTGATTATTTTTGTTTTTTTAATTATTAATATAATATTAATTATTGTTGTTATATTCAAATTATTAATTATTATAATCTTTCTAATAATGATTATCAGATGATCTATCAGTTTTAGCATAAATATCTCTCCTTCCTCTTTTTGATGGATTACCTCTTTATACATACTTAAATTTAAAATTATTAAGGTTTGTTTAATTATAATTATTTTTATTATCTTCATTAGAATTATTATTCCTTTATTAATAGTAATTCTAGCCCGTTTTTTTATAATAAGAATTTCTCTAATAATCATTATTATTATTTTCATCCTTTTTATTGTTGTAAAAATTGTTTTAATTTTTTTGTTGATGATTATAATTATATTTTTCATTAAAATTATTCCTATTTTAATTATTATTATTATTTTTGTTATAATTAACAAATATCTTTTCTTTAATAAGTTCTTCAGGAATAGGTGCTTAATACCCATAATGATTAACATCAATAGCTTCAAAACTTAAAGTGATACAAACAATATTAACTTTTTTATCAACATATACAACATCTAAAAACTTCTCAAGAGGTTCATATTTGTTTTTTATTATCACCCTTTTTATTTCGTTTTATTAATGGATCCCCTTTATTTTTCTCTTTATCAACTCAGCTACAATATATGCCTTGCTAATTGCATTTCCACTAGCCTTTATTTTAATATCATTTTTATTCTTATTTAGTAAATACAATCCGTACTTCATATATTTACTTGGTTATCCCTTAATACTAACTCGAAATTCATTTTCTTCTATTTCTTCCATTATTTAAGACTCTGCTAAAATATATTTATCTTTTGGATTGTATTATTTTTTATTTATAATGTTATTTCCTTCTTTTATCTGATTTTCACTCATTTAAACTAAGATTATTATTTATAATTAAATAAGATATTTATATATATTGGTATTGTAATTTTATAGATTTTATCTGTAAAATAATTTTATTCACAGTAAATTTTATATTAAATAAATTAAATAATAATAATTTAATTGAATATTTAAAAATATTATAATTAATATGATAAAATAGTATAGATTTAAATTATTAAAAAGAATATCATATAGTCTTCTTTTTTATTTTTTAGGAATATTATGGTCAAAAAAAATAACTATTTAGATTTTTAATTACGAAGAAATGTAAAAAATACTAAATATTTAAAATAACTTTATGGAACTTTATATGTTCATACTGATAATAATAATTTAAGGTCGATTTATAAAGTTAGAATTAAAATTCTTATCTATATTAATAATAATAATCTTTTTCATCATTTACTAATAGTAATTTATATTTAGAAAAGTAATATTATTAATATCTCTTTTTTTAATTATTTTAAATAAAACTATATCTAAAGGATTTAAAAATATTATAGAGTTATTTTTTGTAAATCAAATTATTTTTACTATTGGATATTTAGTTTCTAGAAATAAAATGGGCTTTTTAGAATTTGAACATTACTTTAATGGATTATAAATCTTTAGCCCAATCATTTTTCTTTGTTTTATTTAAGAAAGTCTTTGGATTTAAAAAAATAAATTAAATAAAATATCATTAATCAATAATAATAGTAATGATAATAATTATATAAATGATATTTATTATAATAATGATAATAAAAATAATAGTAGTAAAATTATTCAATAAAAAGAGGATATTTTTATATTTGATATTTTTACCAATTAAGATTATTTTAGAATTATTTTGGTTATTTTTTTTTATATTTATGCTTTTTTAATAAAGAATTATTATTAAAAAAAAGATATATTTTATTTAATAATTATGATAATAATATCTAAATTTTATTTACCAACAATTTATTATATAAGACTCTAGAATTATAATTAAGCTTATAAATAATAAAATTATGGATTTAGTATTTTTCTAATTATGTATTTTATTTAAATAAGTAATTTTAATAATTAACATTGAAAATCTAAATTTATAATTAATTAAATTTATTAATAAAAATTTATATTTTAATTATTATTTATTATAATATATATTATTTTGAAATATTTTTCGTTAAATTAAATTTAATATAAATATTTATGAATTACATAATTTATTGTTATAATAATTATTATAAAAAAAATCTAATAGAAATAAAAAAATTATTTATTGATAGTATAATTAAAAAAGGAAAATAGAAAAAAGGGTAAAGATCATGTTTTTATTTGTATTAATAATAATGAATTTATATATAGGTAAAATAATAAATGAATAAAAATAAAAAGAAGAAAATATAAATATAAATAAGTAGCCAGTAATAGGAATAGTATCATAGAAATTAGAAAGGGGATTTAAGTATGATTGATAATACATCGGATATAAAAGCTACATAATGTAATCGTATGTGACATTTTTAGAAGCATCAGGAGCATAAATAGTACCAATATTAGAAAGTGACTCAAAAGAATAAGTAATATGGAAGCTAAAAAGATTAAACGGAGTGCTATTTCCAGGTGGAGGGAGAAAGTACTATCGAGTGGCCAGATAGATTTAGAAATGGATCATAAAGGAAAATCAAAAAGGTAGAATTTATCCTTTATGGGGCACTTGTTTAGGGTTCGAAACTATTTTATATCTGATAGACAATAAAGTATTGGATAAAATAAAGTTGCAGCATGAGTCAACTCGTCTGGAATTCATTGTATAAGCCCAAAAGACCTAAATGTTCAAAGACTTTACTGAAGGTCAAATAAAAATGTTGTAGACAAAAAACTTGACCTATAATTCTCATGTGAATGGAGTTGATCTTTTGAAGTTCCTTTTAAGTGAAAAAATTTAAAGATATTTTGTTGCCACAAGTGTTAGTTATAATGAAAAAGGATAAAGGTTTGTGGCCACATTTGAGGGAAAAAACCTACCTATTTATGGTACTTAGTTCCATCCTGAGAAGACTCTTGGACTCTTTTGGGATCCTTTTCACATAAATCACTCTTGGGATAGTATTACTATTTAGAGGAAACTAGCTGATGATTTTGTTAAGCAGGCCAGAACTAACAATAACTCTTTTCAAAACCATTCAGAGCTTAATCTTCACCTTATTCAGAATTATCAGTTATTTAACACTAATAACCAGTTTGGTTACGTTTATTTATTCAAATGATTATTATATTTATATAATATTATTATTTAATGATTTTATAAGAAGAAAAACTATACTTTTCATCTTTAGATTATTCTTTAAATCTATTGAATCCTAAACAGCTTCTCTCTTTATAGATCATTATTTTTTCACAGATTTTGAGAAATTATATCCAATAACATTTCTGCTTTTGATTCATCCCATTATCCGTCTCCATTCTTTTTATCATATATAATATTTTCATTCAGTCTAACTATCAAGTTTCCTGTTGTTCCCTAATCTCTTAATACTTCTATTTAAGCTGATGGATACTTTTTTAATACGTGTTGTTTTATCATATTCACATATTTTAGGTATCCTCACCCACCGCAATATTAAATTGACATTTTTACTATTTTATCCATTCTTTTTAATTATTATTATAATTTAAGATTCTCTTAAGTATTTATAATTTAAGATTCACTTATGTTTAATGTTTGTTTATATCTTAATTTTTATTAAAAGAATATATTTGATGAAAATTTAATATATATTAATATAAGTTATAATAAAATGTAATAAGGATGATAATCATACAAATTGCTTGGAAATAGTATCTAAATTAATAGATTTAGGTCTTTCAACAGGTAATTGCAACTACCTAGCAATAATAAGATGACATAGACAACCAATAGCCCTACTAACAGCAAAAACAACAGTATAATACTCAAACTCAGTTAGTCCATAATGATATAAAAGAACCCCTGAATGAGCATCTACATTAGGCCAAGGATTTTTGACCTTACCTAGATCATTTAATAAACTAGGAATAACTCTATAACATTTTTTAACAAGATTAACAAGAGGATCATCCTTAATAAATCTATCTGCAAATGCCTTCTAATGCAAGAAACGAGGATCTGTATTTCTTAAGACTGCATGACCATAGCCAGGGATGACTTTACCAGATTATAGAGTTTGCAATGCGTATTAGGCAATCTAGTCATTGGTAGGATCATCTCCTATGGATTATCTCATTTGGATAAGGAATCGAAGTACTTCTTGATTTGCTAGACCGTGGAGAGGGCCTGCTAGACCGTTCACTCCACTGCTATATGCTAGGTAAGGATCACTTAAAGCTGAGCCTACTAAGTGGGTTGTGTGAGCTGATACGTTGCCACCCTCATGGTCACAGTGGATTGATAAGTAACCTATTATTAACATTATTTAAATATCATTAAACTATTATTAATATCATTTTATATCATTAACCTATCATAGATAATCATATAATCTAATATGGATAACTATATATTATTATTATTATTTATCTAATTATATTAATATATTTAAATCAGTGTAATATACAAAATAATATATAATTTACCTCTTAAACACTCCCTGATTTCATAAGAGTCATAGCCCAACATATGAGCATAATTACCTGCCCAGTCAAATTCCTTATTAACAGATATTAGGTCATTATTCTTATACTTATGCCTATAAATCATAGCAGCTAAACTAGGCAACTTGGCAATCAGATTCATACAGTCTTCAAAAGCTGCTTCCCATACAACATCATCAGCTCTGCTCTTATTTTAATTAATCTTATTAAACACACTATTAGGTTATAATTATAAAATTGCTAAGGAAAGTTAAGTCATAGGATGCATTTCAACAGGTAATCCTTTAATAAACTTAATTATTGATTCATCTACTGTTTGTCTTGACTTCAAGTCATTCTGTATAGATTATACTTAATTTTTGCTTGGAATTTCTCCGGTCAGTAAAAGCCAGATGAATCCTTCAGGCAAAGCTTCATCTCCTTCTCCATTTGGTCCATCTTTAGCTTTGGGCAAATATTCAATTGCTTCTTATATTGTTATTCCTCTAAATGTTATACCTGTTTTAGGGTCTAATAGAGAAGTTTCGTAAAATAATCCGAATATGTTTCTCATTCCTCCACAAATCTAGTCAACTTATAAACTATGTAATGTATTTTCAGCATAATTACTTTTTATTTTCTCTATATTTTATCTATTTTCTTTTGATTATTCTCTCATTCTGTTTAGTAATTAATTGCTACTAAATCTTCTCATTTTTTTTATTAGTAAACTCATTGTTCCTTACACTTTTAATTTTATTATTTAATAGATTTATTATTTTATTACTACCTTTATAAATACTATAGATATAAATTTATTATTATTTATAATTTATAATCAAATTAATATTCAAATATTATTAAAATTTTAAAAATTTTACTTTACTATATATATGTTAATAAAATATCATAAAAAATTATAATTTTATAATTAATATAATCATAATGGGTGTAAATTAATCGTAACAAGAATAAAATTTAGATTAGGATAAAAATTTTAATTAGTAACAAGTAGAAAAAAAAAATAGTTCATAATAAATAAATAATACAGAAATAAATTATAAACTCGAAACTATGGATTATGATGAAATAAATATTAAAACTTATTTATAGACATATTTCAGTTTAGACTTAAACCTTAAGCAATTGGATTATAATAAATTATAATTATTAATAAAAAAAATGTAAGAAGAATAATTTAATGTTGTAGAAAAAATAGCAATTTATATTGAAAATAATTTATATAAATATGATATAATATCAAAAAAATTCTAATCGATGTAAAATATATTGAAAAAAACTAGTATTATTAATAAAAATATTGATGATTATATCTAATAATAAATATTAATTTATGAAAAAAATTCATAATAGATTTAAAACAGTATTATTAGTTATTAAGCAAATAATTATATATACAATAATTTAAACCAGTTTTATGAAATTATTAATGTATTAAATATATTAGACATTAAATTAAATAAGTTAGATTCAAATTAAGTTTTATAATATTTAGGAATGTTCCTTTAAATAAGTTATTAATTTAAAAGAAATCATTTCTAATTAAAATAAATATAAGATAAATATTAAGTAATATTATAATATTTACATAAGGATAACTCCTATGAATAGATAAGAAATATTTTTAATTAATATAACTTATAAAATAAAATAAATGATTTAAAGCAAAAAATTATAACAAAACTTGATCTTTGCTGTAAAGATGATTCTATTTTAACTGATAAGAGAAGTCTAATTAATATTATATTGTGCTATATAAATTTATAGGAATAATAAAAATGTAAATTAATTATAAAATTTATTAGTTATAAGCAATATTATATAAAATTATCTGCAGTAATAGTTAATAAGATATCTAGATAATTATGATTAAAATAAGAACTTATAAATTTTATTAGATTAACTACTTTAATCCTTAAATTAAAATTTTAGCATATTTTTTTAAATTTTAAATAAATATAAAGAAATAAAAAAACAATTATTTTTCTATGAAAGCATTTTTTAATATTTTAATGAAAATATATTTAATAAATTAAATAATCTTTATTTTATCAACGAAAATTATCTTACTAATTATTTAATTACTTTTAATTTTTTAAAATAATATAATTAAGATTATAAAAATATGATTGATATTAAATAAATAAGTAAAATATAAAATTAAATAATTGAAAAATTTCACCTAAATATATATATTAACATGATTAAATAATAAATTGTGACAAAATATGAAACAAATATCAATGATGTATAAAACAAAAATTAAT
>Ga0315908_10000413_pt1 | contig 33889 bp, 19 predicted proteins | sample LakEriMetagenome_12_FD_203520 | JGI IMG/M metagenome (GOLD analysis project Ga0315908, IMG submission 203520) | Freshwater fungal communities from buoy surface, Lake Erie, Ohio, United States - Buoy 4 MA124 | ecosystem: Environmental > Aquatic > Freshwater > Lake > Lake biofilm | place: USA...
TATATTAAGCTAATTATTTACTTATTAGTAAAAAGAAATTTAAAATTTTTATTTTTATCTTTTTTGTTTTCAAAATAAAATTAAAATATTTCTTATCAAAATCTTTAAAAAGATAAATAAATTCTTATTATTAAATATTTTATAAATAATAATTAGTATAAAATTAATAATATAATTAATATAATAAAATATTTTTAAAATGTAAAGTAGAAAGGTAAAATTTATTATAAAAGTTTAGGGATTAAATGAAGATTTAAAAGAAGATAATTATTTTGATGAACAGAATGATGATAATGAAGAATTTTAACAGTATTTACTGGAATAGAAATATTTTTATAATTAGGAAAATTAAAATTCTAATAAATAAGATATTAATATGCAAAATGAAGAATTAGATACCCTAGAAGAATTTATGAATAATTTAAATGATAATATTCAAGAAAATAAGAATCAATAATTCAAACAAGAACGATTTTTAGAAGAAGATATTATAGATAATAATTTTAATTTATAAAAGCAAAATGAAATTATCGATTAAAGTATTTTTCTCGATTAATAATAAATTAGAAAAAAAAAATAGTTAAAATCAATAATAAATGAATGATAGCCAATATTAAAATGAATTAAATGAGAGTGAAGAGTAAAATAAATTATTTAATTTTTAGCGATTTTTATTTAAGCAAAAAGAAAAAAGTAAAAAAAAAATAGAACAACTTCCTGCTGTTGATCATTCTAAAATAAATTACAGATAAATCATATTTAATAATTATATTTAGCATCAAGACATTAAAAATTTAAGCAAAGAAAAAGTAGAGCAAATACGTTAAGAAAATGAAATAAATATTGGGAAATTATTAAAGCAAAAGTTAAAATAAAGATAGGAGGAAGAAATAAATATAGAAGATATAACAGAAGAGGGGTATGATGATATATTAGATAATCCTATAGTATCGTTTGGACATTTAAACTTGATAGATGAAATAATATAACGAATAGTAAAGTTAGGATATAAAGAGCCAACAGGAATATAGAAATAAGGATTGGTTTGTGGATTAAGAGGAAAGGATATAGTGGGAATAGCAAAAACGGGAAGTGGAAAGACATTAGTATACTTATTGCCATTAATAATGCATATTCTAAAGAACAGGAGGAGAGAAGATGATAATGCAATGGGTTTGATATTATTACCAAGTAGAGAGTTGAGTTAATAAGTATTCATAGAATGTAGGAAGTTAACCAAGTACTTAGACATAAGGGTGGTTGCCATTCTCGGAGGAGAGAACAAACATTCTCAATGGAAGCAACTCAAAAAAGGAGTGGACATTGTCATCGCCACTCCAGGAAGAATCATTGAAATGATTAAAAAAGAAGCACTATTCACACACAATGTATCTTATTTATGTCTAGATGAATGTGATACTATGCTCGATTTAGGATTTGGAGCCCAAATCTAGTCTATCCTCAATTAGGTCAGACCAGACAAGTAATTACCATCAATTATAATATATCAATACTATCATATATCAATTATCTTTATCCATTATTTAGACAGCTAATGTTATTCACTGCTACTTTAACGACCAAGTGTACTCATGTTTTATATAATATTTTAAATGGTAGTAAAACAACAATGATGATTAGTATAGGTAAATCACATAAGCAACTTAATCTAGATGTGCATTAACATTTCATAATAGTTTAGAATTATGATTAAAAGGTTGAATGGCTAGAAAAGAATATTTAAGACTTGGTTATTAACAATCCATTCAAAGTATTGATGTTTGTGAATACAATAAATAAGGTGGAAATGATAAAAGAATTGGTGACAAGAATATTAAGTAAGATGATGTTGTAATAAAGTGATGTAAAGAATATGGTATTGATGATGCATGGAGATATATTGCAATAGGAGAGGACTAGAACAATGAATGAGTTCAAAAGAAGAAGAGAGAAGGGAGGAGAAAGAGAAAGAGGAGTGATTTTGATTAGCACAGACTTGAGTAGTAGAGGGTTAGATGTGAAAGACATAGACATCGTGGTAAATTTGGAGAATAGTAGCAAGTTTGAAACTCACATCCATCGTATCGGAAGAACTGGGAGAGCAGGTAAGAAGGGACAGGCCTATACTCTCATTCTTGCTAATGAGCATCTTTTTCTCTCCCAACTCATCAACTCCTTTCACTCCAACTCTCTCCCACTCCCCTCCTCTCTTCTACCCTTCAACAATCAATCATAATCATCATCACAATCATAACTACACTCTTTCCAATCATAATACCAACAATCCTTCCTCCAACTTCCTTCCCATAAACACCAACAATATCAACACTCATCATTATTACTCAAACAATCCATCTCTCAATCTTAAATAAACTCTTAAGGATTAGGATTCAATTCTCATCATTAATCATTAATACATAAATCAAATCATATCTCTAAAAATCATCTACAATAATAACTATTATTTAATTCACAATTCAATCAAAATATTCAATAAAATAACAATCCAAGACATTCTATTTAATCCAATTTTCAATAATTAATTATTTAAGATATCAAAATTTAAAATCAAAATAAATTTATCAAGTCTGATTCTGGATAACTACATCTAAAAAAAGATTAAAATATTAATATAAAATTTGAAGATACAGATTAATCACAATTATTAAAAATCTAAGATGATATTTAGAAACAAAAAGAAAAATTATAAAACATAATGGATATTCAAAAATTTAATAATTTTAAAGAAGCACAAAGAGAGAGAAGTAGGTCAAGAGATAAAGAAAAAAAATAAAAAAATTCAGGCTGGGATAATTGAATGAGAATATATAGAATTTTAATATATTTTATGATAATATTAATTATATGATAAAAATAAAAACAATAAGATAAATTGAATAAATTGAAGATTATAAGATAAAATAAATAATAATAAAAATGATATGATGATAATTATATGATGATAATAATAAATAATAATAATAATAATAATATAAATATAAAAATAAAGAAATGGTGTTCCATTATACTAACTTCGTAGCAGAGACTAATGCTTGGTGGTGTAGAAGAGTTCGTCCATTATGGCTAGTGCCTTCTCTTTTTCTTATTGCAGGAGCAGGATATAGATACATATTTTTTGGAAAAATACAAGCTTATAGAAACAAATATTTAACTACAGATGAAGAGAGAATAGAACATGCAAAATTAAACAAGAGGTCCTACGGTTTTAACTCATTTTACAATGGAAATAATTTGGAGAGATCAAGAAAGAAATTGATATTGTAACTCTAAGGCAGTATTTTTCTATTATTATAAGTATTCAAGATAACTACAAGTAGGCAGAGTCTTTTGCCTAATAGTACATGACTGAAACTAGAGATTTATTAACTTTAATGGAAGAGGAGAACAGTGAGGAGTGGGATGGAATTTGATTGATTATTATTTAGATGAATAATATAAGATAGTTAGAAATAATAATAATAATAATAATATAGAGTGTAATAATATATTAGAGTGAGTGTAATATTATAATAGTGATTTGATAATATTTGATCATGATGAGAAGAGGAAGACTGAAATAGTGAAACCAGATTAAGGAATATAATTACGAATTTGATTTGAATCAATCATTTCGTTTCCGTTGAAAAAAAATCGGATGATTTAGTGTGGCTGAAGAGAGTGTTGAAGTCTGAAGAGATTTTTAAGATGTAGAACTGTTTAAGTATTGGAGAGAGAGAAGGAGACTATGGGGAGGAGAGACTTGCAATGAAGTGTGAGATGTATGGGGGGAGGAAGAGAGAGAGTCGGAGGAGGGAGGTAGAGAAGGGGAGGATGAATTATGAATAAGGGCAATTCATACCTACATCCCAGTCGATCTAACACTAATTGAATCGACCCATTTACTAACATTAATCCTCCCAACTAAACATACTCTCATCCTACCTTCTCATCACCTTTCTCCACTATTTATCTCAATAACCCCCATACTTTATCACTCCCCTCAACTCTTGTCTCCCAAAACAATTCTCTTTATACCTATAACTAATTTTCATCTAACTAACTATTATATCCTCTACATCGAAACATCCCTTCTCCCACTTCTTCTTCTCTTACCACAAAATAGTTGTTATATTTTTTATTTATGTTAAAATGGCTCTCCATATCCAGTAATATTTATAATCTTTAATGGTTTATCAATTATTCTTAACTATATTCTATTTCATTATAATCTTCTAATATTTATCTTTTTTATATCTTTTTTTTTATATCACTACTACTATCAATTATTTTATTATTTTTTGTACTACAAATACACCCCATTATTCCAATTAAACCTATTTATAATATTATATGAAAATTAATTCATTAAATAATATAAATAACTAATATATCATATATTATCAATATTTTATAATTATTTATTTGATATTATTAATATTTTAGTCATTTTGACATATGAATTACGAATCTTTAATTTAAGAGTCGATGTATAAATCAATAGAAAATGATTAAATTAGTTTTCCTTTAGTGAGACCTAACATAATTCATGTTTAAAATTTAACTCATCAAAAACTAATAAGCAATCCAATAGTGAATCCTTTAGAAGTAATGAGTTAAAGCTCAATCAATATTTTATATGATTAAGAATAAAATTACATCAATTAGACTTAATAAGAACTATAATAGATAAATGATTTTCGATAAATGTCAGATTCAATAAAAAGAAATAAAAATAATAATTCTAACAGTAAGAATAAGTTGTTTAACAAGCCAGATAGTAGTTAAAAAAGTAGTTTAAATTCTATTTTAGATTCTAATAAATAATAATAATAACAAAAATTTTCACATAAAGTTTGTAATTTCGATAACTAAATAATTCAATAGAAGACTAATCAACAGAAAAGTTAATTGCAAAGCATTTAAACTTTTAACCCTGAAAATTAGTCTATATAATAAAATATATAGACTTTCAATCCAAATCAATTTTATGCTCAATAACAATAATTCAATTAATTTCAATTGAAATAAGATAGTGTTTAGTCAAACAGAGTGTACCAAAATAGAAAAAAGTACTTAAATGAAAACGGAAAAACCTTGTAATCTTAAAATGATCATCTAGACAGTTATTAATACAGTGAAGATGATTAGATTAATAATGGTGAAATAAGATTGAAAGGTTTTAATATAAATCAAAAAAATAATAATTCATCTGATTAGGTGGAGAATTTCGTATTATAATTATAATAAGAAAACTAAGATTTGAAAAGTAGTAATTAGATTAAAGATGATTTAATAAATGAATATCAGATATTAATTGAAGATTTAAAGGAACAAAACAAGCATTTACTTGCACAAATAGCTCAATTGTAATAGAAATAGTTTGATTAATGTGAAGAGAATGAGTAGAAGTAATAAGGACTTATCAATAATATCCAAGAAATTTTTAATCAATACGGAATAAATAATCTTGATAGTATTTAATTAAATCAATATCTAAATAAAAATGAACATAATACTTCATAAAATTCGTCTAATAATAATCACAGTTTCAATTCATTTACCAATAACTAGGATTCTCTTACCTTTAAAGTATTTTATTATTTCATTCTTAGAATTCTCATTAATATGGCTAATCCAATCAGGTATATCAAAAAAAAGATAAGGATTACACTAATATTTTGAACAATCAAAATCAAAGATCTAGATAAAAAATTCATAATTAATTATATCCTTAAACTCAATAATAGGATAATATTAGAAGACGATGAATATTTAAATGGAATGTACTTCATAAATTATTTATTATTTAATCCTTAATATATTATTATTTTTTAATTTTTTAATATTTAATTTATTAAAATTATTTTTATCAATCAGATATTTAAATATCATTTTTAATTATAGTATAAGAAGTATATTTAAATAATTAAATTATAATTAGTTTAATATTTACAAATAATTATTTTATTAATTTGATAATCAATGTAATAAGAAAAATTATAATTTAATAAATTAACATATCATATTTCCAAATTTTAATATTCATCATCACTATAATATTCAGCCTCATCGTTATTATCATCTTAATCAGTATCATCATAAAAAATTTCATTATTTTTTTGTTAATAATAATCATTCTTTAAAATATCCAGATTATTTTTATTACTTAATCTTTGACTCTCAATTTATTAATAAGATTCATTGTATTATTTTTGCTTATCATTTAAAGCCGAAACTTGTTTAGAATTTTGTGATTCAGTAAATTATTTTTCATAATTATATTCTTATTCATTTTAACTCTAACTTTCAATTTAATCTTTATCATTAATATTATTAATAGTTTAATTATTTTCATAACTTTAATTACTTGAATTATAACTTTCATTACTTTTATAACTATTACTATTTGAACTATTATTGTTTTCTTCATTAGATTAATTTTTACACTAATTTTCTTAAGTATTTTTAGATTAATTATTTTTATTAATTTAATAATTTTTTTACATACTTTTATTAGAATTAGAATTATGGATAATATTTTTTTCGGTACAATTTTATTTATCATTAAAATCAGAATTATAATTATAATTATTTAGATCACTTAAATTATTGAACAATTATTACCTTATATATTTAAGTGATTATCTGTTTTAATTATATAAAGGCTAATTTTATTGATTATCAGAGTTTTTACTTTCAATTTTAAAAGTATCATTTTCTTGATTTAAAATAACTGATTTTTCATTTTTTAATTTAATTTCTTAGTTATATTATGAAGAGTTGTAAGATTATTAATTAAACAAATTTTCCTGTTTATATTAAATAAACTCATACTGCATTTAATTGATTTAGTTTTATAACTTTTATTGTAGTTTATTGTATTACTATTTCAACTATAATTCATTATTAGCATTTAAAGATAATTTTTGGATATCTTATTATTTTTGATCTTATTATTGAAAACTTTTAAAACATCATTATTACTATTATTATTTTGAAGAATCATTTCCATTTTGAATTTATTAAATAATTTATTCATTTATTTATTACAAACTTTATATTTATTCTTATAATTATTTAATATATTATTGACTTTCTTTTTCTTTATTTATGTATAATGATTTAAGTTATTTAAGATTCACTTTTAAATCTTAGTTGTCTTTTTATAATCACTAAAAAATTAGTTAATTATCATTAATCTTTAATAATTGTTATTATTAAGTTAAATTATCATTTAAATTCATTGTTTTCTCCCTAATGTTTCTATTTAATTATTTGTATATTTAATATTATTGTTTTAGCTTAGAATTTTCCTTTATAGTATTATATTATTTTTAATTTAATTTATCATATTTAATTTAAATTTCTATCAATTATTAATCTAATTATTTAATAACTGAAGCCATTTTTTAATTATCTTGAATTAGGGAATTATTTTTTTCTATAAGATTCTGATTAAATTTTTTAATTTAATTAATGTTTAAATTTCTAAAATTATTTATTAATTATATAATTACATTTATATATTTTATAAATTTTCTTCAATATAATTTTTTAATCTCTTTACTTCTTCTTAATTTACTTACAAATCAATCTTAAATTATTCAATTTAATTTACCTCCAGTTATTTGACTTAAGTTGTTTTAATATTTTTTTTTAAATCTTATAGCTCTTCATTTTTTAATTTTAATTCCTATTCCAACTATAATACTTTTTTTTTCATTGCTATTATGAATTAAATCTTGATTTAAATAATATTTTTTATACCTCATTATTTTTTCTTATCTTTTCTTATCCAATAAATTTTTTATCCTACAAAAATATTTCAAAGCTTGTTTTTTATTTCTTTACATTAAAAAAATATAATACCTCAAATAGATGTAACTTAGTATTTAATTGTTAATTTTATTATTATTTTATATTTAGTAAATTTTTTAATTCTATATTTTCTTATTGTAATTATTCTAAATCTTTATAATTTTTCTTTAAAAAAGTTTAACTTTTATTTAATTTCTATTTTTAGGATTACATATTAACTTAAAATTAATTATTTTTCATTTTATATAAAATTCATTCTAAATTAGTTATTGAACTTTAATTAATTTAGTTTAAATTTTATGTATTATTAAAATTTTATTAATTAAAATTAGTTTTTTTTAAAGAGGTTTAAGGTCTTAAAAAATAATTTTTAATAAAATTTTTATTATTATTTAAATTCATTTTACAAATAATAATATAAGTTTATAAAAAATATAATAGTAATAAAATATTAAAAATAAAATTTAATCAGTAAGTTCATTTAATTTCATTATTTAATAAAATATTAGCTTCTTCATTATTACTTATTGTTGATTTATAATTAATTTATAATTCCAAATACTAAAGTAATGCGACTTAATCATGTGAATTGAGACTTAAGTATCTTCTTTAATCCCTATAAAGGAATAAAATAGATAAAAAAATAGAAACAATACTATTAATAATAAAGAAGATGTAAACATAAAAATTAGACCCGTAATTGGTTTTGATAATGGTAATAATGATAGGAGAAATAGTTAAGCCTACATTTAAAGCAGAAGTTAGAATTCCAACAGCAAGTCCCATTTAGTCAGCAGGAATCATATAAACAAAGACAGTCCATATAGATTGACCAATTAAAGCATCAGTAATTCCTATCAAGATTAGTCCAAGAATCAAGAATCTGTGAATTAGCAAGATGAAAGAAATGAGAAAGAGAATGCTTGAAATCAAAAGGATGTTGAGTCTTTATCCAATCAGGTCAACCATAAAGCCAAAAATAGGTGAAAAAACAGTGACCATTATAAATAGGATTGAAATCAATTCTGCTGCTAGTTCTTAATTATGTTCCAAAGAGTTAGTCTGATCTAAAAAATCTTCAGCAATTATTCCAGAAATAAAATTGATAAAAGATTATGAACAGATTTACATAATCATAGTGATGAGAGTGAGTATCCAAAATTCAAAAGGTAATGAATAGGCTCTGGTTTTGTTTTTGGTAATAGGTTGTGAGTTTTGAATGAGATAAGAATAATGCTCATCATAGTAAATGAGGATATAAGAGATGATGAGTCCAAAAATAGTGGTAAGGAATGAAAAAAGGAAGATGTTAAAGAGTCCATAAATGGTTGAGTACTTGGGTATAATTAGTGCAGAGAAGAGTGCGGCGATTCTGAGTGAGGATAAGAAGATGGAGTTGGCGAAGGTAAGTTAATGGTTATTGAACCATTTTGTGATGAAAATAGTTATTGATACATCTTGTGTCTCTGATATTCCAAAAATCAATCTGCCCACCAGAATAATCCAAATACTATTCCACCCAAATCCTATTACAACTATCGCTTGTCCCAATACTGAGCTAATCGTTGACAATATCTATGTCCTTCGTTCCCCTATTCTATCGCAAATGTATCCTCCGATTAGCGGTAGTATTATGTTTGGAAGGCTATAAGTACTTTATATTAAACTGTATTGCATTTCACCTTCGCTATACTTTAGCACTCCCTTCTAAAGATATTGTATTATCTGTTCTTTTAGTAATCCTGGTATCTCAATACATATATATCGTCCCATCGCAGTAAAGCATACAAGTATCAATATCCAATACTTTATATTTTTATTCTTATTATCTTCTTGAGAGTCGTTAGGCTTCATTAAATCTAAATAATAATTAGTGCTAATACATAATAAATATAATATTGAAGTCCATATCAAGGATATTAATAATTAGAATGCAAATTATTTGTAAAAGTTTGATGAATTTTGGGACAATCCGTTTAGGTAGGAGTAGTATATCTTCATTGAAGTTGGGTATAGTGGGTATGGCAAATGTAGGAAAATCATCTACATTTAACTTACTGAGTGATCACAATGTTCCAAGTGAAAATTTTCCTTTCTGCACAATAGAACCTAACATAGCTATGGTGAAGATCAAAGATGAAAGATTTGAGAAATTATTGGAAATATATAATCCTGAATCTTAAATACCAGCGGCAATACAGATAACAGATATAGCTGGATTAGTGAAAGGAGCTAGTGAAGGAGCAGGATTAGGCAATGAATTCTTATCTAATATTTAATAGGTGGATGCCATATATCATGTGGTTAGAGCATTTACAAATTCCAAGATCTTACACACTGAAGGCGAAATGGACACTATTTGAGATATTTATATCATTAATAACGAACTTATTTAAAAGGATATTTAGTTTTTAGATAAGAAACTGGTAGATGTAAATAAGAAGTTTAACAGGAATCCAAGAGATCCTTAAATAAAATAACAATATGAGTGTCTGTAGAAAGTAAGTGATCTATTGAGAAATTAAGGGAAAAGAGTTGCAGTGAATAAGTGGAATGAATAGGAAGTGGAAGTATTGAACCAAATTTTGTTTATCACGAGCAAACCTATGATATACTTGCTGAATATGAGTTGTGAATAATATTTAAGGTACATAAAGAATGAAGAAGAATTGAAGCAAATGCAGAAGTAAATTGAAAAAACTGTTTAGGATTTGGGAGGTGGTCAAATAATTTATTACAGTGTTGAGTTCGAACAGGACTTACAATTAGATGATTAGTTTTTTTCTGATTTCTCTAAGTATTCTCAGATCACAAATATAATCAATAGTGGTTACTCTCTCCTTGATCTCACTTACTTTTTCACTGTCGGCCATGATGAAGTAAGAGCATGGCCTATTCGTACAAACACTCGAGCTTAGGATGCAGCAGGAGTTATTCACACTCATTTCATTTAAGGATTTATATCCGCAGATGTTGTTCCTTATCATACCTTCATCTCCTCTTATCTTCAATAATCACCTACTAATATTCATTCCTTTAAAAAAAAACTTTAGAAGAAGGAAAATAAGGATTATATCGTTTAGCAGGCTGATATTATCGAATTCAATATCAAAATTAAAAAGTGATGTTATATATATTATATTATAATAATATATAGATTGTAATATAATATATGGGATCATAAAGATGATCATCTCCTCTTGTTATTGTGTCTGGAAGTACTCCTGGAAGTACTTCTGGAAAACTTTTTGGTTCTCCTGTGTCTTCTATTATCATCTCTACTCCTACTTCTATTATTCCTCCTTCTATAATTGTGACTCCTACTTCTACTTCTACTCCTCCTGCTTCTTCTTCTCCTCTCATTATCATCCCTGCTCTTGCTTCTACTATGATTATAATTCCTCCTATGATGATGATTATTATTATTATTATTATCGTTTCTCAAACCATGATGGTGGTCATTTCCATGTCTACCATACCGGTGTCGATCATTGCTTCTACTCTCTTATTATTATCATATAATCATATTTTCATATAATCTTATTATCATATTATCATATTATCAAATAATCATATTATCTTATTATTATCATATAATAGATATTGATAATTTACTTCTACAATATTTTGCATAGTGTCCTAGTTTCCCACAATTGAAACAATTTTTATCCTTCTTATTACCCATTGCATTTTCACATTTAATTTTCATTCCCAGAATCTCCGTGTCTTGTAGACTGAAAGAACACTTAATAAATTTAAATACTTTTCAATAGCAGCAGTAGCTTCTTCATCGTTTTCAAAAGTAATAAACGCATACTTTTCATGCGGTTTATTTTTTATCTTCACTTCCAATACTTTGCCTTCTCTTTCAAATACTTGAAGTAAGTCCTGTTCTTCAGTCTAATAAGCAATTTTAGCCTTTTATATTTATAGCTACTTCCATGGATAAATTAGCCACGTATACTTTATTCTTACTCATTATCTTCTAATTTAATTAATTATTATTATATAATTATTATTTATTTTTTTATGAAGATTATTACCTTGATATCCCTCATATTATTAGTCTAAATCTAGGACGTAAAAAATTATAATAATTTAAAACTAAACAAAATAAAAAAAAATAAATCGAAATTAAAAATAAGCTAAAGACTTAAACAGAAGAGCTAAATGTAGATGCAAACTGCATATAAAACTGTATATAAACAAATGAAGAATTACAAATCATATTGCTAATAATGTTCGGCTCCAAATGTATGCAAGTTTAAATGTGGTAATGACTGTTTCCAAGGATCAATAAAATTTATTGACTTTGCTAGTTTCGGTAATCCTTAAGGAAGCTGTCCTAAATTTACAGCTGATTATTGTGGACTTGATAAAGCTAGCTATCTCAATGATATTTGCAATCTAAAGAAAGAATGTAAGACTCCAGTTAATACTCAAACTTTAGGAAATCCTCCATATTGTAACACTAATAATTTGTTTGTATAATAGAAATAATAATAATCATATTTGATAATGATAAAATGACGAAAATAAAAAATGTTAATTATTAAATATTCATGATGATATTTGATAATTATAATATTAATAGGTTTTATTTACTTGTGAATGTGACTATGAGAAGCAAAAGCCTGAGAAGAAGAAAAGTATGACAAGTGATGGGGACAAAACTTACTTAGATTAATTTGAGAAACTTTTCTCAAACAACGGTTAATTTTATTTATCGATTGATCAGTATGCTAACCTACAAGTATTTGAAGTAAGTTCTGGAAACGTGAAGTTTGATATTGGTCCCAAAGGAAATAAAACTGGAGTTGCCCCTTTTCTTCTCGATCTTAACACCAATGGAGACTTAAGCATTCGAGACAATTACGACAACAAATTATGGTCCACTGCTACTTAAAATATCGGAGTACCACCTTACACTTTAAAAGTCAATAATATTGGACAAGTACTTTTAACTGATAATGACTAAGAAGAAATATGGAAAACCAAACTATATTGATTATCATATTCTTCATTTTTATTTATTTTATTTAACCAATTAATTTTTAATTAATTTATATTTATTATATTTTCAGATACATTTTTTTATATAATTTCAATAAAAAATTATTTATTTTCTTACTATATTTGTCAAATTTAAACTATTAGAATTATTATTTTTATGAAATTTATTAATATTAAATTTTTATTTTTCATAAAAATTGTCTTTTTAAAATATATCGAAATACCATTAAAAAAATTTTAATATTAATTTTAATAAGGTAAGCTTTAAAAAAATAAGGAAAAATATTAATAAATTTTAATAGGAACTTTTCGATTTAAAGACTAGAATAATTTAGATTTTTAAATTGATTAATATGGTACTAAAAATATTTTAAATATAAATAATTGTTTTTCAAATAAAATATATCATTTTTATAAAAAATTTAATTAAAAAAAAAAGTAATTAAAATTTTGCTAATAAATTGAAAAACTCTATAATCAATAATACAATGTATTATTAAAAACAATTGATTTTAATAATAATTCTTATTCTTAAATAAGATTGTACATGTAAAGAAATTTAAATAACGATAATAATTTTATTGCCGATATATTGTTAAATCTTGGATTAAAAAATAACGAAAATATTTTAAGCTTATTAAAAGAAAATAAAATAATAGATAAATAGTAGTATATGATAAAAATAGAAAATTTAAAAAATAATCATAGCAATATTAGTTTATTATTAGGTAATTTGGATAATTATTAAAAAAAATAGAATATGATTTTAAATTTATAATTGTTATAAAATTAATGGAAAATAAATAATTAAAATTTATATTTTAATAAATAAAAATTGAATTAAAATTTATTATCAATTATTTTTGATATATACTAAGAAGAAATTTCCTTGCCAAAAATTATTATCATGTAGATTTTGTAAAATTTAAACAATACTTGTTAATAAAAGTAGAATTTTATTTTATGTGATTAATAAAATTAAAACTAAAGTGAATTTAGCTTATAGTTTTTTGATAATGTAAAAATAAATTCAAATTAAATAATAAAAAATTAAAATAATAATAGTTACTAATTATTGATAAAAGAAAATGAATAAAATTAGCAAATAATTTTAGGTACATTATTTTTTCAGATTTTTGATATTCTTTTTAATTTTGAAAATAAATCAGTTTAAATATTCAGAAAAGAGAAAATAAAAGCAGAAATAAATTAGACTTTATAAATTAAATAATAAGAATAGATAGTCTATAAATATTTAAATAAAAATTTGATTTTAAAATTAAAATAATATTCTGTAGTTCCTGGAATGTTTATAATGTTATATATTTTATTTAGTTCTGCATACATAATATCAAAAAAAATATAAATAATAAGAAAATTATAAAGACAGAGAAGATATTTAAAAGCAAAAAATAAAGTAAAAAAGTAATAAAAGTAAGAGGAATACTAATTTTAAGAATTAGAGTAGGATGATGATTTATAGAATATAGAGAAATTAGAAGTTTCTGAGAATAGAGAAAGGAAAAGAAATGAATGAATATATTGGAAAGTAATATAAGTATATAAGATTATATGTGATAAAATATAATATATTGAGTCACTCTACATAATCAAGATAAGCCTTCAACTTGCTGATCTCTTCCATCAACTCTTGTTAAACATTAGTCCATTAGTGTTTGGACTAAGAGTGCTTTTGCTTAAGCAACTGAATCCTTCGTTCATATTCTTGCTTCAACTATTGAACCTCTTCATCCTATTAAGAAACTCCCATCTGCTTTTCCTTCCACTCTCCTATTTGTCTATCATATTCCTCTTTTATCTCCATCAATTACTACTAATACTTCCTATTCTCATTTTCCATTTCCAATATCTTTTCCTCATTCTCCCTCTTTATTTTCCTCTCCACTTCCAAATATATCTTCTTATAATTAGATTCATATATCTCTTAATAATTCTATTCACTTATTTTACTAACTATCTATTTTGACAAATCCTCTCTCATCTCTTCCCTTTATTTCTTATTTCTTTCTAATTTATTATTTTTCTCTTCTTATAATTATTGCTCTAAAATATCCTTTTTATTTTTTAAATCCTATATTTATTATATACTCTCATTTTTAAACTTTTTATATTTCAATTTGATTTATTAATATTTTTTTAGATAATTATTCCATTCTTCTGATTTTAAGTGTTGATATTTCTATTAGTTTTTTATTTCAAATATGTTTTCTCGGATAAGAATGTTGTCTTTATTTTTAGAGTCTAATTACATTTGTAAATCATGTATTTATTATTTCAAAGAATCTATTGTCCTATTTTTTTCTAACTCTACATCGACTATCTATTACTGGCATTTATATATTTATTTCCTATGATTTTATTCCATTTATTAAATTCTTTAATCATTCTCTATCTTAAGCTGTTCAAGTTTTTCAGAATATAATTTTTAAATTGTTATCTAATTGCCTTAGGATGTTTATTGCTCTAACTTCTTAATTCTTGTTTATAAAATAGAATAAATACGTATCTAAATTTAGGTGTTGCTAATTAAGATTATCATTTAAAAGATGAATTTATTATTTATAAGTTTTAATTTTCTATTTATATTATTTGAGTTTGTTTTTAAGTTTAAGAATTTGTTTGAGTTATTGGTCTTGACCTGAAATGTTTTAATCTAATTACTTTTAAGAAGCTTTTAACTTTTCAGATGATAGTTGAAATTAGGTCTTATATTTTAAGATCTAAGATTTAAGGTTTGCTATTATATTTAGTTATAAACTTAATTGTTATGCCAATTCCTTTTTTTATCGTTAGCAATCATAATTATAATTTCTATGTTGATGTTAGTGATGATATAATTATTCCCTTAAATCTGTTTATGTTTTATTCACACTCACGCAACTCAATTGTTTTCTTTCAGATTTATTCAGTCTGTACTTCTCAGTCATTACATCTTCATCAATAAAAAATTAATCTTAATTCATTATTTAAAAATTTATTTTTATTTATTCTATATATTCACTATAAAATATTTATAACTATGTTAATTATTTTAATATACAATATTCTAAATTTAATTTAATATTATTCTTATTAATAATAATAAACAATTGTAAGAATGTATATAATAATAAGAAGGTAAATAAAAATATAATTGAATATATAAATTATTGAATTAATAATAATAAAGAATGAAGTTAGTGGTATTAATATTATTATGTATGTATGTGAAATAAAGTAAGAATATATTTTTGAGGAACAAAGAATAACAAATATTTACATCTTTTGAAGCTGAACAGAATTAAGAAGAGTATTAGCCTCCTCAACAACAACGTATAATGAGTGAGGAAAGTGGGAATGGATTAGACAAAGACTCACCCTCTTATAATTACCAACAAATAATGAAGAGTGACTAACTCACTGATGAAGATAGACAAATGTTAAAGCACAGGCCTGAAATGCCCGACAAAGAACCTCCTGAGTTGTTGTAGGAGCAGAAAATACTTGAAAAGGAAATCCTCCAAAGGGAAATAGACGAAGGAAGGTATATCTCTTGATCATTATTCTTATTATATTTTATCATACTTATTACATTTTATCTTTATACTTATTACAATTATTAAATTCTATCATAATCATATCTAATATTTTATATTAAGATCTAACGAACTATATTTATCATGATTCAGTCCAAGTAATGTGTGCTGTCTTGACCTGTTTTAATTCTTCTACTTGCATTTTTATTAATTCTTAATATTCTATCTTTGTAAAATCATCTAACTCTAAATAATCTATCGTGTCTAGCTCTTCATAAAACTATTCTATCATTCTCACTATGTTATAATCATAGTGACTTTTATATAAATAATAATCTTACTTTTTGTATCCTTATAATTCAAAAAGTTAAGTTTATTTCCAATTATTCTATTCAAAATCTTATACTTTATTATCAAAACTATCTATAATTTTGCATTTCTAATTACTATTTATTAAATATCTTAATGAATGATTTCTAAAAATATTTTTTATTTTTTAATTACTTTTTTAGCATATTGATTAATAAAGCTATTATCCAATATTATATTTAAATAGAAGAAAAAGTAGAAGTTATTAATAGTCTCTAAAATTCAAATAAAATAATAAAAAATAAATATTAAAATAATTAAAAAAATAATTAAATATATTTATCTACTATGCTTTTTATAAATTATCTAGAGAATTACTTTATTTATATATAATTTTTTTATACTAATGATATTTGAATTTATTAATATTAGAAAGATTTTTTTATATTTTTTTTAATAAAGAATTTAAACATAATTAAAATATTAATATTTTATCAATATTGATAAATTAATATATCAATAATATAAAAATTATAAATAAAAATAAAGAAATTATTATTTTAATAATTTATAAAAAGTATAGAAATTTGAATATATTAATAATAAAATAATTGATATAAATATACTTTAAGGAAAGAAGACTAGATAGCTAATGAGATTTTGGATGATTTTAATGAGGCTTCTAAGAGTTTAAGAAATCTAGGAGAGAGAGGAGAGTTAAAAATATGGTGATTTGAAAGTAGAGAATAGAGTTTAGAATAATAGTTGGGATACTCCAATGAATATTTGGTGATAAGAACAAAGAGGCAGCTAAGTGATAAGATCATCACATCAGTTGAATCAGTCTTGTTGAACTGTTCCGTTAAGAAATCCGAAAATATTATCGGGTTATCCACATTTACAAACACAAATTTATTCATTTATCTCAATAAATTCACCACATTCTCATTCTTATCCATTTACCCTGTCATTTTCACAATCATCTCAGTGAATTTTTATTTCCATTTTTACTACTATTATTACAACTATTACTACTATTATTGATTATATTATTCTATTTCTTTATTTTCATCCCCCTCCCTTCTCTTTCCATTTTTATTCAAACTTAAATAATATTTATCATATTCAAAATTATTTATTTCATAAATCTTTAAATTCTATACTATGTTTTATATTTATTATTGATTAAATTCAATCATTTAATCTGTTTAAAATATTAAAAAACTCATTCTTATATCTTAATAATTATTTATTATTTTTTGAAAGAACTCAAAGATTTTATTCTTTTCTTTTGGGTTTTCAAAAATATCTATATTTATAAAAATCAAACACAAATTTTAAAATAAAAAGGATTCATTATATTATTTGGTATTATTTACTTATTTCAAAAAATGATTTTTAGTATATTATAAATAACATTTTAAATAATTTATCTAAAATAGAAAATAAATATTACTTTTAAATTCTATGAAATATTAGGAGAAAATATTTAAGAATAAATTATTTCCAAAAATGCTTTTAACTTATTTTCTAAGAAATTATACAACTATTAATTATTTTTATTTTTTATTTAAATTTATAAATTATTTATGTTAATAAAATTAATAGATTAATTATCAAAAATGTATTTTTAAAAAATATTCTTTAAACTATTAAGTGATTTTAATAACAATTCTTCATTATTGATTTCAATTATTATATTCAATAATTATTTTATTTCATTAATATTTTCAATAGATTGAATTATTTTTTATTCAATATTTTTAACACTATCCATTTGAAATATCTTTTAGACCAAAATATAATTTAAAATATAAATATTTAGCACATATAATTTATAATTTGATAATTAATAAAAATATAATTATAAAAATAATCATAAATTTTAAGATGAACTTGAATTTTTTTTTTAAGATATTTCATCTAATTTATCTAACCATATATTAACTGCTTCTTCTTAATATTAGTCTATATCTTAAATTCCTTAAGTAGTTATGAGTATTCCTTGATTGCTTAATATAACTAAAGATGGAAATCCTCTTATTTAAAAATTATTCATTAGAAAATTAGCTCTTATTCTATTTTAAAAGGGCAATGATTTCCATTACATTTTTGGATAATAAGAATCAAATTATTATTGATCATAATCAAAACTTGCAAAAAAAATTTCGAAAAAATTATTTTTTTAATTTCTCTTATTAAAATGATTATTAATATTCAAATATATTTTATTTAAAATTGGTGTAAAATATTAACATGGTCTACACCAGCTTGCTGAATAATATATCCCAACTAATTAAGTACTCTCTAAATCTATTTTTAAAATGTTCCCCTTATTATCTAAACAATGATCTCCGATTATTCTATCCATTAATTTTTATTTTATTCTTTAATTTGATTATTAAAATCTTTATATTTATCAAAAATAAATTATATTAATAAAAAATTTTTATAAAATTAATAATCACTAAAAGACCTTTAATAATAAAGAATTATAATTATTTCAATTCATTTTTTATTTTTAATCTGCTTTAAATATATTTTTAGGAAATTTTATTTTTTTTTATTCATTATTTATATTTTCTATTATTTTTTTATTATTGACAATATTTTATAAATTAAATTTGTTATATTATATATTTTAGCCATTTTTATTATTTTGTTTATTTAAGTTATAATTTTCTAACTAAGTTTTTTAAAATTCAACAATATTATTTAATTTTCTAAAGGTTATTTGATTTTCTTCCTATTTCTAAAATGTAAAATTATTATTTTTAATAGATGATCAATTATTATCTGGTTTTTTTTAAATTAAATTATCAGTTTTTATATTTTTTTTACTTTATTCATTAATATTATTTATAAAAATATTTTTATTAGTAATATTATTGATATTATTATTAAAATTTTAATGAATGTTTAAAAAATTTTGGTCTGAAAATTAAAATGTAAACTCTTTATCATCTTCTATTTAATGTTTCTGATTAAAAATTTTTAACTAGGAATCTTAATAATTACTGAGATTACTATTATTACAGTTATTATTAATATTTCAGTTATTAATCTAAGTTTTATTATTATTAATATTATTATTATTATTATTTTTGTCATCATTTAAATCTTTATCCACTAAGACTAATATTTTTTCAACATCTTGTTTTTTGCTTTATAAACTTTCCTTCTTCCTTTATAACTAAGAGGAAGATTTTAGAATTCTAGGTTTGAAATCTTCTAAATATTGCATTCTCTTATCTTTTCTCAGTTAAACATCTGTTGTTTAAGGTTTCTTTTTATTTATTGACTCCTTTTATAGCTCTTGCATTTAAGTATTAGAATAATATAAGCATCCTAAATTATCTTATTAATTTTATAACTTTTCCTCTTTTTTGAACTATCTCTAATGTGTATTAAAATATGGAGTTTTAAGTCTAATCAATTATTATTGTACATTATCTTATTAGTTTTGTTTTATATTTTATTAAAAACTCTAATAATTTTCCTATTTTTATATTAAATTATTTAAACTATTACTATTAATAAGTTGTTATTTTTAATTTTTATTTTCTATAAAACAATTATCTTTAAACTCAAATTTATTTTAATTTTATTACTATTTTTTATTTATACTGCTTGAAAAAATTTCATTTTTTTTATAATTATTTTTATACATAGATGCAGGAGGCAGTTTAATTTATTTTTATTTTTCTTAATCTTCACTTTAACTATCATCAAATTATAAAAAAAACTTATTCTTAATAATATTAGGTGTAACCTTTTTTTTTTAATCTTAAAAACTATAGTTTGATAAATTTCTCATAATATTTATTTGTTTATTATTATTTTAAAATTAAAGTGTATCTTTTAAAAAAGAGTTTTTTTAAGAAGATAAACTATTATCAAAATTTGAATTATTAGTAAATTTAGTTTTTAGTTGCTATGAATCATTATTAAAATTGATTTCATTATTTTAAGTATTTTCAAAATAAATATTATCTAGTTATTTAGCTTTCATTTAAAATTACATTTTTTTTATATTGCATTATTAAAATTAATTAAACATTAATTAAATATAAATAATTTAATTATTTTAACTTTATAATAAATTCATAATAATCAGATTTATCATATCAAATATAAATATTCATATTTTATATCATAAAATATAAAGTGCTTTTTAAATTTTTATAATCATATTTAAAATATAACTAATCAATCTTATTTTTCTTTTATAAGATCTTAAATTTTTTAAATTTTTTACTTATTTTAATTTTTATTATTAAAATTAAATTAGTAATCTTTATTTAAATTTTACCTTTAATCTTAATATTATTCTTAATTTTAAAAAATTAAAAAATTATCAAAATATTGATTTATAGAATAATTATATTATTTAAATAATTTTTCTATAAATGTTTTATAGAGTTTGTTAGAGCCCTTTTGATTTATAAAAATTAAATTACTTAAAAATCTTAATCTAATAACCAAAAATTAAATACAATTTAAAATATTTTAAATATCAAATATTTTCTATTATTTTTAATTTTAATTACTTAAAATTAATTAAATTCATGTTTATTTATTCTAAAAAAAAATAAACGACCCAAAAAATTAATATATTTTATACTTATTTTATATTTTCTCTTTTTTTTAATTATTTAGAAGTTAAATAAATTGGATAAATTAATTCTATAATTTTTACTAAGAATTCTAAAAAATAAATTTTCATTAAGAAAAAAAATATAAATATAAAAAAATTAAATAACAATTTATTAATATTTTATATTATTTATATATGATTAAAAAATATAAATAGCTATATTAAATTTTAAGTTATAAATAATATAAAAAAGAAAAAAAATTAAAATGAGTTAGTAAATAAGACAGTAAATTAAAAAGAACTTGTAAGAAATGAAATTGAACGAAGATGACAAAAAAGAGTTTAATAATTTTTTTTACAAAAAATCATCATAAGATTATTAACCAGAATGGGCTGTTTAAAGAATGGGTTACACTGCACTTAATTTTTAGAGTTAACTTAGAGATCAAAAAGTGCCTTAATATAGCAACGTAGGAAAAGAAGAATTAGAGTTAAGATTAACATAGAAACTATTGAAGAACTAATTGATAAATAAGAAAATAAGTGAGAAAAATTAAGAAGAATAGTAGAAATAATAACATTTGAACAATTTGGAAAGGACAAAATTATAATTAAACAAAGGAACAGTGACTACAAAATTGTTTCCTTTTAAAAAATTAAACAGCAATGGTAATTTAGAATCTTGTGAAATAGATTATCCTCAAAACGGTATGAAAGTGGGAAATATACTGTACCAAACTGAAAATATGAATATAGGATTGCTGAAACCCAACACTGCAGAAATCACCAACAAATATTATCCTAGAAATGCTAGATTCACTAAAGCTGAAACAGGTAATTATTATACTATTAATAATTCTCAGAAAATTATAGAAATAATAGTTTGAATTGCGCATGGACATTTTCTAAAGTCCATAAAAAATTAAACGAATTTTGACTTAATTAATAATAATATATTCCAAATTTTTTATTTTATAAAGTATAAAATAAATATCCAAAAGTAGTAAAAAAATAATTAGAAATATAATTCAATTATTATTATAAAAATCATTAACTACATTATCCTTTGTTTCAAACTTTTTAGCAGCTTATTCTAAAAAATACAAAGTGTCCTTTTAAATATTTTCAAGATTTTTGTTATTAGATTTATCCTTAGAGTTAGATTTAAAAATAGGTCTATTATTTTTATAATCATGATACTAAATAAAAAACTTCTTATTAGAATTGGATCTGGATGGATTTTGGTTAATATTGTCATTATCAATATTGAATTTCTTAAGAGGAGAATTAGAATGATTATTAGACAATGCATTTTTCCTTTGAGTTTAAGTAAGTCCGACTTGAATATTAAAAGTTTTTTTTTAAAAGTGTTTTTTGATACTGCTAACATTAGTTAGTTGACCTTATTATTAAAGATGAGTAAGAAAAGTGATATCATACTTTTTGATGAAATCATCAAAAGTAATGTAACCTCCTCCAACTCTAAAGACAATTTATCCAGCAGTATTCTACTGAATAATTTTATTTTTCAATAGAATTTTCTTGAGACTCTCCTTTTAGTGATTTAACTTCTATTATTAATATTCTCAATCATAAATATAGAATCCTAATTGCTTTTTGCATATTTGTTCTGGTTTTGACTCTAAATAGATGAGATTAGGTGGATTATTTAATGATTAGAATAAAGGTAATGAATTGGCTCAGTGTTTGTTGAACATTCTTAACCTTAAGTTTAAATGATTAAATTCTTGCATCCTGTCATAAGGTACCTTACTCTTAAATAGGCAATTATCATTTCTAACTAATACTCCCTTATGTTGAGATCTTATCTTCTCACAATTATCACAGTCTTTTTCTGGACCGTGAATTTCCACCTGCCACTTCTCATTTTCTATTTACTCTTACTTATAATCTATCATTGATTTTAATCTACTTCTAGGCTTTACATTTTTCAAAAAAACTCTCTCTTAATTATCACTATCATTTTTTTCATCAACTTTCTTTTCTAAAGAGTCTGATTCCATTGATGATAATTAATTTTATGCAATACTTATCTCTTATTATTATAAATTCATCTCTTCTGATTTAATTGTGTCTACCTTCTTTTTATCTATTTCTGAATTGTATTCTATTTCGCCTTATTCTTGCTCTATATATTCATCTTCAAATCATTGCTTTATTTATAATTTCTCCTATTCGTCATTAGATTTAGATTATTCTTATTCTATTTCTTAATCATTTTATTATTAATCTAGATCGTTATCTATATATTATTATTCGCTTTATTCTTATTATTCTTTTTTTGTCAATTTCAAATCATCAATACTTTAAAAATATTAATCTTAATTATCTTAATTTTGTTATTATTTTATTTCAAATTATCTATAATTGTTAAGTGAATTTAATTCCTAAATTTCTTTAATTAAATTTTGCTCATTTAATTTTTATTAGTCAAATTATTTTTATAGCAATTAGAGCTATTAATTTTTATTTTTTAAAAGAAGTTCTATTGAGTCCAGAAGTGATTTTTCCTTCATATGTGAGTCGCCTTCATTTTTATTATTATTTATTAAATGATCTAATATTTATTGCTTATTTTATTTACTTAATTCAATTTATTCATTCAACTTGAAACTTAACCTATCAACTCTAATTTTTAGCTGATCATTATTTTCTAATAAATTATATAAATCTTTCATTTATTTGAAAATAGGTAATTAAAAATCATTTAACTACTAGTTATTTTAATTATTATAAATTTAATCTTTACTTTAATTATTTAATTATTTAAAAATTCTTGCATCTTTTTAAATTAAATCTTTAAGCTCATTCAATTATCATAAATTACCTGGTTACTTTCCCTTTTCAATTTAATTATTATTGAATATAGATATTTCTTCATTCTGATTATTTGGAAACTTAATTGAAGTTTAATACTTTGTTTCGTAAATTTAGTTTTAATTTTCTAATTAATTTATAATTTAATTAGCCTCTATTTATGATTCTAAAAATTGCCTATACAAATTAGGAATATACTATTATTAATCATTCTCTAAATCCATATTTGGTTTTGACTGTAATTTAATGAATTTGGATTTTATTTTTTAGTTTAATTCATCCACTTTATCTAATGATTAGTACTATATATAATTATTAAAATTATTTATTTAATAATCCGGATTATTTATTTAATTAAAAATATTATTAATTTAATTATTATTATTATAATTATTTTGATTACTACTATTATTTAATATATTACTATTTTAAATATTTTTAATATCTTTATGAACATTAATAGTATTATTATCATCATTATAATTATCATCATTGCTATTATCATTATTCCTTGTTTTAATATCATATTTATTATTTTTATTTGTAGTATTATTTAATTTATTATTATTTTGAATAATTATTATGTCTTTATTATTACTGGAATTGTTATCATTACTACAATTACTTATTTCATAACAATTATTATTGTTGTTATTATTATTATTATCATTTTTATCATTAATAATATCTTAACTATTTAATTTATTATAATTTTTATTTTTATTGCATTTAATATCATTTATTATATCATGTTTATGATCATTATTAAAATTTTAATTATATTAATTATTATCATTATTTTTACTGTTGATTTAAACATTATAATTGCTATTATTTTTATAATTATTAGTAGTATCATTAATTTAATTAATTTTGTTATAAATATTATTATAAGTTTTATAATAATAATTATTATTGGTATCAATTTGATTATTATTGTTTGTAATGTTATAAAAATTATCATTATTTCTCAATAATTTTTTTTAGGGAATACTAATGTCTAATTAAATTTACCCATTCTACTATTAGATATTAACAATATCAAAATCAATTGAGTCATCTGATTTGTAAAAATTATTCTGTTGGATAATTGACTATTAATTTAACATTTAATTATTAGAAATAAATATCTATTAATCATTTCCAAATATATTTATAGAATATTTTTTATCTTTCAACTTTTACAATGGATTTTTAGGAATCATATGAATAGTTTATGTATTATTTATTACACTGTATTAAGTTGATATATTATTTTTATTTTCTGAAAGCTATAATATGTTTTCGAAATCATTTTTTAATTTTTTTTTACAATCAGAATCATAAAATACTTGATTTCCTTAACTAAATCCTCGAATCGATTGCTTCTAATTTGGGAAAAATTCTTAACAATTTTTATTTTATTCTTAAATTGAGTTAATTTATTATTTTGATAAAATAATATTTTATTGTCTTTAAATTTTCATTTCTATTTCTACCTAATAAGAAGTTTCCTGAATGTTTTATAAGTATTTGTTTTTCAAAACAAACCTTTGTTATTATTATTTATAATAATTTACCATTAAGTTATTTTTTAATCATCTTTTTCTTAATTTTTCATTAATTCTTATATAAATTCATATTTTAATTCTATAAATCCATAATCAGATAAAGATTAATTATTGAAAAAAATTATGTTTATTGTTTCTTAATAATTTATTTAAAATACTTCTGATAAATTATTATCACTTGATTAGTTTATTTTTAATAATTAATTATTTTTTTTTATTCAATATCCTAATTGATCATTTTATAAAACCTATTTTAATCTTTAGTCTAAATCTTTGATGATTATTTTTATGTTAAAGTCTTACATAAATATAATAAGAATAATAAAAATTATAAATAACTATTATATTTATTTATCTCATTATAAAAAAATTCAGAAAAAATTTAATTTAATGTAAGAAGTTACAATAAATGGTGTTCCTACAATCATTGATAACCAAAAAAAAATATTTCCAAAAATTTTGCCTTTCATAAATTAACAAAACCCTATCATAAAAAATTCAATCATCATAAAATTAAATATTATTGGTTTAATTTCCTTAAATACTAATGTCATTATCATTTCATGTAAAAGAGCAGAAAATGCAAATGTTAGAAATCCTGATATTTTTTTTGGAAACTAATTAATAAATATTTTTGTTTAATTTATTTTTATATATATATATATGTATTTTCAAACAGAAAATTTAATATACTTTTTATTATTTAAGAAGGTACAAATATATGTGTTCATATAAAAATTGATGAATAGGTCTATTCCATTTTCTAGAAAATTCATCAAAAGTAGTGGAGTTCCAAAAATCCTAATTTAAAAATAAAAATCATCAGTATAATAAATTATTATAAAAAATGAAAATAATATGAAATAATAAAATTATAATATAATATTTACATCGTAAAACATTCTATCTCCAAATTATGTTATTTCTGCAAATATATTCAAATAAGATTCAAATAATGCTAATAATATAATTAAAGTCAAGACTAAATAAGGGACAATTTATTTTTAATAAAAAGTAAAGAATGTGAAGGATAGATGATTATTAATATCTTCCAATAAGTATTCTTAAAAAATAACATAGAATAAAGAACAAAGGCCTATTAATTCTGCAGTTTTAATGACAAGATAATATAGTCTTATAGAGTGAGAAGATCTAGGATAGCTGGGACGATAACAAAGAGTGGGTGCCCATAGAAAATAATTAAAAGTTGAAAAGGAAAATAGTTAAGGGTCAGAAGTAAGATTTTGAGAGAGAATATTTTTGTTGTATTGATTATAAGAATGCATTTTCATAAAGAAAATGACGAGATTAACCGAAACAAAAGAACTATGAGTGACACTCCAATTTCTGTGAAAGATGGCTACAGCTGAACAGACAAAGGGAATGGACTGAGTGGAGTGTTACATCAAATTTATTAACAATTTATTTCTTATCTACAGCTTTAATATTATTTTCCACTGCACCACACTTATGTTAGAGTATAGATAAAATAAAGGCCACGTCATAATAATTATCAAAAAATCTTTTCGCATTTGCTGATCAAATATCTCGCTACGTAAATACCATTAGTAGTTACTCTATATTGCTTAGTTTGAAGTCAAAAATATCAATAGAAACATGTATGTTAATATATAAAAACCTTAAAAACCTGATTTTCTTATCATACTTTCTTCATCCCATATATCCAAATGAGAACATCTTATCTTAAATTATTCTACTTCTTATTTTTTTTCATTACTTTTATTTAATATTTCTTTTTTCACTTCTTCTTTTTAAACTATTTATTTTCCTCTTTTCATTTATTTATTTATTATTTATTATAATATAGCAAGATTTTATATTTTTAAAAAAGATTTATTAGTTTTATATAATATTATTTATTTATAAATATCTTTAATAGTAATTTTAAAATATTTTTTAATATATATTGATTATATTTTAATTATTTTTTGTTTAGTTATATTGATAAGTAATAATTTTATCATATTTATTATATTTTATGTAATTTTTGTGATTTATATAATTATTATTTTATATATTACTATAATATATTAGATGGATGATTAAATAATATGTGAAGATAAAAGAATCATAAAAGATGAATTACCAGTGAATAAGAACAGTATAATACTTTAATAAAAAATTCAATTTATTTAATAAGAAATATAAATAATATAATAGAAATGGAGATTCTATTTTCACTAGAGAAATTTTAAATAACTATTTTAATTGGAGAGACTGGATCGGGAAAGAGTACCTGTAAATAAATAAAAATAATAAAATATTAATAAAAGAATATAAAAAAATAATAATAAATAGAAATAGTTTAATTGTTATACGAATGTGGATACTGTGATAATAATAGATAAATAAGTGTTGTGATGCCAAGGAGAATTGGAATAATGAATGTTACTTAAAGAGTTTGTAATGAAATGAGGTGCAAGATAGGAGAAAAAGTAGGATTTAAATTGAGATTAGAATAGGAAATATCAGAAATAACTAATATAATATTTATGAGTTATGGAGTTATTTTACAAGAAATACTATAGGATGGATTACTCTCCCGTTACAGTGTTATTGTGATTGACGATGTACATGAAAGAACAATTGAGATAGATTTAACTATTGCCTTAATTAGGAAGATAATAAAAAAGAGAAAAGACTTGAAGATTATTGTCTGTTCAGCCACAATTAACACTCATCAGATATAAAGTATATATATTAAAATTATGATAATAATATCTATAATTATAACTATATTAATATAATAAATGCAAAGTGTTCTTCAAGCATTATAGCACAAATATAGTCCATGTTTAGGGGAGATAGTTCTAAGTGGGTATCTATTACCTAAACTAAAGTACATAGAATTATATCACATAGGCTGTTCACACAGCAATACTAATTGAGAAATAACACAGTTCAGGAGACATACTAGTATTTCTAACATCACGTTCGGAAATAGAATTATTTATAAGAATTTATAACTCCATTTAATGTGAGTCACAATCTATTTTATATGAACTATATGCTGATATTAGTATAGAGAAGATGAAACGATTAAAGAACCATGATTTAAATAAAAGGAGATTAATTTTGAGTACGAATGTGAGTGAAAGTTCTATAACTTTAGAGAACATTAAATTTGTGATAGATTGTATGTTTGTAAAGGTAAAACAATATGACTATGAATAGGAGATGGAGGAGCTGGTTGTGACTAACATTAGCAAAGAAAGTAGCGATTAGAGAGCAGGAAGAGCAGGAAGGACAATGAGTGGGAAGTGTTATTGAATTTGTACTGAAGAAGAATACATGAATTTAAGTGAGGAAAACTGTCCAGAAATTCTGCGGATTAATTTGGTAAATTTTGTGTGGATTTTGATGTGTGTAGGAATAAAAGATGTATTGAGACTGTAAATGTTGACTACACCCACAATGCAATAAATATCTCATGCTTATTAACAACTCCATATTCTATAACTTATAGATATCAATGGTAACTTCACATCCTTAGGACTCTCACTTGCCTCTCTTAACCTTCCTTCACTATCCCTTTAACAATAACTTATGCTCTTCAACTCTGCCCAGCCTGTTTTCTAATGTTCCAAACAAATCATCATTCTCATAGCCATGCTCAACATTAAGCCATTTCATAATAATAATCAAATCATCAAGACAAAGAAGAAACTAGGAGCAAAGGAAGGAGATGATATTACTCTTATTAATATATTTAATATGTTCTATGCCAGTAGGAATAAAAGTCAGTTTTGTATTCAAAACAACTTGAGTATGGAGGAAATGATGAAGGCGATGAAGTTAGAGAAGAAGCTAAGAGAAAGTATGATAAGAGGGGGTTTGAAGATTTAAGACTCTTCGGATGATGTGGAAAGCATAATAAGATGCATTTGTAGTGCCTTCTTCTAGAATGTGGCTCAGTTGTAACATGATGGCACTTACAGACTCATGCATACATCCTCTATCTCTGTCTTACTTCATCCTTAGTCAATCCTCTCAGTCCTTTCTCCTAATCTCATCCTCTACTATTCTATACAACCTCCTTATATCACTCATGCTTCAGAGATTCATCACTCTTACCTTCTTGAAGTCGCCTCTCATTATTATCATGACAACACCAAATCACATATTCAATAATCATTTTTAAAAAATATTAAAACATAAACACAATTCATTCCCAAGCTAAATTAGACCATCCACCTTTTTAATTAGTCCAAATTCATTACTAAAACTCAATCATCAAATCTCATCAAAAAACCTTAAATATAACTTGATTATTAATTTATATGATTATATAAATATTATTATTAATTATAAAATTCAATTAAAAATTTATGGAGGAGGTATGATTATTTGGGATTAACTATCCTATTTTAAAGCTTCAAAACTGCCTTATATTTTGAAAATACGGTAATATTTGTGACTAATTAGGATTGGGAAAGCCATATCAACTCTTGGACCTTTTTTACAATATATATAAACATCTTTATTATGATTTAAACTTTATAATAAAATTCCATTTTCTAATTAACTTTCTAATTCACTTAATTCACAAAGAACACTGTCTTTTAACACTCCCTCTTTCCATTCTTAAGGAGTTCTTATATCTAATATTTGTATTTCTTCATTACTTTTATGAATTTTATTAAATTATTTTATTTCTATTACTTATTTATTTATTATTTCAGTTTCATTTATATTTTTAAGATCTGTAAATCCTATAATATTATGGAAGCCTATTTTCTTCAGCTAAATAATAATTTGCATTGAGTCAAAATCGTTATCTGATAAAATTACTAATTCATTTATCATATTGTCAATAATTTATCTGCTATTTATGTGGACACTATTTTTTATAAAAATATCATCTTAATATTATCAACAGTCAAGAATAATTACATTTTTATTTTATTTTAAATCTTGTAATTATTATTTATTTAATTTATCTATTTTATTTTATGTTTGAAAATTCATCTGATATTTATTTTTAAAATTTAAATCAAATTATTTTTATTAATAATTTTAAATTTAAATTTTCTAAAATATTTTATTTTATAAAAATCTATTTAAAATAAAAGATGTTTATTATTTTAACATATATTTAATTAAATAATAACTTCAATCAATTATAGATTTTATAATTTTTTTATATTTAAATATAATTATATTAATATTTTATAGTTTATTATAAAATTCTATGATTAGATATAAATAATTTATTCTTTCAATTATTTAATAATTTTATAAAAAATAAGAATTATTTAATAATTTTTAAATATATAAAATTAAAAAATCAAAATAATAAGAAAAATTAAATAGAAAAATACTATAAATTTTATGTATATATATAAAATGTATAAGAAGTTTTATTATAAATTTTAATAATTAAATTTTTAATAATTTAATATTTATTAAAATATTATATAATCACAAAAAATTCACTTATTTTATTTTTATTATTCCTATTCAAACTTTTATTATTTTTTATTTTAATAATTTTTTAAATTAATCAATTATACACGTTAGGAGTTATTAATTATATCCTAATTTTCTAAATTTTTTTCAGGATCATTATAAACCACTATATAGTCGTTTATTTAGAATTATATATAATCAACATCATTTTTAATATAAAACCTATTTAGAGTAATGTAAGATTCAATAAATAAAGATGAAACAGTTAATATTAAGCAATATTTTAAAATATTTCTTGAATATCTATAGTTATTTATTTATTAATTTCCTTTGAATTATAATTATTATTTACGAGTGATAATTTAAATAAAAGAATAGACAGTTATTCCTGCTAATGTATTTGTATATGTATATTTTTTTTACCAATTTAAATTTTATAATATTCCATAATATACTTCGTTTAAAACTAATAATATATGTAATTAGAATTATTACTGAAGTAAGGAACAACAAAAAGAAATGAATTTCTAAAATATTTAAACACATATTTAAAGATAGAAAGTCCAGTTTTTTCGATTCTATTTGTATGAAATGTACAATATCCAGTTAATACAGAAATATAAACTAAATATTTAAAGATTTTTTATTTTAGTATTTGATTTATTAAAATTATTTTTATTACTTCCAATTAAAGAATGAGCTTATATCCTATGTTTAGATGAATATCTCGGAAAAACGATACTTTGTAATATAGAATTTCGTTGATTTTTATTACAATATTTTTTATATTAATTCTAGTTTAATTTTCTTGCATCAATAATATTTAGATTTTTATTTATGAATTTAGTATCTTTCTATATTTATTCCATATTTTCAAAAATTTATTAATTAAATTATAAATAATTATTTATTTAAATTTATTGTTATAACATAACGATTTAATGAATAAATATAGGTAAAACTTACCTTAGTTAAATAATCATAATACTTTATATTCATAAAATTTAAATGGAATTTTTAATATTAAGAATGATTAACAAAATATTCAAATAATAAAATAAAAAAAAGAAAATTATAATTAGACTTTAAATAAAATATTAAATATGAATTAAAAAAATGATTAATAAAAATCTTTTGTAGATCTTTATATTAAAAATCATATTTTAGATGATAATTTAAAATAATAATAAAATTAAAATATTGTTTAAATTAATTAAGACAATAGAAAATATTTATAAAAATATAATGATTTAGATGATTTTTAAAATATTTGAAATAATATATTAAAATTAAATTATTCTTTGAAAGATAAATCTACAGATTATAACATAATTAATAAATCATCTTAATGTGAAAATAATATAAAAAAAAATAATTTATATTCAGATAAAAATTAATCTTTCAAAAATATAGATATTTCTCATTAATTTTAATAAACATTGAATTCTATATTCAAAAATTAAAATATTTAAGATTAAAACTAATCCAAAAAGTTTTAATAATAATAAAAATAGTATTAATTATAATAATAATAATATTTACAATATTCAAAATAGTAATATTAGTAATAATAAATTATATAAAAAATAATGGATGATAATAATTAATTTTAAAATAATTAAATTAAAAAAGAAATATCATTAAATAATTAGAATTAATTATAATAACTTGAAATAATTAATTCAGAAAATAAGTAAATAGATTTGTTATATTATGAAATAAAATAAAAACCTGAATAAAAACAAGAAAATAATAATTCAAATTAAGAAAAAAAGCAATAAATTTATCATAAGATATAATAATAAATTGAATATTTAAGAATAAAATAATCAAAAGAAAATTAAAAAATTAATATAGTTTAAAATGAGAGATAATTAGAAAAAACAAAATAAAATTAAATTAAAAAAAAATTAAATGAAAATATTTAAAATAATATATTTTAAAATGATTAAAATAATAAAAAAAAGTTAATTTATAATTCAAAATCAAATAACTAATTAAGATAAACAAGCAATAAAGTTTTCAATAAAAATTCTTTAAAAGAATAAAAAGAGTTTATTAATCAAAAAAAAAATCATTATTCGCAATAAAAGGCAAATAAAAATCTATAATTTTACAAGCTAGGAAGACAAAATGAGTCAAAACAACATTTATAAATTTAATTAAGTAATCTTTTAATTTCTGAAACTAATTAAAATATTTAAACAAAAAAAAATAAAAATAAATAAATTTAAGTAATAAAACAAAGTAATTATTTGAGAATTCCTTCAGAAATAGAAATTAAAAGTTCATCTTAAGATTTAAAAATATTTTAAAAAAATGATTAATAAAATAAAACAGAATTAATTGTATTAAAAAAATAATTATTAAATGATTAGGATTAAACTGATTATCAATTGGAATCTTATTCAATTTTATAATAAAATTCAGACTTTTAATAATAATAAAAAACTTAAGACATATAATTAATAGATTAATAAGATTAATAATATAAAAAAGATTTTTAAAATTAATTTTTTTAATAGAAAAAAATTTAAAATAATTTATAAATAAATTTCAAAGAAGAGTATAAAAATTAAGATATTTTGTCAGAAAATTAAAAAATTTAACAATCATTCGTAAATAATTAGCTTTTAAATTCAAAGGATTCTTCATATAAATCAGAATCTAATAAATAATAAGTTGAAAATACTAAAAATTAATCTGAAATTAATAATTATATTGTTAATATAGAGATAGAACAAACAAATAATAAAGCTGATAATGAGCTATAATAATAAAAAAAAAAACTAAGAGTA
>Ga0315908_10000414_pt1 | contig 33877 bp, 37 predicted proteins | sample LakEriMetagenome_12_FD_203520 | JGI IMG/M metagenome (GOLD analysis project Ga0315908, IMG submission 203520) | Freshwater fungal communities from buoy surface, Lake Erie, Ohio, United States - Buoy 4 MA124 | ecosystem: Environmental > Aquatic > Freshwater > Lake > Lake biofilm | place: USA...
GGGTGTGTTCCAAGCCGAGGTGAGCTGCGAAGCCTTCAGTCCGATCCTGCCGGGCGACTACCAGCGCACCAGCTACCCGGTGGCGGTGTTCGTCTGGACCCTCACCAACCCCACCAACCGCCCCCTTGACCTCTCCCTGCTGCTGAGCTGGCGCAACACCACGGGCTGGTTCACCAACACAGATCCCACAGCAGCAGTCACGTTTCGAGATGACGGCAGCCCGGAGCACAATTACGTGCCGGCGATCGGCCGCAGCAAGGGCCACCGCAATACCTGGGTGGAGCAACCGGGGCTCAAGGGGGTGCTGCTTGATGGTGAGCGTGCCACTCCCCTCGCCGAGGGCCAGGGCCAGTGGTGCATCGCCACCGCCGACCACCTCGAAGTGCAGCGCTGCAGCCGTTGGGATCCCAGCGGCAGTGGCGCTGAGCTGTGGGAACCCTTCGCCCGCGACGGCTCCATTCCTGATAGCAACAACGACCGCCGCAGTGGCGATAGCGACCCTGCCAGCGCCGCCCTGGCGGTGAAGTGCTGCCTGGAGCCGGGGGCCAGCATCGAGATTCCCCTGGTGATCAGCTGGGACCTGCCGGTCACGGCTTTCGCCACCGGCAGCCGCGCCCTGCGCCGCTACAGCGATTTTTTTGGCGGAGAGGCCGGCGGCGATAGCGGCACCAGCGCCGCCGCCATCGCCGCCGAGGCTCTGCGCGACTGGCGCGACTGGCGCAGTCAGATCGAGGCCTGGCAAAAGCCGGTGCTGGAGCGCAGCGATCTGCCCGAACCGCTGCGGATGGCCCTGTTCAACGAGCTCTACGACCTAGCCAGTGGCGGCAGCCTCTGGACCGCCGCTGCTGCAGGCGATCCGGTGGGTCAGTTTGGAGTGCTGGAGTGCCTCGACTACGCCTGGTACGAAAGCCTGGACGTGCGGCTTTACGGCTCCTTTGCCCTGCTGCAGCTCTGGCCCGAACTCGACAAGGCCGTGCTGCGCAGTTTCGCCCGCGCCATTCCCGCTGCCGACGCCACGCTGCGGCCGATCGGCTGGTACTTCACCCAGGGCAAGGGCCGGGTGGAGGCCGCCCGCAAACTGGCCGGCGCCACCCCCCACGACCTGGGTGCCCCCAACGAGCGGCCCTTTGAGGCCACCAATTACACCGCCTATCAAGACTGCAATCTCTGGAAAGACCTGGCCAGCGACTATGTGCTGCAGGTGTGGCGCACCTACAAGCTCGCCCCCAGCGGCCCAGACCTTGGCTTCCTGGCCGAGTGCTGGCCAGCGGCAGTCCAGGCCCTCACCTACCTCAAAACCTTCGACGTCAACAACGACGGCCTGCCCGACAACGGCGGAGCCCCCGACCAAACCTTCGACGACTGGCCGCTCAAGGGCGTGAGCGCCTACTGCGGCGCCCTCTGGATTGCCGCCCTGGAGGCGGGGCTAGCGATCGCCCAGCAGCTGCAACTGGAGCTAGGGCTAGACACCAGCGGCGAACAGCGCCAACTGGGCGGCTGGCTGGAGCAGTCGCGCGCCAACTTCGACCTGCTGCTCTGGAACGGCGAGTTTTACAAAATCGACGCCGAGAGCGGCACGCCGGTGGTGATGGCAGACCAGCTCTGCGGCGACTTCTACGCCCGCCTGCTGGGACTGCCCGCCGTGGTGGCTTATGAGCGCGCCAACAGTGCGCTCAAAGCGATTAAAGAGTCGTGCTTTGAGGGTTTCCAGGGGGGCCGGCTTGGCGTGGCCAATGGCCTGCGCCGCGATGGCACCCCGCTCGATCCCAACGGCACCCATCCCCTTGAAGTGTGGACCGGCATCAACTTCGGCCTGGCGGCCTACTACCGCCTAATGGGAGAAACCAGCACGGCCTTTGCCATCACCGGCGCCGTGGTGGAGCAGGTGTATAGCGGCGGCCTGCAGTTCCGCACCCCCGAGGCGATCACTGGCGTGAACACCTTCCGGGCCTGTCACTACCTGCGCGCCATGGCGATCTGGGCCCTGTGGGCTACCCACACCAACTGGCAAGCGATTCCAGGCGCCGAGCGCCAGCCATGAAAAGCCTGCTTTCGCTGCTGCTGGCACCCTTGCTGGCGCTAGGGCTCTGGCTGAGCCTGGCCACACCGGCCCAGGCCTTGGTGCACGCCCACAACGACGAAAACGGCACCCCGGTGGTGCGCAGCCTCGAGAGCCTGCGCGACCTCGACTACCAGAGCTGGCAGGTGGTGGCTTACCGCGAAGGCCCCCCTGGCGGCCCCCTGAAGCTGCGCATCGTGGGCTACCCAGGCAAGGTGCGGCTAGACCACCCCACATCTCTGCAGGTGCGCAGCGGCCACTTCCGCTGGGAGCTGGCCGATGTAACCCTGGCCAATCCCCAGCTGGCGGGTGATGGCCGCGCCGCCGCCGCCGAGTTTGATCTGGCCCCCCTGCTGGCCGACCTGCACCAAGACCGGCCCCTGCGCCTGGTGTTGCCGGGGGTGTTTGTGGAGCTGCCGGTGCCGCCATTTGTGGTGGCGGAATGGCGCAGCCTGCCCAGCGCTGCTGGATGAGCCAGTGATGCCCTCCACTGCGCCCTGGCTTCCCTGGATGCAACGGGCCCTGCAGCTAGCTGAGCTGGGCGCCGGACGCACCAGCCCCAACCCCCTGGTGGGAGCGGTGGTGCTCGATGCCGGCGGCTCGCTGGTGGGGGAGGGCTACCACGCCCGGGCCGGAGAGCCCCACGCCGAGGTGGGCGCCCTGGCCCAGGCGGGCGAGCGAGCCCGCGGCGGCACCCTGGTGGTGACCCTGGAGCCCTGCTGCCACCACGGCCGCACCCCCCCCTGCAGTCAGGCGGTGATAGCCGCCGGCATCGCCCGGGTGGTGGTGGCCATGGCCGATCCCAACCCCCAGGTGGCTGGGGGCGGCCTAGCCCAGCTGCGGACGGCGGGCATCGAGGTGATCACCGGCGTAGCCGAGGCCGAGGCCCGCTGCCTCAACCGGGCCTTCATTCACCGCATCAGCAGCGGCCGCCCCTTGGCCATCCTCAAGTGGGCCATGGGAATCGATGGCCGCACCGCCCTGAGCAATGGCGCCAGCCAGTGGATCAGTGGCCCCGAGGCCCGCGCCTGGGTGCACCAGCTGCGGGCCGGCTGCGATGCGGTGATAGTTGGCGGCGGCACCGTGCGAGCCGACGACCCCCTGCTCACCAGCCGCGGCCAACGGCAGCCCGAGCCGCTGCGGGTGGTGCTCAGCCGCCGCCTGGAGCTCCCTGCAGCGGCCAAGCTCTGGGACCAGAGCGCCGCCGCCACCTTGGTGGTGCATGGGCCAGAGGCTCCAGCCGCGGCCGCCGCCGCCCTGGACAAACGCGGCGTGCCCCGACTGGAGCTAGTGGGCTGCAGCCCCCTGCTGCTGCTGGAGGCCTTGGCGCTGCGGGGCTGCAACCAGGTGCTCTGGGAGTGCGGCCCTGAACTGGCCGCCGTCGCTTTAGCCGAGGGCTGCGTGCAGGAGCTGGCAGCCGTGATCGCCCCGAAGCTGATGGGCGGCCAGCCGGCCCGCACCCCCCTTGGTGAGCTGGGTTTCACATCTATGGCCCAGGTGCGGAGCTGGCAGGCTCAAGCGCCCCGGCACCTGGGCAGCGATCTGCTCTGGCAACTCAGCTCACCTGCAGAGCTGGAGCCATGATCGCCGCAAACCTGCCCTTCGATCTGCAGATTCCCCTGGCGGGAGTGTTGCTGGCCCTGGGCACCTGGCTGCTGCTGGGCCGGCTCGGCAGGCGCTGCCGCAGCGGCTCCCTGGGGCAAACCCTGCTGCTCAGCGGGCGAGTCAGCTTGGCGGGCACTGTGTTGCTCAGCAGTGCGGGCTGGTGGCTGGCTGGCCTGGAGGTGCGCAATCTGCTGCTCACCATCGGCGTGATTTGGACCCTGCTGCGCTGGCGCGGCGAACTCAAACAGCGCGCCGAGCACTACGCCGCCCAGTTGCTGCCACACCTCTCCAGCAAGGACCAGTTGTTCCTGTTCGACGTGCTCGACAAGCTGCTGACCACAGCAGCCCTGCTGGTGGTGCTGGTAATGGCCCTAGATCTGCTGGGTGTATCGGCGGGAGTGCTGATCACCGCAGGGGGCTTTGGAGCAGCGGCCCTCGGTTTCGGCGCCCGCACCATTGTGGAAAACGGTCTCAGTGGCTTGAGCCTCTACATCAACCGCCCCTTCGTGCTCGGCGACACCATCAACCTGCCCGGCCTGAATTTGCTTGGCACCGTTGAGCAGGTGGGCTGGTTTTACACCGAGCTGCGCGATCCGGAACGCCAGCGAATTTATGTACCGAATGGGGTGTTCACCAGCCAAGCAATCCAGAATCTGGCCCAGATCGACAACCGCCGCATCTGGATCGAATTCGGCCTCAGCTTCTCCGACCGGGAGCGCGTCGCCACGATCACCCAAAACCTGGAGCAGCGCCTCTCAAGCTTGCCCGGCGTAGACCCGGCCAAGGATCAGCTAGCCCACTTCGTTGGCTATGGCGAGTCCAGCCTCCAGCTGCGCCTGCTCTGCTACGCCGCCAGCAGCGACATCCACGCTGCCTGGTCCCTGCGGCAGCAAGCCCTGCTGTTGATCGGCGAGGTGGTGGAGCAGGCCGGTGGCTCGATGCCCTTCCCCACCAGGCTGCTCATACGAGCTCCGGATGCAAAGGATCACCCTTGAACGGCCCCTGCACCTGGGATGTGATCCAGCCACCGTAGAAGCCGCCAGGCTGGGGCTGCACGGGTTCACCATCCAGCCAGCACCCGTCCATCAAGGCCGGGTACACCGCAAACCAACCGGCCAAAGCAGCAAAGGCCTGGGTGGGTTCGGGGTAGGTCCACACCGCCCGGCGCAGCCGGCGCTCGGCCGGTCCGCCCGCATCCACCACCACATCGAAGTAGCGCGCCACCCCCTTCCACTCGCAAAAACTGGCTCCGCTGCTGGGCAAAAGCAGCTCCTGGCGCACCGCCTCAGGCGGCAGGTAGTAGGTGGGTGGGTGAAAGGTTTCCAGCACCCTCAAACTGCGCCGGCTCTCGGCCAGAAGCTGGCCAAGGGCCTCAACCCGCACCAGCTGGCTGCTCTCAACCAGGGCCGGTGGGCGGGGGTAGGCGCCTACCTGCTCAGGTGCTGCCATCAGGAATAGATGAAATTGCGCAACCGCCGGCCTTCAGCGCCAGCCCGCTCCTGCAGCTCCGCATCGCTGAGGCTGGACTCCTGCCGCTGCTGCGCGGCGATCACATCAGCCTCCTCAAGGGCATAGCCAGCGCCGCGGGCCAACTCCAGGAAGTCCTGCAGCTCCAAGGGCTCCGCCAACTGGGTCGCCAGCTGGGGCGATTGGCGGGCATGCGCCAAAAAGGCATCGAGGCGCTCGAGGCTCACAGGTCCAGTTCCAACTGCGGTTGGTCTAGCGCCATCGCTGCCCCATCGGCCTGCCAGTCGCCCCCATCCCAGGGCAGCAGCAGCGGTTCGAGGGCCCGTAGGCCATGGCCATCGGTGGGCTCGAGCCAGGCCTGCTCCAGGCCGTTGGGAATCACCACCGGCATGCGCCGGTGGATTGGCGCCACTAGGGCATTGGGGGCGGTGGTGAGCACGCAGCAGCTGTCGAGCTCGCTGCCATCGGGGCCGATCCAACGCTCCCAGAGGCCGGCAAGCCAAAACAGATCGCCATCGCGGCGGCGCAGCCACTGGCCCTGCTCCCAAAAAGCATCAGCAGGAATCAGGCAGCGGCGATGGCGCCAGGCGGCACGAAAGCTGGGCTTGAAGGCCACCGTCTCAGCGCGGGCATGCAGGCAACGGTGGGCGGTGGCGGGATCCTTGACCCAGTCGGGCAGCAGCCCCCAAAGGGCTAGCCCCACCTGCAGCTGGCCATTTTCCTGGCGCTGGATCAGCAGGGGTTCGCCGGGAAGCACTTGCGCGCGCGGCGCGTAGTGGGCCGCCAGGCCGGGCGGCAGAGGACCCTGCAAACGGGGCTGCAGGCGATCGAAGTCGGCGCAGAGGGAGTAACGACCACACATAGCTGAATTGGGTCCTCGTTCGGTTCTCCCAACCCGCCGCCGAAACGGCCAGGGGACCACAGCCCTAGTTTGGGTGCACCTTTGGCTGCCGCACCATGGCGATCCGCCAGGACGACAACCGCCCTAACCGCCGCTTCGGAATCATCAACCTGGTGTTGATCGGTTTTGGTGTGCTGCTGCTGTTCAGCAACTTCCTGCCCAATCCAGCCGCCCAGGTGCCGCGGGTGCCCTATTCCCTGTTCATCGACCAGGTGAACGGCAGCAACGTCAAACGGGCCTACATCACCTCAGACCAGATCCGCTACGAGCTCAAGGAGCCCGAGGAGGAGGGGGCCCCCACCGTGCTCTCCACCACGCCGATCTTCGACATGGATCTGCCCCAGCGGCTCGAGTCGCACGGGGTGGAATTCGCCGCCGCGCCCCCCCAGAAGCCCAGCTTCCTCACCACCGCCTTGAGCTGGGTGGTGCCGCCGCTGATCTTCATCCTGGTGCTGCAATTCTTCGCCCGCCGCCAGATGGGCGGTGGCGCCCAGGGAGCTTTGAGCTTCACCAAGAGCAAGGCCAAGGTTTACGTGCCCGATGAGGAATCACGGGTCACCTTTGCCGACGTTGCTGGCGTGGATGAGGCCAAGGCCGAGCTGGCAGAGATCGTCGACTTCCTCAAAAAACCCGAGCGCTACGCCGCCATCGGCGCCCGCATTCCCAAAGGTGTGCTGCTGGTGGGCCCTCCCGGCACGGGCAAAACCCTGCTCTCCAAGGCGGTGGCAGGCGAGGCAGGCGTGGCCTTCTTCATCATTTCCGGCTCCGAATTCGTGGAGCTCTTCGTTGGTGCTGGCGCTGCACGAGTGCGCGATCTATTCGAAGAAGCAAAGAAAAAAGCGCCTTGCATCATCTTTATCGACGAGCTCGATGCCATCGGTAAGAGCCGATCGGGTTCGATGGGTGTGGTCGGCGGCAACGACGAACGCGAGCAGACTCTCAACCAGCTGCTCACAGAGATGGATGGCTTTGCCGGCCAGGACAAGCCGGTGATCGTGCTGGCAGCCACCAACCAGCCCGAAACCCTTGATGCTGCGCTGCTGCGCCCAGGTCGTTTCGACCGCCAGGTGCTGGTGGATCGCCCCGACCTGTCTGGTCGCAAGTTGATTCTGGAGATCTACGCCAAGAAGGTGAAGCTCTCCAGCGCCGTCGACCTCGACAAAATTGCCCAGGCCACCAGCGGCTTTGCCGGCGCCGACCTGGCCAACCTCGTGAACGAAGCAGCCCTGCTCGCCGCCCGCTCCTATCGCACCGAGGTGGAGCAAGGCGACCTCAACGAGGCGATTGAGCGCGTGGTGGCTGGTCTGGAGAAGAAGAGCCGGGTGCTGCAGCCTGATGAGAAAAAAGTGGTGGCCTATCACGAGGTCGGCCACGCGATCGTGGGGCACCTGATGCCCGGCGGCAGCAAGGTGGCCAAGATCTCGATCGTGCCCCGCGGCATGAGCGCCCTGGGCTACACCCTGCAGCTGCCCACTGAAGAGCGCTTCCTCAATTCCAAGGAAGACCTCGAAGGACAAATCGCCACCTTGCTGGGCGGCCGCAGCGCTGAGGAGGTTGTGTTCGGGGAAGTCACAACCGGCGCCGCCAACGACCTGCAACGCGCCACCGACATCGCCGAACAGATGGTGGGCACCTTCGGCATGAGCGAAACCCTCGGCCCCCTGGCCTACGACAAGCAGGGCGGCAGCCGCTTCCTGGGCGGCAACAACAACCCGCGCCGGGTAGTGAGTGACGCCACTGCTCAAGCGATCGATAAGGAGGTTCGCTCCTTGGTCGACAACGCCCACAACAAGGCGCTGGCGATCCTCAACCACAACCGGGGGCTGCTCGAATCGATCTCCGAGAAGATCCTCGAAAAGGAGGTGATCGAAGGCGACGACCTCAAGGAGCTGCTTGCTAGCAGCGTCATGCCCTAGGAGTTGAGCCATGGCTGCCATCAGTGCCTATCCACCCCTGGCAGAGCTGCGCGGGCGGGACCTGCTCTCCTCGTCCGACCTCAACGGCGAACAGACCCAGGCCCTGCTGCAGCTGGCGGCCGACCTAAAGGCCGGCAGATGCAGTTTCGATTTAGGCGGCAAAACCCTCGGACTGATCTTCAGCAAGGCCTCCACCCGCACTCGGGTGAGTTTCTCGGTGGCCATGGCCAGGCTTGGTGGCCAAACCCTCGACCTCAACCCTCAGGTGACCCAGGTGGGCCGGGGCGAACCGGTGGCCGACACGGCGCGGGTGCTGAGCCGCTACGTGGATGCCCTGGCGATCCGCACCTTCGCCCAGGGCGAACTGGCGGAGTATGCCCACTGGGCCACGATCCCGGTGATCAATGCCCTCACCGACCTGGAGCACCCCTGCCAGGCCCTCGCCGACTACCTGACGCTGCAGGAGGTCTTCGGAGCAGTGAAGGGCCTGACCCTCAGCTACGTGGGCGACGGCAACAACGTGGCCCACTCGTTGATGCTCTGCGGCGCCCTGCTCGGGGTGAATGTGCGCATCGGCTGCCCGGTGGGATTTGAACCCGATGCAGCCGTGCTTGAGCAGTCACGCCTCCTAGCGACGGCTCGCGGGTCCGAGGTGGTGGTGCTGCACGAGCCGGTGGCTGCCGTGCGCGGCGCCCACGCCCTCTACACAGATGTGTGGGCCTCAATGGGCCAGGAGGAGGAAAAGGCAGAGCGGCAAAGGGCCTTCGCCGGCTGGTGCCTCAACGAAGAGCTGGTGGCAGAAGCAGATCCAAGCGCAATCGTGCTGCACTGCCTGCCGGCATATCGCGGCCTGGAAATCAGCGCCGGCGCCATGGAGGGCAGCTCCAGCCGCATATTTGACCAGGCCGAAAACCGCCTCCACGCCCAACAAGCCCTGCTGGCAGCCCTACTCGGCGGCACCTGAGCTGGACAAACAGGCCACGAGGCGGTACATCTGTATCAGCAACGTAGCGTCCGTGGCCCATCCCAGCAACAACCAAGTCCAGCAGGAGCTCTCCTCTGCCCAGCAAGAGCTATATGACTGGCTTAGCGACTACATCGGCAGCAACCGCCACAGCCCCTCGATCCGCCAAATGATGGAAGCGATGGGGCTGCGCTCTCCGGCGCCGATCCAGAGCCGCCTGCGCCACCTGCAGCAGAAGGGCTGGATCACCTGGCAAGAGGGCCAAGCCCGCACCCTGCAGCTCCTGGGCGGCATGGCCAGCGGCATCCCGGTGCTCGGCGCCGTGGCCGCCGGCGGCTTGGTTGAAACCTTCGACGACATCCAGGAGCGCCTCGACCTGGCCCCCGTGCTCGATACCCGCGGCCTTTTTGCCCTCACCGTGAACGGCGATTCAATGGTGGACGCCCACATCGCCGACGGCGACGTGGTGCTGCTCGAGCCCGTCAGCGACCCGAGCCGGCTCAAAGCAGGCACGATCGTCAGCGCCCTGGTGCCAGGCAGTGGCACCACCTTGAAGCACTTCCACCGCAGCGGCGGCACGGTGACCCTGGAAGCAGCCAACCCCGCCTATGCCCCAATTGTGCTCCCCGCCGACCAGGTAACGGTGCAGGGCAAGCTAGTGGCCGTCTGGCGCCAGGTCTAAACGGATGGCGTTGTAAGCTCAATGAGCGCCAGGCAAGGCCACAAGCCAAGCGGAATGACCAGCATTCCGTTGCCATTGCGTACTTTTGGGGCCATAGCTCAGCTGGTAGAGCACCTGCATGGCATGCAGGGGGTCAGCGGTTCGAATCCGCTTGGCTCCATATCAAAACCCAGGCCAGACCTGGGTTTTTTGATGTTTGGCCGATGAGCTGCCGGGGGGCAACCCACTAGCTCACTTAAGAAGTTCATCTAGAGCTGCCACCGTGGCGGGTCAAAGATTGGGGGAAGGAGTAGTCCTTTTCCCGAAATAGCGCCAGGCAAGCTTCCACCACAGCGCCATCGAACAGGGTATTTTTGCCCGCACTGACCACCTCCAACGCCTCCACCAATCCTTTGGCAAAGCGATAGGGACGGTTGGTAGTCATCGCTTCAACGGTGTCGGCCACCGCCAGAATCCTGGCCTCGATAATGATGGCGTCACCCTCAAGGCCTTGAGGGTAGCCGCTGCCGTCGAGACGTTCGTGGTGTTGACGCACCGCCTTAGCCACCGGCCAGGGAAAATCAATTTCACGAAGCACCTCATATCCCACCTCCACATGGCTCTTAATCAGAGCCATTTCCCAAACCGACAAGGCGGTGGGCTTGGTCAATAACTCTGCGGGAATTGCAATTTTGCCAATGTCGTGCACAAGTGCAGAAATGCGCAAACCCTCCATGGTGCTGGCATCTAGGCCCAGCCCTCGACCAATCGCCTCGGCAAGATCTGCCACTCTGTGAGTATGCCCAGCGGTATAGGGGTCGCGCGCCTCCATCACCGAGGTAAGGGCATTGACGATGCCACTTAAACCGGCCAATACCGCATTGTCATAGTCCGTCTGCAGGCCTTCGGCCCGCTTCCGCTCCGAGATATCACGAATATTGCACTGAATCACCCTAGCTTCGCCAACCGAATAGACATTACTAACAAATTCCACCGCTATCGACTTTCCGGCCTTCGTAAGCAGAGGCATGTCGTCATAGTGAACATAGAGCTTTTCTTGCAGACCAGCAAAAGCCTCAAGCGATTTACCCTTATCAACAAAAGCGCCAATCTCCCACAATTTCAAGCCCACAATTTCAGCAGAGGGATAACCAAGTAGATCGCAAAGATAGGGATTGGCCTCTAGAATCAAGCCAGTCAACGCATCAATAATTAAAATGCCATCTTGGGCAGACTCAAAAAGACGCCGGTAGCGCTGCTCCGACTCCACCAACGCCCGTTGGATTAGATCTTCCTGCTTCGTCACTATCTTTTCTCCCCCAACCCCTAAAGCCTTTCTAGGCAAATGGCTTGCGGCCATAAGGAAATAGGGGAGACGGCCTACACAGATCTCCTCTCTCACCAGCCTCCTCTTGGTTTGGGGCTTTTGCCGCAATCAGTTGACTGCCCTTAGGGATTTCCTACCCACCCAGCGTTGTTTAGCTGGCAGAATGGCAGTTGACCATTGCAAGCCCATGGGCTTCAGCGCCAAAACCCAATATGGATTGGTCGCCCTCATAGACCTCGCCGGGGCTTACGCCTCTGGAGCCTTGGTTCAAACCGGCGAAATCTGCAAGCGCCATGCCATTCCCGAACGCTATCTTGAGCAGATGCTCACCGGCCTGCGCAAGGCCGGACTGCTAAACAGCATCCGCGGACCGAAGGGTGGCTTTCAACTCGCCCTCAATCCAGACAACATCACCGTGGCCGATGTAGTGGCTGCGCTGGAAGGCAGCAGCAACACGGAGCTGCAAAGAGAATCAGATGACCCGGCCTTCCTAGTGCTTGCTGCTTTAGACCAAAAACTGGAAGCCAGCAAGGAAGCCCTTCTCACCGCAACCACCCTGGCCCAACTGCTGCGCGAGCACGATGCCTTCAAGCAGCCATTGCCGATGTTCTACATCTGATGCGCAACCGCAAGCCCTTGCCTCCATCAATGGAGGATCAAGAAGACTGGCCCATGGACCGGGGGCGTCCCTTGTTGCTAAGGCTGCTGGCCCTGCTTGGGGCCCTTGGCTTCGTGATGCTGGGGGTTAACAGCCTATTGCCTGCCTTCGAGCCGCCCAGCCCAAGGCCAATGCCCGATCAGCGCAACCGCTCAATCACTTGAGGGCTAAAAGCGGGACATCGCCACGATCTTGGCCAGCTTCTCGGCCTCTAGACCATCCAGTTCGTCGAGCTGCAGCAGGCTGTCTTTGACCAAGCTGGCAAACACGAACAGGATGCCGTCGAGGCGGAAATCAAACCGACCTTCGATCGTGTGGCGCTCGATACTGAGGTAATCGTGCAGCTGCCATACGGTTTCAGCATCCTCAAGCTCGTCGGCCTTGGCACGCACCTGAGCCACTAGCTGCTGCACTGCCCGGGTGTAAGCACGGTCGAAGGCCTCGCGGGCAACTGCCTGCTCCGTATCTGTCCAACCCTCAAGCATAGTGTCCATCATGTGAATTGAGCCCTCTCCCTTAGCAGCGAGGCTAGTCGGGGACTCAGCCTGCTGCGAGACCTACGCCGCTGGGCCGGAAGTTCAAACCAGGCAAGCGTCGGGGCGTCGTGGTGCTCCCGGTGATACCCGAAGTGGAAACAGGCCAGTAACGAAAGCCAGGGGGCCAGTTCGAGGCTATCGGCGTGGGGGCGACGCTGGGGCAAACGCTGGCCCCGATGGGGCAGGTAGGTGCCGAAAACAAACAACTGCAGCGAGCTGAGCAGCAGGGGCAAGGTGCAAAACAGCAGCACATTCAGCCAGCCGAATGGAGCCAAGCGGCAGGCGATCAAGGCCAACACTGTCCAGCCCATAAGTAACCGGCCCATCTGGCCCCAGGTGAGATAGCCAGCCATGAAGCGGGCATACCAAGCGATGGCCCCTGCGGCTGGATCCCCGTGGAAATCAGGGTCAGAGGCGCTAGCGGTGAATAGATGGTGGTGTTGATGGTTGCGGCAACAGGCTTGATAAGGAAGCGCCGCATATAGGCCCAGGGCGATCCTGCCCAGCAAGGCATTGCGATTGCGGCAATGGGGCCACAACACCCCATGCATGGCGTCGTGACCAACGATGAATAGGCCTGTTTGCAGCAGGGTGCGGCTAACCACTCCAAAAAAGATGGCCAGCCAGACCCATGGTCTGGCCAGCTGGGTGGCATTTAAATCCCAGCTCAGCAGGCCAGCAAGGCTGACCAGCCAACCCATCGTTATCAGTGCGGCAAGCAGAAGCCCCTTGCGGCTGGCTGCGTTCAACGGCCGAATTTCAGCAAATCTGCAGGGGAAGCCAACAGATCGATGGCCACGAAGTAGATCTTGCCGTCAGGGTTGAGCAGGAAACGCCATGCAACGTTCATACCAACGCCGGCTCCAAACCAGGGGGTCTGGACCTTGCCAGTCACCTTGATTTGGGTGAAGTTGCCTTCAGTGGGTTCAGCGAAACCGCGCTCAGGAAGAAGCTGCAAGTTCTGGCAGTCTTCACGGAAGAAGCGAAGAATCGCGTCACGTCCCACGATTGGCTTCTGGAAAGGGGCCTGTAGGGCCCCATCCGTCAGAAACAGCTCGATCAGGTTGTCGAAGTCGTTGGCGTTCAGCAGGTCCATATAGCTGTTCACCGTTGGGTTGATAACGCCCTCGATGAACACCCGCTTGCGCTGCTCTTGGGGAGTGGGAGCGGCAATAGGCTCCATGACCCGCTGTCCCTCGCCTTTGGCGGGGTCATAGCCCATATCCACCACAAAGTTGCGCAGCAGGGTGATCTGCTGACCCTGATCGACAGCTTTAACTGAGCTGAGCACCGCAGAAGCGTTAGGCGACAGCTGATAGCCATCGGGGATCGGAGCAACAAAACCGGCGGCCATCCATTCGCCCAGCTGGTACCAGAAGCCCAGCTTGATGTTCACCGACCAGCAGGCGTAGGTGCGGCCGATTTGGGTATCGGCGCGATTGGCAAGCTCGCACATCACCTGGCTTTGCTCAGCGAAGTTCATCGCCTTGATCTGGTTGAGCACCGGCTCGGCAAACTGCATCCGCGCTGCGCCAGGGGCGGCAACGGTGATCGTGTTGCCCATTTCGAGGTAGGCGTACCAGATCAGAGCCAGTTGGTCCTCGGCGCTCAGCAAGCGAAAGCGGGCCGTGATCGCAGGCACGACGTCAGCTGAAGCTGTATCGGGAAAGATCTGGGTTGCCTTCTCAAGCGTGAACATGCGGCGACGATCCAATTGTTAAGGAGATTTGCAAACTCTAGCGCCAAGGAGCCAGATCTGATAAGTCGCAGCCGCTTTGCAGCTCCGCCATGATCCAATTCTGCTCCAAACACCCCACTCCTGACCATGATTGCGCCCGTACCGGTGCTTAACGAAGCCGACCGTTACAAGCTCGATCGTTCAGATGACGCTCTTTTTTACGCCGAACCCCGCTTCGTACAGCACCTCGATGCCAGCTTCCGCGCCCGGCTGACCTCCCTGTATCGCGAGCGCATCCCCCCTTGCGCAACCGTGCTGGATCTGATGAGCAGCTGGGTGAGCCATCTGCCAGAGGACATCACCTATCAGGAGGTGATCGGCCATGGCCTCAATGCCGAAGAGCTCAAAGCCAATCCGCGCCTTGATCGCCATTGGGTGCAAAACCTCAACGTTGATCAGCAGCTACCGCTAGCCAACGAAAGCGTTGATGTGGCTCTGATCGTGGCCGGCTGGCAATACCTTCAACAACCGGAAGCTGTGGCTGCGGAGCTGCTGCGGGTGGTCCGGCCCAGGGGTGAAGTGATCGTGGCGTTCAGCAACCGGATGTTCTTTCAAAAAGCGCCCCAGATCTGGACCGACGGCGGCGACCGTGATCACCTGGCCTACGTGGCCCAAGTATTGATGGCTCAAGGTTGGGGCAGGCCGGAACTGGTGGCGGAAGAGACAGCAGCTCCAGGAGCTCTCGGCTGGCTTGGCCACAAAGGCGATCCTTTCTTGGCGGTGATTGCCGCCAAGCAGATTGCCAGCTAAGCAACCAGCAGATTCTGCAGACAAAAAACCCGAGCAGTATTTACTGCCCGGGGAAAAGCTCAGAGGGCTGATGCACCCAGCCCGAATGGATTCAGCCCAGACCCAGTTGGCCCAGGATTCCTTGGCCGGTGAGGAGTTCGGTGCCAAGTCCGATAACGAAACCGAGCATGGCGAGACGACCATTCCAGGTTTCAGCGAAAGCGACAAAACCGAAGCGGGTAGTGGATTCAGCCATGAATGTTCGTTAGTTACGAAACTTGAAGTAACCGTAACAGATCTTGAAGCCATGGTTGCGCTCGATCGGGGCCAGCCATAGGGGTTCCTGCAGGCCAGCCCGGGATTGATCACCACTGCTGAGCAGTGGGCTTTTCCCCAGCCAAGCGCCCTTATCCCCAGCTTTGCGTAGGTTTTTCCACAGAACGGCGGCTCAATATCGGCCGCTCGTCCTGATCCTTTTGATTCTGGATGGGGAAAACGGCCCTCCCCTTGACGCGTCTCCAAGCAACACTTCCGAGCCTGAAGCCGCTGCTCCCAAACCCCGAAAGCGCCCATGGGCCGGTGCTGGCGGCCGTGCGTCTTGCCGGACTCGCCTCCCGGGTCAGCCTTTGACGGATGCGCGCCTGGCGTGGGGTGATGGGGGGACCCAGGCCGAAGCCGCCATGCTGCAGATCCCAGACCACGCCCCCGCCTTTGTTTCGGTCGAAAACCAGTTCCCTGAGGAGCTGTACGACGCCATGCGGGAGTTTGTCCGGGTTCACCCGCAGTGGGATCAATACCGCCTGATGCAGGCAGCTCTGGCCGGCTTTCTCTTCCAGCACGGCTGCCCAGACCGGGCCGTGGCTCGCCATTACCTCGACGGACTATTCCGCCGCCAAGAACCCGATCCCACCGCAACCAGACCCTGAGCTCCCTTGCCGGGGGCAGACTGGCAAGGCGTTGTTGGACAGCAATGGCCGCAGGAGCATCAGAGGCCGATGCCCTCCTGGTGGCGATCGGCGCCGTTCCCGGTGCCTGGCTCCGCTTCCGGGTGGTGGATCACCTGGAGCCCGTGCTGCCCAGCCGGCACTGGGGCACCTTCGGGGTCAATGTGATCGCCTGCTTTGCCCTAGGGCTGATTGTGGGCCTAGAGCAGAGCTGCGGCGAAGCTTCCCGCAGAGCATTGCTTCTGTTGGGCACTGGCTTTCTGGGTAGTTTCAGCACCTTCTCCAGCTTCAGCGCCGAGCTCTGGAGCGAGCTGGGCAAGCGGCATTGGCGCGAGGCTGCCGTGCTCGCTGGAGGATCGGTAGCAGGAGGGCTGCTGGCGATGCTGGCGGGCCTCAGCCTGGGCGCTCAGCCATGAGCACCCTGCCAAGCCGCAGCCTGAAGGGCGATTTGCGCGACCTGGCCCTAGTGGCCGGGGGCGCCATCCCCGGCGCCCTACTGCGCTGGCAGCTGGATGCCGATGTGGTCGCCAACATGCTGGGCTGCCTACTGCTCGGGGTGGTTTTGGCCCAAGCCAGCCAGCGCAAAAGGCTGATGCTGTGGGCAGGCATCGGCTTCTGCGGGTCCCTCACCACCTTCTGCACCTGGATGTTGGACCTGACAAGGGCCCTGCAGGCCGGCAAACCAGGGGAAAGCGCGCTGTTGCTGCTGGCGAGCCTGGCCGGTGGCGTTGCTTTGGTCGCCCTTGGCCACACCATTGGGATGCTTTTGAGCCCCCGCCTGCGAGATACGTCTGCGAGATAGGGCGGCGAGAAAGGGCGGCAATGCCAAAAAACCAATGAGCAGCGCTCCTGTGAGCTGTCAGACGTTGCACCTTGTCCCTAAAAACACGGCTCGTTTGAAAAGGACCACTTAGTCAATGCTTGGCGCGCCGCAGCACCGCCCCCACCAGCACCAGTAGCAAGGGAAGCTCTCCCCAGCGGTCGTAGGGGCTGGGGGCCTGCAGGCGGGGCACGGTGAACACACCGGTGGCGGTCCGCCCGGAAGGCAGCGAGGCCACGGGCAGGCCCCGGCTATTCACCAGCAGGCTGGGCCCCGTGTTCGCGGCACTCACCAGCCAGCGGCCCGTTTCGATGGCCCGCAGCTGGGCCAGGGCCTGAAACTGCTGCTGGAGCAGCAGCGGGTAGGGATCGAGGTTGGCGCTGGCCAGCAGCCAGCCGGCTCCATCGCGGGCGGCGGCAGCCAGAGCGGCACCATCGGATAGCTCGTAGCAAATTGCCCCGCCGATGGCGCCAGCTGGCCGGAGTAACAACCGCGACGGCGCCCCTGGCTGCAGGCCCCCCACGGCCGAAAGGCCGCTCCAGCGAGCCAGGTTTGCCAGGGGCACCCATTCCCCTAGGGGCACCAGCCGATGCTTATCGAGCCAGCTACTCGCCCGGCTTTCCCCTGGCGCCAGGCGCAACAGGGCGCTGCGCTGCTCAGGCTCCCCCGCCACCTCCTGCCAGCGGAAGCCGCCGCTGATCAGCTCCACCGGCACCGGCTGCGCCAGCTGGGGCTCAAGACCGAGGGCCCCCTCCGGCAGGACCACCACATCCACCGAGCGCTGGGCCGCCTCCGCCAGCGCGGACGCCAGGCGCTGCTGCAGCCGCTGCTGCTGGTCCCACTGAAACTTGCGGCGGGTGGGAATCGCCGGCTGCAGCACCAGCACTCGCTCGCTGCCGCCCTCCCCCCGCAGGGGCATGGCCGCCAGGGCAGCAGCACCGGCGCCGTGGCTGAGCAGCACGGCAGCGGCTGTAACCACAAGCCAGCGGCGGCGCTGGGGGGCGGTGCAGCAGCGCCAGAGGCACCAACCCAGCAGCAACTGCACCGCCGCCAAAAGGCCACCACCACCAAGGGCAGCCAAGCCCGCCAAGGGGCGATCGCCGGGTAAGGCAGCAGCCCCCAGCCCCAGCCAAAACAGGGGCCCTTTGGCCAGCAGCACCTCAACCAGCCCCCAGCCAGCGGCTAACAGCAGGGCGCTGCTGAAGCGGCGCGGGTCCAGGCGCCGCGCCAGCAGCACCCAGAGGGCCACCAGCAGTGCTCCCGCCAGGGCACACAGCAATAGCAACAACAGGGCCAGGGGCAGGCTCAAGGGGCCTGGTACGCCGATCCAATCGAGGGGATGGAGACCCAGCAACCAGCGGTGACTCACCAGCACGGCGGCAGCTCCCCACAGGGCCCCACCCCAAGCGCCGAGGGCTGAGCCAGCCAGGGCCCACAGGGGCACCAGGGCCAGCCAAAGCAGGGGAGGCATGCCCAGAGGCGGCAGCGCCAGCCCGGCAAGCAGCCCCGAGGCCAGCGCCAGCCACCACCTCCCCAGCCGGTCATTGCCCATGGCAAGCAAGAGTAGGAAGCGCCAGGGTGTCTGGGGAATCAAGCCGCCATGGATCCGAACAACCCCCTCCAACAACTGCTGCTGCGCGGCCTCGGCACCACCTCCCTGGTGTCAGAGCGGCTGCGCAGCGTGACCCAGGCCTGGGTGCGCAGCGGCAAGCTCGATCCCAGCCAGGCTCCAGCCCTCGTCGACGACGTACTCAAAGCCCTGCGGGGCGAAACCCCCGAGCTAGAGCAGCAGGCCGAGCGCCAGCTGGAGCGCAATAAAGACCAGCTCCTGCAAGACCTAGGCCTGGCCCGTCAGCGCGAACTTGATGAGCTGCGGGGCCGACTCGACCGGCTTGAACGCAGCCTGCGTCAGCGCCCAGGCAATGAAATGCCTGGCGAGATCGAAATTCCCGACTGATCAGCCCTGGCTATCCGTCTGCCCGTCAGAATCAGTCCAGTACTTGGAGTCCCATGCGCGACATCCTGATCAGCTCCGCTGTCTGCGTGGCCTGTCTGCTGCTGGCTCTGGTGAGCCAGCTGGTCAATCCCACCGTGGTTGACGCGGCCAGAGTTGATGCGGCCAGCGCCGGTGGCCAAGCCATGGCCTCCCTGTTTTCAGCCCAAGCGCGGCCAGCCGTGAGCAGCAGCTTCGAGCTCGACCCCGACGACCCCAACCCCACCCTTTTTGTGATGGCCAGCGAAAACGATCAAACCAACGGCGCTGAGATCGCCCAGGCCAGCGGCCTCGGCGGTGAACTCAACGCTCCCAAAGAGCGCACCACCCCCAGCGGCCTGCGCATCACCGACCTGGTAGTCGGCAACGGCGCCGAAGCCATCGCCGGCCAGACCGTGGCCGTGAACTACCGGGGCACCCTGGCCAACGGCACGGAATTCGACAGCAGCTACGGCCGCGGTCCCTTCTCCTTTCCCCTTGGCGGCGGCCGGGTGATCCAGGGCTGGGATGAGGGTGTGGCTGGCATGAAGGTGGGCGGTAAGCGCAAGCTGGTGATTCCACCCGATCTGGCCTACGGCGATCGTGGCGCCGGCGGCGTTATCCCCCCCAACGCCACCCTCACTTTCGAGGTGGAGCTGTTGCGCATCGGCGGCTGAACTGCGGGCGGGGATCGTTAGGATGGATGCTCCGGCTGGATGCTGGCGCGCCGCCCCTCCTGCCCACCCCCTCTTCTTTTTCCTCTCCATGGCTCACACGCTGCCCGCGCTGCCCTACGGCCTCGATGCGCTCGAGCCCAACATCTCCCGCTCCACCCTGGAGTTTCACCACGGCAAGCACCATGCTGCCTACGTGACCAACCTCAACAACCTGGTGGCTGGCACCGACCTGGAGGACAAGAGCCTCGAAGACACCATCACCGCAGTGGCTGGTGATGCTGGCAAGGCTGGCGTTTTCAACAACGCAGCTCAAGTGTGGAACCACAGCTTTTATTGGCAGTGCATGAAGCCCGGTGGTGGTGGCCAGCCCACCGGCGCCCTGGCCGACAAGATCAATGCTGATTTCGGCAGCTACGAGGCCTTCGTCGAGCAGTTCAAAACCGCCGGTGCCACCCAGTTTGGCAGCGGCTGGGCCTGGCTGGTGCTCGATGGCGGCACCCTGAAAGTCACCAAGACCGCCAATGCCGACCTGCCCCTAGCCCACGGCCAGAAGGCCCTGCTCACCATGGATGTGTGGGAGCACGCCTACTACCTCGACTACCAGAACCGCCGTCCCGACTACATGACCACCTACCTCGAGAAGCTGGTGAACTGGGACTTCGTAGCTGCGAACCTGGCTGCCGCCTGAGTCGAACCCCTCCAGACGTTCAAACGTCATTGAGGCCAAGCCCCCGGAGAACCCGGGGGCTTTTTTTATGGCCTTGCCGAGCTGAGCACCACTTCCGGCGCAATCCACATGGCATCGCCATAGGAGAAGAAGCGGTACTGGCGCTCGATCGCCTCGGCATAAAGAGCCAAAAGGCGCTCGCGGCCTAGCAGGGCACTCACCAGTAGCAGCAAGGAGCTCTTGGGCAGGTGGAAGTTGGTTAGCAGCCCCTGCACCACGGCAAACCTGTAGCCCGGCTGGATCACCAGATTCACCGGCCCCGTGTGGGGCCGCAGCTCGCCGCCATGCAGCTGGGCCACTGCCTCGAGGCTGCGCACCGAGGTGGTGCCGATGGCTATCACGCGGCCGCCACGGGCGCGGCAGGCGGCCACCGCCGCCACCAGCTCTGGGGTCACCTCCACCCACTCACTGTGCAGCTGGAGTTGGCTTAGATCTTCCGTTTCCACGGGGCGAAAGGTGCCTAGGCCCACGTGCAGGGTGGTGGTGGCCAGCTCCACGCCCCGAGCGCGAATCGCCGCCAGCAGTTCATCGCTGAGGTGCAGCCCCGCCGTTGGCGCAGCAACAGCCCCAGGCTTGGCGGCGTAGCGGGTCTGATAGCGCTCGTTGTCGCTTTCGTCGTGCTCGTGGATATAGGGCGGCAGGGGGATAGCGCCGTACTGCAACAGCAGCGGCTCCAATGCCGCCGCATCGGCGCACTCCAGCGGAAACTGCACAATCCGCCCGCCCGTATCGGGGTCACTGCCAAGCACCTGCAACGGCAGCGGCGTCTGGCCTTCGGCCACCACCTCGATCCAATCACCAGGCTTGAGCTTCTTGGCGGGTTTAGCCAGGCAGAGCCACTGGCCCAGCCCGCCATGCCAAGGCTCCAGCACCAGCAGTTCCACGGAGCCGCCACTGGGCCGGCGCGCCTCCAGCCGAGCCCTCAACACCCTTGTGTTGTTGACCACCAGCAGGTCACCTTGCCTCAGCTCCTGCTGCAGGTCCCAGACGCTCAGATGGCGAGCATGGGGCGCAGGGCCTACGCCTGCGGCCTCCACCGCCAGCAGCCGCGCGGCGTGCCGCGGCTCCACGGGCCGTTGGGCGATGCGTTCCTCTGGCAGATGAAAGTCGTAACTGGAAAGCCGTAGATCGGCGGAATCGCTCATGCCGGAAGGTAATAGCGCACGAGGGTAAAAACGCGATTGCCGCTGGCATCTAGGGCTCTGTGCATATTGATGCCGCGTTGATTGAGAAGTAGCGAATCAAAGCTGTAACGAGGTATCGCCATCGGCATCACAATCGTGTGGGTGACGTCTGGGTGAAGCTGCTCCTCAGACGCCACGAATGCCACAAAAGGATCAACCAGCGAGGAGAATGGGCTTGCCAAGATATGCAATTGGATTCCGGGCGACTCGCCTACTAGCCGCTGCCAGTCGCGGCGGATCATTGCAGGGTCGTCCTCCTCGGAGCGAACCCACACCCCAATCACCTGATCCGACACCTTGGCGGCGTAGCGCAGGGCGTCAAGTGATGGACGTGACAGGGAAGGAATCCAGACGATGCTGCAGTTGCCCACGGGGTCGCGTCGATCGGGCAAGCGCACTGTGCCCTGTGCATCGGCTGGCAGGGAAATAGCCGCATAAACCCGGTGATAGCGGCCCCGAATGCGAGCCAGTAGCCACACCAGAAGCGGGATAGCAATCACCACTATCCAGGCCCCCTCGGCAAATTTTCCCACCACGATCACCAGCAGCACCACCAAGGTCGTGAGTGCTCCCAAGGCATTCATCGTCAATCGACCCAGCCAGCCAGCGCCCCGTAGCCGCCACCAGCGCACCACCATCCCCGCCTGGGAAAGGGTGAAGGCCAGGAACACGCCCAAGGCGTAGAGGTTCACAGCCACGCTGGTGTCACCCCGGCACACGAGGATGATCAGAGCGGTGGTCACCAGCAACACGGCGATACCGTTCTGAAATACAAGCCTGTCGCCAATCCAGCCCATCTGACGGGGCAGGAAGCGGTCATGGGCCAGCATCGCCGCCAATCGGGGGAACCCCGCAAAGGCGGTGTTGGCCGCCAGGGCAAGGATCAGCAGAGTGGTGATCTGCAATGCCCAGAACATTGGACTGCCGGCGCCAAACACCCTCATGCCGATTTGGGCCAGCACCGTGCGCTCCGGATCAGGAGCCACTCCGTAGAGGAATGCAAGTCCGCTGACGACCAGGAACATGGCGGCCAGCATTACCCCCATTACCAACAAGGTGGCCTGGGCCCGGCGAGCCGCCGGTTCACGAAACACCGAAACTCCATTGGCGATGGCTTCAATTCCAGTCATCGCAGAGCAGCCAGAGCTGAAGGCACGAAGCAGCAAAAACAGTCCCAGGGGCTCCACCGCCCGGATCACCGGTGGCGCATCGGGCGTAAAGCCATGGGCAAACACCAGGTTGTGGAGGCCGAACACCGCCAGCAGCGCCACCATCACCACAAAGGCGTAGGTGGGAACGGTGAACGCTTGGCCGGCTTCGCGCAGGCCCCGCAGATTGGCCCATCCGACAGCCAGGAGCAGCAGCAGCGCCAAGGGCACCTCGTAGGGGAGCAGGGCTGGCAAAAGCGAGGAGAGGGCTTGAGTACCTGCCATCAGACTCACTGCCGCGGTGAGGGTGTAATCCACCAAAAGAGCTGCTGCCGCCACCAGCGAAGGACCGGTGCCCAGGTTTTCGCGGGCCACCACATAGGAGCCACCTCCCTGGGGATAGGCCTCGATCGTCTGGCGATAGGAGAACACCACAATGGCGATCAAAACAACGATCGCTGCGGTGATCGGCAGCGACAGGCCCAGGGCCTGGCTGCCGGCCAACACCAGAACCCCAAGCGCAGCCTCGGTTGCGTAGGCCACCGAGGAGAGAGCATCTGAGGAAAGAATCGGCAGAGCCTGCACACTGGGCAGACGCTGAGCGGAGGCATCCGCGCGAGGCAGAGGCTTGCCTAACAGCCTGCGGAGCAATGGTTGGGCCACAGGCTGCTTCATCTCGATAGGGGCTTCAGAACGCCAGGCTTTCTGGGTTGGTCTCGATCAGCTGAGCCAGATCCTTGAGGAAGGCAGCCGCCTGGGCGCCATAAATCGTGCGGTGGTCGCAGGTGAGATTCACCTGCATTTGATTGGCCACCCGAATCGAGCCGTCATTACCAGCGACCACTGCGGGCCGGGAGGCGGCCACCGCCAGGATGGCGCCGGTGCCTGGGGGCAGGATCGCGTCGAAGCGATCCACACCAAACATGCCCAGGTTGGAGAGGGTGAAGGTGCCGGTGCTGTATTCCTCGGGTTGGAGCTGCTTGCTGCGGGCCCGCGCCACCAGGTCGGCCCAGTTGCGGGCCATGGCATAGATATCGGTCTTGTCGGCGTTGGCCAGCACCGGAGTGATCAGGCCGCCGTCTTCCATGGCTACGGCCACGGCCACATTCACTGAGGCCGGGAAAGCCATGGCAGTGCCATCGGCGCTGGTGGCTGCATTTACCTGGGGATGGCGCGCCAGCACCACACCCACGGCCTTGGCCAGCAGGGCGGTCATCGTGACGCCCTTGGGCTTCACCTGCTTGTAAAAAGCGTCGAGCTTGGTGGTGGTGATTGTGTATCCCACCCGGAAACAGGGCACCGCCAGGCTGGCGACCATGTTGCGGTTGACGGCGTTTTGCAGCGTGTTGAAGCCCACGCTCTCGCCCGGCCGGCCGAAGGCATCGCCGGCGGGAGCTGGGACAGGCGCAGCTGCACCATTGCCAGGTGCATGTGCGGATGCGGGGCCTGAGCCCTCGGCAACCCGCGGCACCGTGATCGGCTGACCGGTGGCAGCCAGCACGTCTTCCGCCTGGATGCGGCCGTGGGGACCGCTGCCGCGCAAGGCACCCAGATCGACACCCAATTGGGAGGCAAGCTTCTTGGCCCGCGGCGAGGCCACCACCCGGCCGCTGGCCGTCGACGCGGGAGCCACCACCGGAGCCGCCACAGCAATAGCCGGAGCAGGGGCTGTTGCAGGGGCAGTGGCTGTTGCCGGCGCAGGAGGCGGGGTTACGGGTGCGGAGGGTGCAGGTGCAGCAGCTGGGGCAGGGGCGACAGCAGGTGCCGCTGGGGCCTTGGCTGCCACCTCGGCAATCTCAGCCTCGGTTTCGACGATCAGGCCAATTGTTTCGCCCACCGGCGCCGTGCCGCCGGCAGGCATCAACACAGCCGCCAGGTAGCCCTCGTTGAAAGACTCCACGTCCATGTCGGCCTTATCCGACTCGACGACCAGCACGGACTCACCGCGCTCAACCTTGTCGCCTGGCTGCTTCAGCCACTCCACGATCTTGCCCTCCGTCATGGTGGAGGAGAGGGCCGGCATGAAGATTTCGTGGGTGGCCAACGGAGGTCTGCCGTGTAATGGGCTGATTTTACGCGGCTCCCGCCAGGGGGATCAGCCGGCCTCGATGGCCTCGATCACGCCATCGCGCACCAGCACAGCCGCCTGCAGTTTCTCAACCAGGTTGTCGCCCACCTGCACATCGCAGACGCTCTCGATCTGGCCTTGCTCCACGATCTGCTCCATTTCCAGTTCACGCACCTGGCGCTGCTGCTCCAGCATCTGGCGCTTCTGCTCCTCCAGCTCGGCGCGCTTTGCCGCCACCTGCTGCTGCACTGAAGCCACCTGCTCCTGCACCCGGGGGTCGAGGGGGTTGGCGCTCTGGCGGCGGATCTCATCTACCAGTTGCTGACCCTCCTGCTCTAGCTGGGACAGCTGGGCGTCGACATTGGCGATGGCATTGCTTAGCTCTCGCTCGGCGTCCTCCTTCCAACGGGGGGTAACCACGGCACGCACGGTGATGGTGCGTTTGATCGTGAGGGAGCCGTCAGCCATGGGGGAAGTAAATCAGCGCTCAGGCTGTCAGCAGGGCGCACCGGGGTCAACCGCCGGTTCGCCGCACCGCACCCACAAGCCTCAGCGGGGTGCGTAGATCGACTCAATCGCCGCAGCGTCGCGGGCCGTAATCCGGTCGCGGCGCTGCTTGAGGGTCTGGGTGAGCAGACCGTTATCGAGCGTGAATGGCTCCACCAAGGCCACACCGCCAAGGCGTTCGTCGGGGCGGGATCCGGGGCGGGCGGCCAGCAGCCGGTTGCACTCCCGCGTCAGAGCCCGCAATAGGGCCAGATCGCTTGACGCCGCAGCCTCCTTGGGCACCACCAGGGCGCCGAGCTGCTTGCGGTCCTGGCCCACCACCAGCACCTGCTCGATCAAGGGGCTGGCAACCAAGGCCTCCTCGAGGGGACCGGGCTCGATGTTTTCGCCGCTGCTGAGCACGATCGTGTCCTTGGCCCGGCCCGTGAGCACCAGGGAGCCATCGGGAAGTAAGTGGCCCAGATCGCCGGTGTCAAACCAGCCTTCGCCGTCAAGCACAGCCGCGCTGGCCTCCGGCTTGCCCCAGTAGCCCGCCATCACCTGGGGGCCGCGGGCCAGCACCCGGCCCCGCTGCCCCAGAGCCAGCAGCTCGCCGGATTCCGGATCAACGATCCGCAGGCTGGTGCCCGCCAGGGGCTGGCCAGCGCTGCCGCGGCGGTTGGCCCAACGGCGCCGGCAGGTGAGCACGGGACTGGTTTCGGTGAGGCCGTAGCCCACCAGCAGCTCGATGCCGATGGCCTCGAAAAAGCCATCCACGTGCATGGCCAGGGCGCCGCCACCGCTGATCGCCGTGCGCAACCGGCCGCCCACCAGCTGCTGGCGCAGCTTCGGCCAGAGCAACGCCGCCGCCAGCCGGTGCAGGGGCCAGCGCAACAAGGCCAGCCCCGCGGCGCCGAGCCGGGCCGGCCAGGCCTCCGGCGCAAGGGTGAGATCGAGGGCCTGGCGGCGGCAGCGGCCAAAAGCGCGGCTATTGGCCAGGGCCGCGCCCAGCAGCCGCTGGCGCGAGGCCGGCATGGCCGCCAGGGCGTCGTCAAAGCCAGAGAGCAGTGCCTCCCACAGCCTCGGCACACTTATCAAGTAGTGGGGTTTTACCCGCTGCAGGTCGGCGCGCAGCTGCTTGAGGGTTGTGTAGGTCTGGCGGCAGCCGCAGGCCAGCAGGAAATACTCAGCACTGCGCTCATAGGAGTGCCAGATCGGCAGCACGCTCACCACCCGGTCGCCGGGCTGGGGTGCCACGGCCACCCCCAGGTGGCGCAGCTGGTGCAGCAAGTTTGAGTGGCTCAGGGGCACACCCTTGGGCTGCCCCGTGGTGCCAGAGGTGTACAAAATCGTGGCGAGGCGGGCCCCATCAGCCGGTGGTGGCGGGGCCGGCGTGCCGCAGGCCAACGCCGCCGCCCCGCGCTCGAGCAGTTCGCCCCAACTGAAACAGGATCCTGGCGCCGCCCCCCCATCCCGTTCCCCCTCCAACAGCACCACAAAGAGCAAGCGCGACCTTGTCTCAGTGGAGAGTTTCAGCTTGGCCAGCAGGGCGGCCGACTCCACCACCAGGCCGCAAGCGCCGGAATCTTCAAGGATGTACGCCAGCTCCTCCACAGGAGCGGCGCTGCCTCTCACCGCATTTGCAGCTCCGGCCCGCATCAGTCCCTGGTCGGCCTGCAACCAGCGGGGACCGTTTTCAGCAAACAGGGCCACCACATCACCAGCGCCCACACCCAGGCCGGCAAAGGCCGCCGCGGCCTGCTCGATGCGCTGCTGCAGCTGGCGGTAGCTGAGCTGCTCGGGCGTGGCCGCATGGGGAGCCTCCAGGGCCAGGGCCTCGCCGTGGCGCGCCGCGAGCACTGGCCAGAGCTGCTCCAGGCCGGTGAGGCCGCTCCAGTCGGCGCGCTGGGCCAGGGCCTGGCGATCGCGGCGACTGCCGCTCCAATGGATTTCAGCGGGGGAGGCGGCGCGGGCCACGGCGGTGGAAGCGGTAGGGCTTGCCAGCAGTGTTAACACCCTTTGGACTGGCGTCCGCGACCTAACGGCGCCAGGAAGGGTCCTGTTTATTGCTCCTGCCGCCAGCGGCGCACCGCCAGTTCGGGGCTCTGGTGGTCCAGATCCACCACGGCTCAGCAGTCACAGCTTGAACACCCCATCCTGGGGATTGGATGGCCCCAGCACCAGGCCGAAACGGTTGGCAAAAGCATCCAGCAGGGGCTGGCGCAGCTGCTGGGCGTTGAGCTGCGGCCGCCAATCCACCAGACGCCCCACGGGCCGATCACGGATTCCACAGGGCACCACTGCCGCAAAGCCAGCCAGGTCGCAATCCACATTCAGGGCCAGGCCGTGCTGGCTGATCCAGCGCCTAGCCCCCACACCGATCGCCGCCAGCTTGCGGCCCTCCAGCCACACCCCGGTGAGCCCATCGATCCGCTCGCCCTGCAGATCCAGACCCGCCAGCACATCGATCACAACCTGCTCAAGTTGGCGCAGATACACATGCAGGTCAGCGCCGTGGCGCTGCAAATTGAGCACCGGGTAGAGCACCAGCTGGCCCGGGGCGTGGTGGGTCACCTCGCCGCCGCGGTCAATGCGGTGCAGGGGCAGGGGCGGTGCGGCGGGATCGAAGCGCAGAAAGGCCTCCGATGCGCCGCGGCCCAGGGTGTAGCAGGGCTCATGCTCAAGCAGGACCACGGTGTCAGGGCCCTCGGGATGGTCCAGCAGCCGCTGCTGCAGCTGGCGCTGGACCGCCCAGGCCCGTTCAAACGGCACCGGGACCGTCGCTTCAAAAAGGATTGCATCGAGGTTGGGGGATATCACAAGCCGTTCTTAGCGTTGGTGCACCAGAAGACCGGAGGCGGTTGCCATCTGATGAAACTGCTGATCCATGGCCGCAATCTTGACGTCACTCCCGCCATTCGGGAGTACACCGAAACCAAGCTGACCCGCGCCATTCACCACTTTGAGGGCCTTGTTAAAGAGGCCGATGTGCACCTGTCGGTGGCCCGTAACCCCCGGGTGCCGCAGCAAACGGTTGAAGTCACGATGTTTGCCAATGGCACCGTGATCCGCGCCCAGGAGCGCAGCGACAACCTCTACGCCAGCATCGACCTGGTGGCCAGCAAGCTCAGCCGCCAGCTGCTCCGCTACAAGGACCGCATCCAGGAGCAGACCCAGGGGCCGGTGCACCGCTCGGCCCGCGATGAGGAGGCCGGCGCCGCCGCCAATCTGCCGCCCCCCGGCAGCACCTTGGTGGACGGCAAGGAGCCCGAACTGCCCAACCGGGGGGTGCGGCGTAAGTACTACGACATGCCCTCGATGAGCATCGACGATGCCCTGCACCAGCTGGAGCTGATCGACCACGACTTCTACGTCTTCCGCGACGCCGAAAGTGGCCAGATCCAAGTGGTGTATCACCGCAACCATGGCGGCTTCGGGGTGATCCAGGCCAAAGGCGCATGAGCGCCGACCGGCCAGATCTAGCCCCCCTGATCGACCACGCCCTGCTGGATCCCCACCACGGCAGCAGCGCCGTGCGCCAGTGCTGCGAGGAAGCCCGCCATTTCGGCTTTGCCGGGGTGTGCGTGGCCTCCCGCTGGGTGGCCAGCGCCAGGGAGCAGCTGCCCCTTGAGGGCAAGGGCGCCAGCCCCCAGCTGATCGCCGTGGTGGGCTTCCCCTTCGGCGCCGTGCCGGCGGCGGTGAAGCTGGCCGAAGCGGTGGTCGCAGCTGAGGCCGGCGCCGACGAACTGGATGTAGTGCCCGATTTCGGTGCCCTGGCGGACCGGCAGAGCACGCCGATCCACGACGAACTCGCCGCCATCTGCGAGCTGGGCCTGCCGGTGAAGGTGATCCTGGAGGTGGGCAGGCTCGATCCCGACGCCCTGGCCCTGCTGGTGGAAATCAGCATCGATGCCGGCGCCCGCTTCCTTAAAAGCGGCAGCGGCTTCGGACCAGCGGTAACGGTGGACCACATCGAACAGCTGCGCCAACTGGCCCGGGGTCGGGCAGCCATCAAGGCCTCCGGTGGCATCGCCAACCTGGAGCAGGCCCTCGCCCTGGTGGAGGCTGGCGCCACCCGGCTCGGCACCAGCCGCGGCGTGGCCCTGGCCCAGGCGATGCGGGGCTGAAGCAACCGTGCCGGAGCAAAGCCTCGAAGGGTTGGCGCTGAGCTGCCGGCCCCTGGGCGAAAACGACAGGCTGCTCACCCTGCTAAGCGACGAGGAGGGGGTGGTGCGGCTGGCCGTACCGGGGGCGCGCAGACCCCGCAGCAGCCTGGCCGCCGCCGTGCCCCTGAGCCATCTACGCCTGCAGGTGGGCGGTCGCAGCGGCCTGAGGCGGGTGCGTCAACTGAAGGTGCTGCGCAGCTACAGCGGCCTGGCCCAGCAGCTGGAAGCCCTCGCCGCCGCCCAGGCCCTGATGGAGCTCTGCCTGGCCCTGGTGCCAAGCGACGCACCCTCAGCCGGCATCTTGGGAGACCTGCTGATGCAACTGGGCCGCCTCGACGCCCTGGTGCGGGAGCGGGGCTGCGACCTAGAAGCCTTGGCAATCGCGGTGCAGGGCAGCGTCCACCTGCTGGCCCTCGGCGGCTACGCCTTACCCCTGGGCTGCTGCAGCCGCAGTGGCGAGCCCCTGGATCCACCCGTGGGCGATTGGGATTGGCGCTGCAGCCTGGTGCCGAGCGAAGGGTTGGTGATCGGTGGCGTGCCGGGGGCACGGGTGGTGCTCAATGCATCCGAACTGGCCCTGCTGCAACGGCTGCTGCGGCCCAACCTGCCCCGCCGGCGCGATGGCGAACTAATGGGCCCCCTGCCGGTGTGGCTGCACCTGCTGGAGCTGGTGGAGCACTGGTGCCAGGAGCATCTCAGCCGCAAACCCCGGGCCTTTCGGCTGCTGCGCACCGGCTTAGCAGCCGGGACTGCGCCATCATGACGAGTCAGCAGCAATACGAGCCAGTTTGAGCGGCAGTTCCAACGCCACCGGATTGCAGGGCGTTCTGGCGCTGCCCGATTTCCGCTGGCTCTGGCTTGGCCAGATCTTTTCCCAGCTGGCAGACAAGTTTTACATCGTGCTGATGGTGTTCCTGATCGCCCAGACCTGGGTGAAGGGAACGCCTGAGGCCAACCCAGCCCTGGCGGAAGCCGCCTCGGCAATCCGGCTGGACCTGCCCGAGACCCGGGCCCAGATGATCACCCTGCTGGCCACGGGGATCTACGTGGCCAACACGATTCCAGCCATGTTGCTGGGCACTGTCGCCGGGGTCTGGGCCGACCGCTGGCCCAAGCGGGGCGTGATGGTGGCCTCCAACGGCCTGCGGGCGCTGCTGGTCTTGCTAGCTCCCCTATGCCTGGTGGAGGGCCCCGAGTGGCTGGGGCTGAGCTGGGGCTACTGGGGGCTGGTGCTGATGACCTTTTTCGAGTCGGTGCTCACCCAATTTTTTGCGCCGGCCGAGCAAGCAGCCCTACCCCAGCTGGTGCCAAGCGACCAGCTGCTCGCTGCAAACTCGCTTTATCAGGCCACCAGCATGGCCGCCACGATCGTGGGCTTTGCCCTGGGTGATCCGATCCTGCGGCTCCTAAACCTGGGCCTGCAAAGGATCGGCATCAGCGGCGGTGAATTTCTGCTGCTGCCGCTTTGCTATGGCCTGGCGGCCGTAGCCATCAGCCGAATCCGCTGGCAGGAGCCCCCACGGGCGCCGAGCCGCACAACCGTGTGGCAAGAGATCGGGGAAGGGATTCAGGTGCTGCGGGAGCGGCCGCGGGTGTTCAGCGCCATGGTGCAGCTGGTGTTGCTGTACAGCCTGCTTGCCGCCCTCTACGTGCTGGCGATCAGCCTGGCGGCGGCTATCCCCGGGCTTGGTCCCACCCAGTTTGGAACCCTGCTGGCGATGAGCGGCCTGGGCCTGGCCATTGGGGCTCTGGCCGTGGCCCAGCTGGGCCAGGGACTCAACCGCCGCCACCTGGCTGCCACGGGCCTGGGCACGATCGGCTGGAGCCTGGTGCTGCTGGGTCAGTTGCGCGGCAATTTGGTGTTCACCTTGCTGCTCTGCGGCGTGCTGGGGGTGGGCTCAGCCCTGCTGGCGATTCCCGCCCAAACCACAATCCAGGAAGAAACACCCGAAGAGTTGCGCGGCAAGGTGTTTGGCCTGCAAAACAACCTGATCAACGTGGCCCTGAGCCTGCCTTTGGTGCTGGCCGGGGCGGTGGTGAGCAGATACGGGCTGCTGCCTGTGCTCTGGGGCCTGGCAGCCATTGCCTTGGTGGCGGCCTTATTGGAGCGTCCCTGGAAGCGCTGGTAGCGTGGGCCTCCGGACGCGCGAGCCCTGGTGGCCCACATTGCCTGGCTGGGCAAGAAAACACCGTTCTGCGGCAACGTCACCTACGGACTGAGCACGACCCACGCGCTGCGCAGCCGCGGCCATGGCATCAGCTTTATCCACTTCGACACACCCCCCGGCAGCCTGGCTCGCTCCAGCGATGCCCTGCCGGACGCTGACAACCAGGGCGACAGCAATGGCGGCGGCCCGGAAGTGGCCCTGCCCTACCTGGTGAAGTCTCAGGTGTACACGATTCCATCGCTGGGGGCCCAGCGGGAATTGCGCGAATCCCTGGAGCGACTCAAGCCCGACCTGGTACACGCCAGCCTCACCCTGTCCCCCCTCGATTTCCGCCTACCCGATCTCTGCCAGCAGCTGGGGCTGCCGGTGGTGGCCACCTTTCATCCGGCCTTCGATGCCAGCTTGCGCAACCTCACCGCCGGCACCCAGCAGCTCACTTACCAGCTCTATGGGCCCACCCTGGCCAAATTTGATCGGGTGATCGTGTTTTCGGAGCTGCAGGCGGAGATGCTGCTGCGCCTGGGGGTGCGGGCCGAGCGGCTGGCTGTGATCCCCAACGGCGTCGACACCACCATGTGGCAGCCGGCATCGCTGGCCGCCGCTGCCAGCCCAGACCTGCAGGAGCTGCGCCAGCGCTTTGCGGGCCGGCGCGTCTTCCTGTACATGGGCCGGGTGGCCACTGAGAAAAACGTCGAGGCCCTGATCAAGGCCTGGCGGCTAGTGCGACCCGCCGGCTGCGTGCTGGTGATCGTGGGCGATGGCCCCCTGCGCAGTGCGCTGCAGGCCCCTGGAGATGAACCAGATCTGGTGTGGTGGGGCTATGAGCCCAGCCTGGAGCGACGCGTGGCCTTCCAGCAGTTAGCCGAGGTTTTCCTGCTTCCCTCCCTGGTGGAGGGCCTGAGCCTGGCCCTCCTGGAGGCCATGGCCAGCGGCACCGCCTGCATCGCCACCGACGCCGGCGCCGACGGCGAGGTACTGGAGGGGGGCGCCGGCATCGTGATCAGTACCCAGGGCGTCACCACCCAGCTGCGCACCTTGATCCCGGTGCTGCGCGATCAGCCGGTGCTTACCGCCGAGCTGGGCCGCCGGGCCCGGGAGCGGGCCCTGGAGCGCTACACCCTTGAGGGCAACATAGACGCCCTCGAGAAGCTCTACGCCCAGCTCATACCCCAGCGCTCACTGGTTGCCTAAGCGTGGTGGCCTAAGAGCTCCATACAGCAGGCAGCAAACGCCGCACCTGGATCTGGCGCCGCCGTGATCGGCCGGCCGATCACCAGCTGGCTGGCACCGGCGGCGACGGCCTGGGCGGGCGTCAGCACCCGCTGCTGATCGCCAAGGGCTGCTCCAGCTGGACGGATGCCGGGGGTCACCAGGGCAAAGGGCTCGGGATGGGCAGCCCGCAGGGCGGCCACCTCCAGCGGCGAGCAGACGCAGCCGCCGATGCCGGCCGCCGCCGCCAGCTGGGCCAGCCGTGGCACGTAGGCAGACAACGATTCCTCAATGGCCAGCTCGGATGCAAAACGGGCCTGCTCCCAGCTGGTAAGCACCGTCACAGCCAGCAGGGTGGGGGCAGGCAGGCCTACCGCCGCAGCTGACTCCAGAGCCGCCGCCTGGGCCGCGCCCAGGGCCACGCTGCCAGCGCTGGCATGCACCGTGATCAGCTCGGCACCGAGGCGGGCGGCGCTGCGGCAGGCGCCGGCCATGGTGGCCGGGATGTCGTGGAACTTGAGATCGAGGAACACCCGCTTGCCCTGGTCGCGCAGCTGCTGGACCACAGCCGGCCCGCCAGCCACGAACAGCTCCAGACCCACCTTCACCCAGCGCAGCTCAGGCACGGCAGACGCAAAGGCCATGGCCTGCTCTGGCGCCATGCCATCGAGGGCCACGATGATTTGATCACTGGGCTCAAGCAAGGGCCGCTGGCAGCTTGCTTGCAGGTTAGGGAGGGCGTCTTCCAGACGACATGGCGATGGCATCAGCGCTGCATTGAGGGCCCTATGCCAGCGCCCAGGCTTGGGCAGTGCGAGCCGTGGCCATGGCCTTCTCCGATTCCACTCCCCTGCCGGTGACCCTCAGCCTTGAGCCGGGCGCCTGCTGCCCCCTACCTGCCTGGCACCTCTGGGGCGATGCGGGCATCACCATTCCCTGCTGCAGCTCCGGTGATGCAGCTGCAGCCCAGGGCCCGAGCTGGGACGATCTACTGGGCACCAGGTAGGAGGGCAGCAGGTAGGCGCTGCCGGTGGTAGCGCTCAGCCCGCCACCAGCCTCCTAAAGGTCTTCTTGCCCAGCTGCAGCACCTTGCCGGCGAGGACCTCCGGGCCGGCAAACTCCTGGTTTGGATCGGCGAGCTTTTCGCCATCGAGCTTGACGCCGCCGCCCTGGATCTGGCGGCGGGCTTCGCTGCTGCTAGCGCAGAGGCCCACAGCACTGAGCAGGTAGAAGGCCTTGGCCGGGAAGTTCACCGCCGCCAGCGAGGCCTCTGGCACCTCGGCGGCGGCGGCACCGCTACCCGCGGCACCGGCCACAAGCTTGGCTGCATCCACCTGGGCCGCCGCCGCCGCCGGCGCGCCATGGCGCGCCTGGGTGATCTCCAGAGCCATCAGTTTCTGACGCTCCCTGGGGTTCTGCGGCAGATCCGCCATATCCAGATCAGTCAGCAGGGTTAGGTAGTCGTCGACCACCGCATCGGGAACCTTTTCAAGCTTCGAGTACATCGAAAGTGGGTCTTCGGCGAGGCCCACGGTGTTGCCCAGGCTTTTGCTCATCTTCTGCACGCCATCGAGGCCCGGCAGGATTGGCAGCAGCATGCCGAATTGGGGGCGCTGACCAAAGTGACGCTGCAGGTCGCGGCCCATGGCCACGTTGAACTTTTGATCAGTGCCGCCCAGCTCCAGATCCGCCTGCACCTGCACCGAGTCGTAGCCCTGCAGCAGCGGATAAAGAAACTCGTGCAGGG
>Ga0315908_10000415_pt1 | contig 33864 bp, 18 predicted proteins | sample LakEriMetagenome_12_FD_203520 | JGI IMG/M metagenome (GOLD analysis project Ga0315908, IMG submission 203520) | Freshwater fungal communities from buoy surface, Lake Erie, Ohio, United States - Buoy 4 MA124 | ecosystem: Environmental > Aquatic > Freshwater > Lake > Lake biofilm | place: USA...
ATATTATAAGTAATAGGCTTTAAATGCATATCAAAAAGCAGAAAAATTCAAAGACGATTATGAAGCAACAAGTAACAAATACTAACTTAATCTATTCAGTTAAAGAACTAGTTAAAATTTATTAGAAGAATAAGAAAATTAGATGAAAATTTAGAAGGAACAAATCAAAAAACATGAAGAAAAAATGTTACATTATAATTCAAAGTTAGTTGAGTATGAATAATCATATTTAGATTTCAAAAAAAAAGCCTAATTAATACATGATTAATTGGTGAATTTAAGATTTTAAAGGTAATTGAAATAGAAAAAGGACTTACAAGCATTGAATGGAGAATATAATGAAAGTTTATCAAATGCAGATGTTTATTACCAATAGAGTAAAGTAGCTATGTAGAAATGGAATGAACTCAAGAAAAAATGTAACACTCATAAAGTAGATTAAATTACAGACAAATACAACAAAATCATCCTAAAGCTTAAGTGATTTTTATTATTTATCATCATTATTCTATATTCATCATCTTTAATCTATATTAATTATTTTTATATTATAAACATTATTATTACTCTTTATTCTCTTATATTGATTATGAAACTCTGCTCAATTATATTTCCATATAATTTTATATAATTTTTTTATTCATGAGTTCTTTCCCCAAAAAGGTTATTTTTATTAAATATTTTAGTTAACTCACAACCCTTTTTTTACTTATAATTAATAAGATGTACTGTAAGAACAATAAAAAGAAAAGGAAACTAAACAATAAAAAGTCTAAGATTATTTTAATGGATTATAAAATTAGATAGATAACAATCGACTTGAAGTAATTATTAATCTTTACTTCCTAGAATGCTGGTTTCCTTATAGCTTAAATAGAAAACGATATTAATAATAAATTAGATTCCAACCAACTTAATATCGAAAGCGAAAAAAAAAATCTAGATTTAATTACAGAAAACTTTAAATATGAAAAACTTGAATAAATTATAAATAAAGAATAATAGGATGTTTCAAAAGAAAAATAAATAAATATAAGTAATAATAATTCACCAATTAAACTTTCTAAAAAAATAGAGTAGAAATAAATATATTAACCAAGTGCTTAGCACATAGATCCAATAAAATAATTAGAAATTCAATAAGAAGAATAAAAAAAAATGAAAGAAATTAGGAAATAATGGAAACAATTAGAAAAAAACAGGTAATTATATGTTATAATATAAAAGGTAAAATCAACTAAAAATTCTAGAGGAAAAAACTAGAAACGAACTTTTAAAAAAGTAAGAAATATAAGAGAAATAAATTGAAAAAGAAAAATAAAAAAGAAGGGATGAAAGTATATAGAATTTAAAGGAAATATAAAATAGATTGGAAAGCAGAAAATAAGAAACTGAATAATTTTTTGGTAATATTTATAAAATATTTTAGATTAAATAAAACAAATAAAAAAATAGCAAATCGAAAAGCAAATAGAGTTTTATTAAAAATTAGATATTGATTAATATGAAAAGAAAACAATAAAAAATATAGAAGATTTACCTTAATAAGCATTATTAAAAGACGATTTATTATTTATAGAATTAGAAAAGAAAAAAAAACATCTAAAATAATAAAGAGATTTACTTTAGAATCCTTAATTATTAAGTGAAGAATAACTTAAAGCTTATAATCATCATTCATAATATGAAAGCAAATATTACAAGAAATATTTGGTATAATTTAAAGAGCAAAAACAATAACACTTAAGTAAAAAGAAAAAGATTGAGGAGATGAATGAGAAACAGGAAAAATTAAGAGAATTGATAAAATCTGAGAACTAGCCAGTTTTCAGTTAGAGATTAAATCAAGAACTACAAGAGAAAATAGATTTAGTGGAGAATAAGTAGAAGGTACATAGGAAGAAGATGAAGGGGATGGAGTATGATTATGTTATTCCTAAATAGGTTAATAAGGAGGAGTTTGACTTTATTGCTCAATAATATTTCCAATAGGCTAAGTTGATGGCTGACAAGGATAATCCCAATGCCAAACATATTCGTTCTTAATAAGATGAACTCATTTAATAGGATAATAAATCTGTCTAACTTCAAAAAAGTATATTCTATTTATATTTTATTTAACATAGCTATATTATATATATTGTATGTTTTATAAAAGTAAAGGAGAAGAGACAACATGATTTGTAGTATTTGCAAAAAGCAAAGGAATTAGCCAAACACAAAGATAATCTTTATGAAGATTATTTAAATAATTAATAATTATCTGATTAGTAAAAAAGAGAGATTCTTTTACTAAAATCAGAATAACAGTTGCTATAAGCTTAAAAGATGGAAAAACTAAACAAACTCAAAAATTAATCAAATACTATTCTAGATCAATCTTATTATTTAGGCAAAAAGGCTCTCAAAGATTCTAATTTTAGTTAAATTGGAAATAATAATAGTGTTGTAAATTTAAACACTAATGAGGAAAATAATAGCAATTATAATAGTAACTATAATAATAATAGCAATATTAAAATGGTTAATAGAAACTCATAACATGATATTAATTAAGGGAAAAATGATGCCCATTAGTAAGTAAACAAAATATATTTGGACTCAATAAAGGCTAAACTATAATTGTTGGAGAAAATAAAGTTATAATAATGATAATTAAAATTTTATATATAAGTATAAATATTAATATGTATTTATGATGGAAGTATAAGGTTATTCATCATTAAGACACAAATCCGTTGGCAGTATTAAAGAGATTGATAGGGTTCTTTCCGTCAGTCACCAAATAACCCTTTAGGCCTAATCCTGACAAAAGTTTAGCTTTCATTTCTGGTCCAGCCTTTGATTAAAAAATAAGATTAAAATGTTATATAAATAGAATATATAATAAATATTTAAAATATATAATAAATAATATAGAAAATGTAAAAAAATAATATATAATATATGAAATAATATTGAATAAGTTGATATACCCTTGAGATGGCGACAAGTGTATCTCTTCCAATTGAGTCAACAATTTGACAGAACTTGGCAGTTTCGATTTCGGCCATTTCCCTTTTTTACGAGATTTCCAAATCATAATCCCTCTTTTTCTGAGCATACTCCATCTCTAATCTCCTTTCAGTATTCTATAGTTCTTACTCCAACTCAATCATATCAGCTTAAGCCCTCAACTCAGAGTTCTTCAACTCTGCATTAGCCTGGATCTCCATCGCTTCAGCTTCAGCCTTTGCATTTGCAATCGCATCTCCAGAAATCTGCACATAATTAGATTCAGCCTATAATTTTAATAGCTTAATTTGACTCTCTTCAGCTTTAGCTAAATCTTCCAATTTCATTCTTTCTAACTGTCCTCTTGCTTCCTAGTCCATCTTTTCTGCCTAGTGTCTGCTAGAAGCTTCTTAACTTTTGCTTTAAATTTCAATTGATAGATTAATACTCTATTGTAAATATTGTCTTGTTTTGGGATCTGTTATTTCCATATTCTTAACATCAACTGAACTGATAATTAGATTATTTGCTTTGAAATGTAATTGAGTTCTTAATTGCCCAGTCACTTTATCTAATCCAAAGACAGCTTCTTTGATTTTCTGACTAGAATTGTAATGCAGAGTTTCAAAAGGAATAGCAGAAAGATTTCCTCTAATTCTACTGGCTATACTTTTACAAGCATCTCCAACAAAATCCTTAACATTAAAAAGTTTGATACAATCTTCTTGAGTTTCAGGTTAAACAAAATGCCAACTATAAGTCAACTCTAAACTGACTCTGGCATGATCAGCAGTTTCAACAACTAAAACATCAGTCATGAAATCAGGTCCCATTTATAGACTGAGAGTCTTGATTACATTTTCAACCTTTGGCTTTCCTCCAGACAGCTTCAAAAGAGTAAAATGCTCATCAGGACCTAATTATACTAGATCAGGTCCAAAGACAATCCTATTTTTCTTGGTCTTATAGTCATACAATTAAACAGCAGTATTGTGAGCAGCTTTGAAAGTAACCAACTTGGTTTTATCTCTGGCTGGAAAGTTAGATATACTGCTTAGTTCTCCTGGAACATAAGGCAATCCTGCGTTAGCTCTCATGATTAGGTTCTCTACCAAAGGGTCTAATTCCTTTTCATAAAGAGTCTCATGAGCCTTCAACATATATGTTTCTCCCTTAATCACTGTGATTTCTCCTGTTTCATTATTCCTGATGTATATACCTTCATTTTCATCCATAGGAATGCTTTTTCTTCTCTCTATAATGTCAACTTCGATTGGGGGAATATATTGTCTTGGTCCTTGGATCATCCATCGCTGTCCACTGATTCTTTCTTTACCTTCATCATCTATAAAGGTCTAATTTGCCATCAATAATAAAGCTTAGTCTTCAGTTAATAATTCCACATTCTGAATTCCACTTTCCAACTATTCATAAGGCTATAAGAAGAATTGACACTCTCCTTTCCTCAATAACTTTTTACCCCATTGATTCTTGTTGTTCTTGTCAACAGGGTTGATTACAACACAATATTAATCTTGGAAAAGAATTATGTCATTTACTCTATCATTAACTATTTATTCCTCCACATCTACTAAATGAGTGTCAGACATACTATTGGTTACTAACCATTAGTCTCCTGGATTCCTCTTCACACCATAAACATCAATGAATTAATTAATGGCTTATAACTACAAAGCTCTTTTTTCTGTTAATATAATTGGCCTTACTTCCTGTATGACTTATTCAATAGCAGAAGGAATGTATAATCCCTTTTACCTAACTAACCATTATTCTCCTGGCAATCTGTCATGTCCTCTGGAACACTTGCCCTTTAGAATGGATTTGATTTATAAACCATGATCTTTCTCAATCATATAACACTTCTATTCTCCAACCACTCTAACTCCAACTTGAGGAATATAAGTTGTAGGACCAATGACTATCCATTACTCTCCTGCAATTCTGTCCTTCAAATCTCTTTCTGCTTCCAACTTAATAGCTTAATTCTTCAAAACTACTTTGAGACTTTATTGACTTTCTTTGAGTTATTCCCCGGGATATAAAGGGAAAGGATCTGGATATTGTTCTTGGATTCTGTATTCATATTCTCCATGTCTGATGTCTATTTATCCAAAGCTCGTCATTACTAACTCTCCATTGCCATCTCTCTTAACTGGGTTCAAGATGCAACAGTATGATCTAGGTTTAAGGCAGATCATTTACTCTATCTTGTTTATTAGAGTCTCATGGGTCTATCTTACATAAGTACTAGGTCCTTCAACTAATTTAGTTATGTTTGAATTGTTGTCTAAAATGTGAATGTAGTGTTGAGGAGGAATTCTTATAACATTATCATCCTAACTATTACTATTGTTTATTCTACTCATTTTCTTTCTTATTTTTTAATTTTTATATTATCAGAATATAAGATATAGAATATTTCTATTTTTAATTCTGATTACAACTTTGTTTAAAATTAAGCGTTTAATTCTAGCTTATTTGGAAGATACTTCAAGATAATTTATTAATATCAGAATCATAATAGAATTTAATAAACTAATCAAATAAGAAAATAAAAAATGAAGAACACTTATAGAATAAAACCATATTAATATATCCATGTCCTAAATAAGAACAATAATGTAAATAAATTGATAATAGGACCAAAAACATACATTAGAGAGGAAAACGAAGTAGTAAAGTCAGGAGATGAAGCATTGGACATGATAATAATCCCTCCTAATCATTACTGTGAGATAAATAATCCAGTAGTGATGAAAGATGGATAGCCAGTTTATGATAAGAATGGACAAGTGAAGTTGCAATTAGGAGAGAACGAATTCAGATTTTACGAAGAATACAATACCCCATTTCCATTATATCCAGGAGAAGAGTTAATAACTAAACCAACCCAACTTATAATGGCTGATTAATTATAAGCTTTTAGAGTGAAAGCAGTAAGAGATTTCATAGATGAGAAAGGTTAGAAAAGATTCGCAGGAGATATTTACCATTTATATGGTCCAGGAATTTACAGACCAAGAGTGGAGCAAAGTCTGATCAAGATTGAAACTGCTCAGATTTTTAAGTAACACGTTAATTTGATTATGAAAGCTATTCATGACTTCAAGTCTAAAGATGGACACGAGAGGAAGGCAGGGCAGAGTTATGTGATCAAGAATCCTTTATTCTACTTATGTGATGTGAATGAGATGATCGTACAGGTTAATGATCCAATTATACTTAATGACAAAAAGAGCATTATGATTAGTGCTGAGAAGAATCTGACTGATATTTTTAACAAATAAAGGAAGGCAGGAGACACTTGGTTGGTAACTAATGAAATGTGTCCATCTTACACTTTGGACTTACATGAGAATCTTGTTAAAACAATCGATGCTTACATCCTTACTTAGAACCAATATTGTATCATCCAAAACCCATATGATCCTTACACAGGCACAAATAAGAATGGTATCAAAGAGTTAAGGAAAGGACCTTCTGTTTTCTTCCTTTAAACCGGAGAAGAAATCTTTGAGAATCTTATAAGATAAATCTAAATCCTTAAGGTTGATGAAGCTCTTCTGGTCTAGGCAAATAGTTAAGTAGAGACTAAAAATAATGATGGATAATTGATAATTAGGAAAGCAGGAGATAAATGGATGGAGTATGGACCTACTAGTTATATTCCTCCTATTGAGGTTGACATAATTGAAAAGAGGGAAAGGATTGCTCTTGACAAAAATGAAGGGATTTATGTTAGAGATACTAAGACTGGTATGATTAGAAGTGTCATTGGATAAACTTACATGTTGTTAGCTCATGAGGAGTTATGGGAGTATCCCATCGGAGAAGATTTGGAGAAACTCTTAAAGTAGGATTTAGAGTATAAAAATGGCAAAAGGGTAGCTTATAAAGTCATCTCTTATAAAATTCCTTTCAATAGTGCTGTTTAAATCTACGATTATAAGAGTAAGCAATCTCGAATTGTGTTTGGACCTAATATGGTGTAATTACAACCTGATGAAACATTTACCATGACTGGATTATCAGGAAAAACTCCAAAACAACCAGGAGTAATCAAGACTATCCATATCAACTTAGGACCTGATTTCAGTACAGATATTGTTACTGTAGAGACATCTGACCATGCTGCTCTTAGACTCCAATTAAGTTATAATTGGGAGTTTAAAGTTGATAGGACTGACATTGAGCAGACTAAAAAGATATTCTAAGTAAAAGACTTTATTGGAGATTTATGTAACCTGATGGCCAATTAAGTTAGATCAGCAGTAGCAGCAGTTGATTTCGATACTTTTCATAAAACAAGTGCAAAACTAATTAGAAAATGCATTTTTGGAGTTAATGCTGAGGGTAAGATCAATGACTTCCTCTTGTATGAGAAAAATAATCTATAATTGACGAACATTGATATCCAGAATGTAGAACCAGTTGATCAATAGACCAAGTTGAGTCTATAAAAGACTGTCACTATGGCCATTGAAATTACTACGAAGAGATAGGAAGCTCAAGCTAGATAGATTGCTGAAAAGTTGGAGTAATAAGCCAAGGGAGAGTTGGCTCAGTAGTTAATAGATGATAAGTCTAAGGCAGAAAGTTATAATAAGAAGTTGCTTTAATTACAAGCTTAAAGTAAAGGAGTTTCTAATTAAGGAATGGCTGTTGCTTAAGCTAGGGCAGAAGCTGAAGCTAATTAAATTAAGGGAGAAAGTAGACTTAAAATTGCTAATTTGAAAGCCCAGCTCAATAAAGTTATTAATGAAAATATATTATAGGCAGAAATTAAAAAGAAGTCTGTTGATTTTGAACATAGGGAAAAAATGACTAAATTGGAAATCCACAGGGAAAAAGAGTTGGCTGAAATTGAATCTAACAAATTTAAAAAACTTGTCTCTAGTATTGGTTAAGATACTTTGGTATTAACTATTTAATTAACTATTTACTATATCTATAGATTTATTATATTCATTTTATTATAATTATCTAAAATTTAAGGTTGCTATGGCTTAAGCAGGACCTGAATTCTAAGCTTAATTATTAAAAGGATTGGGATTAAATGGATTTATTATGACTGATGGAAATAATCCTATCAATTTATTTGATTCAGCTTCTGGATTAATTGGATAATCTAATAAATTATAGTGATATTTTATCAATACTTACCAAATACAAATTAATTAAATATTTACTCAATATAAAGTCTTTTAGTTTTTATTATTAATTTATAAAATTATTTATATAGAATTATTATTATCAGTAAAAATTAAATTTATATAAATATAAATGGAATCACTAGATAAATCTTTGGAGCACATAGATATTAATCCAACAATTTACAATTTTAGTTTTTTTATTGAAAAAATAGTTCATATTTCTTAATATCATTTAGATTATAAACTAATTGTAAACTTGAGGAACTAAACAATAAAAATAAAAAAAATTTAAGAAAATTAAAAGTTCATTTTTAAATCAGCTTAAGACATTGATATTTAATTTGATTTGATTGACAATAATTAAAAGAAATAACAATAAAATTGCTAATTATGTATGATGGGAGATTCTTTATGCTAATTAGTAGAATTTTAGAACGTCTCTATTTGGATAAAAATAAAAAAATTAGATGATGAATATTTATAAACAAATGATGATCCAAATATTGTTTTAATATGTAATTTAACTTTATAATTTATTTAATAAAGAAAAGGAAGATTTAGATTCTGGTGAAGATTTTTAATTAAAATACTATTAATTATAACAAGAACATAATTTATTATTGTAGAATTTCACTAAATTACAATCAAAATACAGTTAGCTCTAAAAATTAATTTAAGATGTAGATGAAAAACAACAATTTGTTTTAATTCCTTTCAAAAAAAATAACATAAATGTTTTATTAGAAAATAAAGAAAACATAAACAAAAAGTAATGAAAGTGTATATCATATTATCTTATAATCTTTATTTTAAATTTTCTCCTATTTAATATTTAAAATAATATGTTACTTCATTTAACAATTTCTGCAGTATATTTGAAACGATATTCTTTTTATTTTCAATTAATTCTTTCTTCTTAATTTTTATTTATATTTTTTAAATTTAATTTATTAAATTATCATATCTATTTTCTTATCTCAATAATAATTAGGACTACTATGAATATTTTTGTTAAAGAATATTATATTTTTTTATTATATCAAAATTATCATAAATTTTTTATTATTCTTAATTTTATAATTATTCTTTTTACTAATATTTATATTTTAAATCATTTATTTAAATCTTAAAATTTTATTATTTATCTTATTTAATTTATAAATCTTAATTTTAAACTCTAATACTTTATTTTTATTCGTATTAATTTAATTAATTCTTTAATAATTATATTTAATTCTGTTTTTTTTCAATTAATTATTGAAAATTTTATTATTAAAAATTTTAATTTTATAAAGGATATTCAATTATCTATTAATTTAAATTAAGTTATTTACTGTTTAATTATTTATTGATAATAAATTTTAATATATTATTTTAATCATTAATTTTTTAATTTTCCTTTTATAAATCTGTTAAAATCTTATTTAAATTTTTTTATTCTTAATCTTAATTTTCATTTTAATTATTATAATCTTGTTAATTATTATTATTATTTTTTTATTATTTTTTTTGAGATGATTATATTTAAAAGCTATCAATTAATTTTCTATTTTTAAAATTAGCTTTATCAAAACTTTAAGATACTCTTATAAAATTAGGAGATTAAAAATTATTTTTTTGTTTATTTTTTTAATCTTTTTTATAGATTTCATTATTTGGTGAATTTTCTGAAAAATTGTTTTTTTCTTAAATTATTTGGTTTTTAATATAACTATTTTTTAACAAAAGTGAAGAAAAATCTTACTCATTATTAGAAAATAAATCGTTGTCATTTATTTATCCATTTTAATAACTTAAATTTTAATTCTGTTATTTTAAATCTTATTTTAAATTATCAGTTTTTTAATTATTACAAATAAACTAAGATTCAATTTTATTTTGAATTTCATTTAATTTATTTTTCAATAATTATTTCTTTAAACTTAAATCATTAATTTGATTTATTTTTTTAACCTAATATTATGGTTTGTTAAAATCAAGTATTTCACTAAATTAATTTTTATAACTATAATTTTAAATTTCTGATTCTGTAAATAAGAAATTATTTTTATAATAATAATTTTGTTTATCGAATAATTATTAAATTTTATTGTCTTTATTATTTATTTTTTATGTTAAAAATGACTAGGAATCAATTTGATCACTTAATTTTGATTAAAAAATTTTATTTACACATGTTTAATTTTAATAATCCATTTTAAAATTTAAATTATATTATTTAAATATTAAAAAATAATTTAATTTAAATAATTATAAATAGTTATATTGATAAATAAAACTATTAATAATTAAATAATGGAAACTAAAATTTAAAAATTTGAATTTGAAGATCCTTTAGAAGTTAAATGGAATTCTAAATAAGAAAATGAACAAAATAAAGAAGAAAATAAAATTGAAAATTGAAAATAAAATTTAATAAAAATTGAATTAAGTGAAGAAATTATGAAGTAGATAGAATTTGCTCAATAAAAAACAAAAGACAAAAATGAATTTAAATAAATGTTTAAATTTTATTTTAATAAATTAAATAAAGATTTTAATGAAGATCATTATGATATATAAAAAAGTATTTTAAGAATTTAAATATGTAAACTTTATTCTAAAATAGTTTTAAAGATGACTAAAAATACACTTAATAAAGAACAAATATTAATTTAAAAAAATTAGAATTATAAATTTAATAATTTAAAAGCTGAGTAATTATTTGATTAAATAAAACTAGTTATCAAATATTTTTTTTAAGATATTATTTAAATAGTATAGGAAAAATATCCAGATAATATTTATTATAGAAATTTTCATGATGTATTAATTTATTTTATGAAATTAAATAATTTCATAAATAAAAAAGATTAATTGATTACTAATTACAGTAATAACAATTAATAGAATAATAAAGGTATTTAAAGATAATAATCAATTAATTCAAACTTATCAAACAATGTGTCTGAATTATCTAATAACTTATAGAATCAATAAAAATTAAATATTAAAAAGTAGCCGAGTCAATTTTAATAATTGATGCAAAATCAATCTACAATCAGTTTTTTTTAAGAATAAGTAGTAAATAATAATATAATTTATATAAATTTACAAAAAGAAATAAGGAATTTTTTATGTTTAATTTTAGAATCTGCTCTACTTTATGTTTTTTATCTAAAAAAGTAATTTTATAATTTATATTTTTAGGTTAGAAAAGTTATAAATGGCTTTAAAAGTAGGTAACTTTCTATTAAAGGCGTTATAATCAATTGATGCTGATAATTAATAGCATTATAAATTCATAAATTTAAAGTTTGAAATTCACATAATATTATCTAACATACACCTAGAAAATTGCTTTTATTCAAAAGCTTTAATATTCTATGATGAAATATATAAACTTTTCCTGTATTAATTTATGAATTTTTCTCAATAAATTAACAAATATGAAAAAATTATTAAAAATATAGATAAAAAAAATCAAAAATAAGAAAATTATTTTATTAAATTAAAAATACAAAGATTAAAAATTATTAAAAATTTTATAATAATTTTAATTAATGTAATACAAACTTATGAACTATAAGAAGATTATTTAAATATTTTTGAAAATTTAAATTTCATTTATTGGTTAATACATTTTTTTTTAAGTGATGAAAAAAATATAAATTTCTATATTTCAATAAAAGATTATGTTTAATCTAAATATTAATAATATTATAAATTAATAGAAAAGAAAATTTAGTTTATTGATTAGTGTTTTTTTAATTTAAACAGAATTTTAACGATAAAAGGAAAGCCAAACGTTTTTAAAGGGAATAATGTCAGATTATATGATTAGATGAATATTAATTTATACAAAAAATTTAATTGTGATTAGCTTAACAAGAATTTAATTATCGTAAAATAAAAACAAAATTAAAATTAAAGTACTCTTAATAATGAAAATAATTTATCAGTATTGTATTAAAATTAAAACAATGAACATTTATCACATCTTACAGAAAAACAAACAGAGAATAAAAATTAAGATTAAAATATATCTAGTTTTTAAAATAATAATTTATAACAATCTTAAGTCATTAACAACTTTAAAATTAGTTATAATAGATCTTATTCTTATTAATCATTAAGCTAATCTAAACCAAATTTATAATATAAATCAATAGAAAAAAAATCAGAATTTTAAAAATAAAGTTAGAAACAATCCATTTAAAAGTAAATAATATTTAAAATAATCAATTTATAATCTTTATTTTAAATATTAGTAGATTAAGTACAGTAATAAATAATCAAAATATAAATTGTATTTTTCAAAGTGTTTTATCAAGCTATAACAAAAAACATAATACATTTAAATTAAAAAAAATGGCTTAAGAATATTAAGAAATTTAATAGAAATAAGAAAAAATTAAAAAAAATAATGTTTTGGAAGACTTTTTAAGCACTAGTAAAATTAATTCTTAAAATAAAAAACACATCAGATCTTAATCATAAATACAAAACTAATTAAGTTATTCTTTAGTTAATTAAAACTTAATTTAATAAAACATTTAAAATATAGACTAAACTATCTAATAATAAATTTCTAGCAAGTTAAAAGATGAATTTCTTATAAATAGCTATAAAGAGTATATAATATTTTTATTTATAAAAGTGTTTAAAATTTTACAAAGAAAAACTTATATTAAAATTTAAAAGAAACTAATTATTATAATTTCTAATCAAACTTTATTCTAAAAAATAAAAAAATATTTGATAAATAATTTGTTAAAAATAAATAAATAAAAAAATAAATAAATTTAAGTTAAAAAAATACTTTTTAAAATCAAATAAAAAATATAAATCAAAATATGTAATTAGATAATTTGTTTCATAAATAAAAGATAGAACAATCAGAGAAAATACAAAACATAAAAAAATATCTTATTTTTTAATAAAGTCATTCTTAAGAATCTTCTTAAAAAAATTATAACGAAAAATTATTAAGGAAAAGTTAACATATAATAAATAAAGTTATTGAAATAAATAATGATTAAGATATTAGTATGAAGAATTAAATAGATAATATATGTAAAACAAATGATTAATTTTTTAAATAAAATTATTAATAAAATAAGGAAATTTTGAATAATATATAAAATAATTTGGATACATATTAGCTTTAAAAATAATAAATACATAATTAAATATTCAAAAAAAAACTGAAAAAGTAAGAGAAACAGATAATGTAATTAAATAATAAAATAATAAAGTAAATGGGAATCTTTCGATAGTCTAGGAAAATCATTAATAGAAAAATAAAAAGTAAAATTTCAAGAATGATAGATTAATAAAAAAATATATATAATAATAATATTGAAATTATAAAATTATATAATCTTCAAGCACTTTTAAAAACAAGAATTGCGAGATTGCCATTGTAATACATAAAAAGTAGACTTTTCATTTGTACAGTGACATCAAAAGAATATCCTTCACCAATAATAACATGAAACATTGGTCCATATTTCTTATCGAGATTTTCTTTGACACTCTTTGCTGCTAACTAAAATATGTAAAGTAATATGAAAATTAGTAAATAATATGGTTTTCTATTGAATTACCTCTATATTTAGAATTCCATTTACTAAATTTCCTTCGATTCCTCCAGTCACTGCATCACTTACTTCCTACATCATTTCAGGTTCCATATCATTTTCTTTTATCACCACTTTTCCAGCCATTATTTTCTTTAATTCACCCACATCAACTTCTTGTAAAATTTCTTACATTTTAAATTTATATATTATTATTATTATATCATTTAAGTTATATTTCATATTATTACACTATATTTTATATTTATTACTCTATATAAATATTTCCTATACTATATTTATTAATTATTATTCTAAAATAAAAATATTTATTACAGTATATCTTATTTATTATTATATTTATTTCTTAATCTGAATTCATTTCTATTATCTATTCTATATTTCTATCTTTTTATCTAGTATAAATTCAAGGTCATTTAAATCATCCACTTATTCTAAATCTTCTTTATTAAAAAGTTATTTCATCTTACGAATTAATCTATGAAGCTTTCTATTTTCATAAAAAAGTTCTTTTTCCTTGATACTTTAATATTCCTATATTTATTCTGATTTATTATTATTATTATTATTCTCATTTATTTTACTCATTACTCTTTAATTTTTATTTTTAGAATTATCAATTTGCTATTTTTTAATTGTTGCATAATCTTCAAATACGTTTTTTATAACTTTCCATAAAGTTTTAAGTTTAGGTTTTATTTCATTTTATTTGGATTATTTTTATATATCTAAACATAAACTTTATTCAATAGAATTAACAAATTTTAAAAGAATTTTATTATCTTTTTAAGTAATTGATAATAAGTTTTAAGCTTCATTTAATTTATTGTCCTAGTTATTTGATTTTGATAAAAAATCTTACTAAAAATTTAAAGTGCTTATTTTATCTTTTAACTATTAATTAATTGAATTTAAATTGTTATAATTATTAATTTATGTTTTTAATTCTTATATTTATTAATTTTATTTTTCTATTATCAAATATAATTATTATTTAGTAAGAGACTAACTTTTATCTGTTCTATTTTATGAAATTTTTTAACTTTTTTCATTTAAACTTTATTAATTTATATTTTCTGTTAATTAATTAGTTGAATTAAAATATTTTATATATTGATTAATTGGTTCTTTATAATGATTTTGTTTTTATATTAAAAAAGAATTTGTCTATTTTTTAATTATATTTTAAGATTATTGACTATTTTTACTTCCTTAACTTTAATTATAGGAATCTACAATTTTAACTTATTTTGATTTTTGGCTATTATTATCTTTTAAATCAAATAAATTTAGTTTATTATTTAACTATTTATTTTGATTATTATTATTATTATTTAAATTCTAAATGTTTATTTACAAATAATTTTAATTGTTAAAAGTCTAATTTTTTAGTTATTTCTATTGTATATTATTATATTATTATAACTATTGTTAATATTTTTTGTTTATTTCAAACAAATTTTTATTATAATATTTTTTGGACTATGTTTTTTATAAGTAATCATCTATTTACTAACGTTTTTCATCTACAATTAAATTGTTTTTATCTTTATGAATATATTAATGTTTTAATTTAATAATTTATTTTTCGTTTTTTTATAATAATTATTTATTTTATTCATCTTTTTAATCATTGCTTAGTATATTCTAATTGGCATATTCATTACTAAATGAAAATCTATCATTTTATATATTAAATTCCATAATAATAATTATTGATCGTTAAATTAATATCTTTTGTTATAAATTTTAATTTATTATAAAATTATAAATCATTATTAAAATAACTCATTTTCTTATTTTTATTTATTGATTTATATCAATATATTTCGAAAAAATTCATCTTCTGAAGAATAGCATTCAATTTTATTTCTGACTTCTTTGATTATCTATTTAAATTACTAAACAATATTGTTATTTTAATCCAATTTTTTTAATTTTCTGTTTTTATTTTACTATATTAAATTGTCTATTATTAAATACTTTTATTATAATTAATTTTGAAGCTACTATTCTCAATTTTATTATTGTTTATTAATGAAATTTTAATTTTAATTTAAATGTTATTTATCATTTTAATATTTGACTTTTTTCTATACATTTTAATTATCTTAATATAATTTTTATTATTAGTTTGGAGAGCTCAAGTCTTTGGATTGTTAATCTATAAAATAACTTATACAATTTAAATTAAAAGACTTTGAATTTATAAAAGAATTAGATATTTTTAATTAATAGAAATCATTTCTAATAATTTAGTAGAGGGACTTAAGTTTCTTTAAAAATTCTTTTTCTATCGAATCATTAGCTGAATTAAATTCAATTAATTAGTATTTTAAATTGAGCTTAGTTTTACGGTGATTTTAAGACTAATATTAAAAGCATTTGATATTTTAAGATTATATATCTTCCAAATAAAATACTTATAGAAGATTAAATTTAATGATTTGAATACAAATTTAATATATTTCAAGCTTTTCATCATATTTTAAAATGATTTACCATTTTAAAACTTAAGCGATAAAATCTTGAATATGTAGCTCACTGTCTATATTATTAATAGAGAGATTTTATTATAAATCGTGCTCATTAATAAAACATTCAATAATGTATTAATTATCGTGTATTTCTATTATGTTATTATTATTATTTATGCATCTAATTTTTATAAGCAATTAAGGATACTCTATATTTTGAAAGTCTAACTTATTTGTTATCAATTAATCAAAGGTAATCAATAACTTAGAAACTAGTTATAATTTTAATTTCTACATGAATATATATATTAAGCAATTATATTTTAAATATAAACCGCAGTAGATTTGAATTAGATATTAATATAAGGACAAGTTACATAATCTTTATAAAAAATTAATAAATGGGAGAATATTACACAATATCAAAATAAAGAAAATTTTATGGAAAACCATGTAACTTCGCAGATAGTGAAATATCAGTTCATGGATTTGATTTCGACAATGAAAAAGATATGAAGAAAAAGGGATAAGAGTTTAAAAAAAGAGATCCAAATTTTATGAATTTGGACAATGTTCCTGAATTATCAGAAATAACAGTGAATACAGAACGAGTTAAGACCTAAGACAAAGGAATGTAACACAAAGAAGGAGGATGGCCATCGAATGTGGACGCAACAGAGACAAACGAAACATCAAGACACAGGAAGAAACTAGAGAAGGATCAATATTTCAATAGTTATGTGAGTACTTTGAAGAGCAATGCAGAAAAATGCATTAAACAAAACAATTAGATTGATTTATTTGAAGAATATTTTGAAAATTAAGAGAGTGAACATTTTGTGGAGAATATTAATACCAAGACTCTTATGCTTTTCAAGGACTAGAACACAGAAAACATCAAGAGGGCAGTCAGTGAAATATCATGGTTGCCTGAGCAACCTATCAAAGTTGCAGTAAGTTACAGTGTCACTCGTTTTTAATAGATGACTGATAAAATGTGTTTAAAAAGTTATGTATGGGATCTTAATAATCCCAATAAGCCAGAAACTGAACTTAATGCCCCCTCACCATGTACTAATATCAGTTATAATCCCAAATTAATGGATGTTATTGGAGGAGGACTTTATAATGGATTGGTAGCTATTTGGGATGTAAAGGCTGGGAAAATAGGAGGTATAAATCCAGTATTAAGTCCTGTACAGAAAAGTCATCATGACCCTATTACACATTTCTAATGGTAGAACTCTAAAACGGGTACTGAATTTGTGACTACTTCTACTGATGGTACTGTATCTTTATGGGATTCTAAGAAACTGTCAAGTGGTCCAGTGGAATCCATCTAACTTAAAGAATAATATCAAGAAGGAGAGAATATCATAGAGAGAGTAGTTGGAGGCACAGTTGCTGAATATAATGCAGAGTCAGGTCCTAATAAGTATTTGATAGGAACTGAGTAAGGATCTATTCTCACTATCAATAGGAAACCCAAAAAGCCATTGGAAATTACAACCAGGTATGGATAAGATGGTGGCAAACATTTGGGACCTATTTATAGTATTAATAGATCTCTGCCTAACTTGAGGTTTTTCTTGACAGTGGGAGATTGGAACTGTAAGATTTGGAATGAAGAATTAAAGACTCCTATAATAAGGACTAGGTATCATGGTTCTTATTTATCAGATGGATGTTTTAGTCCAATTAGACCTGGAGTTTTCTTTTTAGTCAGGAAGGATGGTTGGTTAGATGTTTGGGACTATTATTATAGATAGAATGAAGTTGCATTCACTCATAAAGTCAGTGACTCAGCTCTTACTTGTATTAAAGTTAATTATCATATCAATAATCATCCATTTGCAGGCAAGTATTGTGCCATTGGAGATCAAGATGGAACTGTTACTCTTATTGAATTATGTGATTCTCTTTATTAAATTCAACCTAGAGAAAAGGAAATCATCAATGAAATGTTTGAGAGGGAGTCTAAGAAGGAAAAAATGTTGGAAGTTATGAAAAAACAGATGGAAAAGAAGGTTGTTGTTAAGGAACCTAATACTTCTAGGCAAACTGAGGAGGAAAAAAGATAAGCTCAAATTAAAAAATGGGAGGAAGAGTTTTACAAGGAGGTTGGAGATGACTTAGTGGATAAGGAAGATGAAGATCTTGATAAATATGGAAAGTCTAATGTTTAGTAGTAGCAATAATAATAGCAATAATAGTAATAATAAGAAGAAGAAAGACAAAAATAAATTCAAATCGAGTTAAAAAAATAATAATAGATTCAAGAATAGTTAAAATTATCATAGCAAAAATAAGAGTAAGAAAAAGAATAACCGTAAGATAAAAAATAAGAATAACAATAAGAATAATAATAAGAAGATTAATAAGAAAAATTAGAATGATATTATTTATAAAATATTATTCGACCTTTTTTATATTTATATTATAAAATAATAAAAATCAGCTTTTTTTGATTATTGAAAAATTAAATTAATAATTATTAAATAAGTATCTAACTAGAAAATTTAATCCAATTAGAATAATGATTAAAATTATAATTTTAATGGTCTTGTTTTATTTTTTAATTCCAAATAATTAAATAAGAGATTTCCATGTTTTAATTTTTGTAGAAGAATACGGAGGGAATCTTTGAAATAAATGAAAATAAAATACCTACAATTGAAAGGAAAACAATTGATATTTCCTTTTTCTAAGATAGCCTTTAAATGTGAGCATTAATCAAAAGCAGCTTGAGTATTTAAACAGCCATGACCACTATTGCCAACTCCTCCGAAAGGCAACTGAAAATCAATAGATTAGAAGCAACACTCATTTTAAGCAAAAGCTCCTGAACTGGTCCTATCTCTGATGAGATTCTTATTAGAATAACCATAATAATAGAGAGTGAGTGGTTTTTCTCTTTCCCTTATAAACTTAATAAGCTGATTAGGATCTGTGAACTTAATAATAGGCATTATAGGGCCAAAGATTTCCTCCTACATGAGTTATTCATCGAGACTGGGTTAATCTATAATAGTGGGTGAGATAGTTCTATTATTTACATCACATTATCCACCCAATAATATAGTTCCCTTTGTATTTTTTATCATTTCACTCAGTCTTTGAGTAAAGAAAGTATTGACGATCTTAACTTAGTGTTTGGTGTCGACAGAACCATCTTCATTATAAAACATACTCTTGACAGTTTTAACCATCAAGTCTTTAAACTTTTCATAAATATCTTGATGGACCATTACATAATCTGGACATACACAAGTCTAACCACTGTTCATATACTTAGTCTAAGCAATTCTCATTACTGCACTCTACAAATTACAATCTTTGTCTACTATACAAGGACTTTTCCCACCTAACTCTAATACAGTTGGAGTTAGATTTTCAGCAGCTGCTTTGGCAACGAGTCTACCTTTGAATGGAGATCCAGTGAATTATATTAAATCCCACTTCATTTTAAGCAACTCAACAATAGTATCCACATTACCCTCAATAACTGTATAACAACTATTATCTAGATACTTTTCAACGAGTTATTTGACAATATTGCTGGTATGAGGTGACATTTCACTTGGTTTTATGATTGCTACATTTCCTGCTGCAATAGTTGTTGCTAGTTAAGGCAGACAAGTAAATAAAGGGTAATTCCATGCTCCTACTATTAGGGATAATCCTAATGGTTCTGGCTTTATGTAGCTACAACCTGGACCTACCAAAAATGTTGTATCTCTCTATCTTATTTTTGTCCATTAATCTATATTATCTATTACCTCATCTATCGCTAATTAAGTTATAGAACTATTTATCATATAATGGGTAAACTCGCTGTAGCCTAGGTCTTTATTTATTGCTATTGCAAATTCACTATCCATCTATTATAATCCCCTTTTCAGGTTCTTTAGTTATTCTTTTCTAAATTTTATATCCAATGTTTTATGAGTTTCAAATGTTTATCTCAGTTTCATTATTGTTGGAACTATTTATGACAAATTGTCTTTTATCATTATTTATTCTATATCTTTTATTTATTTATAATTTATTTTATATATCAATTTAAATAAATTTCAAGGTTTTCTATTATAAATTAACATTCAGAATCTGTATTAAATAAAAGATTTATAGAAGAGGAATTATGATTAATGATTTTATCAATATGTATTTTTTGAATAGGGAGAGTAGTATTTAAAAGATTAGAAATTAGAGGATATTAATGATGTTAGTTAGGAAGGACATTTAAATTAGGTATGAGGAAAGTATGAAATTAAGGTTTATAATCTAGAAATAAATTAAGAGAGTAGAAAGAAGATGTTTTAAGAATTGATTAAGATATGTAAAGAGTGGCTTTGATTCTGATTAAATTATGTTTAGATAATAAGAGTTGTTGACTGAACGAACAATTTGCATACGAAAATAGCATTTCGGGTTGATGATAACCCAGGAACCATTGTTGATAGTCATTAACAATAAAGCTAGTTCCAGCCACAGATCTATTATTAAAATTATAATGAATAATCAATAAAAATAATAATAAGTATAGTAAAATAATGATGAACAATGATAAATAATTAATTTATGATAATGTATAATTATGTATGTTGATAGTGAGTATTGAAATGTATACCTGGCTTTGACTTTGACTAAGACAATTTAATTATGGAAGTGTATACCTGTGTTTGATGACTTGAGTGAAGAACTACGAATGAGTGTACCAGAAATGAATTTAGCATTTAGATGTTAACTCTGAATTCCCTCAAGGATATTCATCTTGCCCTCCATTTCACATCTCTCTACCGATATCTCATTATTCGCATGTAGATTCTTACTCACTATCAGATTTGTATTCATTATAGTTAAATTCAATTTCTATTATTATTATTATTATTAAATATTCTTTCCTTTATTCATTTCCTCACTTATCCTTTCCTTCTAGTTTATCTTCACATTTGTTGAAATAAATCTAGCTACTTCTAATAATTTTCTGTTGTCTTGTGCTAATTTCTCAGGATCATCTATAAATTCGTGTAACATTTCAGAGTGTTATTCATTTAATAATTCCATCATATTTACTTATAATAATATCATCATTAATATTATCAATTGCTTCATATTTTATTAACTCTTATAAAACTAGTCAAATATTTTATAAAATAAATCAAATATATTTTATTTATCTCTTTGTATTTATTTATCATATTATTTATAAGATATTTATAATGATTATATTCAATATTATGATAATTATAATAATTATTAAAATAATCATTTAAAAAAAATTATAAAATTTTTATATATATTAACATTTATTCATAACTTAATTCCTAATTCTTCAAAACACATAAAAACTTCTTACTTATCTTGATCTAAGAGATTTCTTAATGAAGATTTAAGGTGATTGTTTTTATTTTTAACAAATTTTAAACTTTCTTTAAGAATATCATAAAAAGTGTCTTTAGTACTAGAAAGCAATGCCTTTTCAGCCATAGTTTTGGCTAATTTTTGTTCAAGAATTTATTTTTCACTAACATGTGAATTTATTTCTTTATTTAGTTAATTTAAAACATTGTTTTAACTATCTTGATGCTAAGTTTTGCTAGAAATTAATTGATTTAGTTATGAAATTTCCTTTTCCTGTAAGTTAGATTTGTTTAAGATAGCTTAATACTAATTAACTTATTATTAGTATGAAATTAATTCTAACTTTAACTCATCATTACTACTATAAAGAATTTCTATTTTTTTATTTGCCAATTATTATTATTGATTCATTTTTATTTCTATTTGCTTTATTTTATCTTTACTTTTTTATTCATACTTATCTTTTTCTTTTTTTATTTATTCTTTCAATTAATCTATTTCACTTGTTTATTTTTTTATGAATTATTAAAAAAATCCCCCTTCATTTTCTTATTTATATTACTCTAATTATTTTACTTGATATTTTAATTCTTCTATAATCTCTATCAATTCTTCATCGACTTATTAATCTAATTATTTATTTTGATAATTTTTCATTTCTTCAAGTTATTTTTAGTAATTTCTATTTTTGTTAACTAATTGTTAATTTATTTGCTTTAATTCTTATATTTAAAACTCATATTCACTTTATTATAAAATATATTTTTGAATGTCTTTACTATCTCCTTTAATATTATCTAATTAGATATTTTATTCTAAATCTTATTCAATTTATTTAAATTATTTTTCTTGTAATTCTTAGTTTTCTTTTCTTAAAATTTCAATTTATTTTCTAAGGTTTTCCTTTTCTTTTTATTACTTATTAAATAATTCTTCGAATTCATTTACACTATTTCTCAATCTATTTTCAGTATCTTATGATTATTTTAACTGTATTTCAGTATTTTTAAGATGCTATTGAAATAATGAATAAATATTTTCAATAGATTTTTCAATGAAAGAGAATAAAAGAGGTGGTATTTTATCAGCAATAAGTTAATCTATGAATTAGATAAAAGATGATTACATTTATTAGAAGATTAAGTAGATGTGATATAAGCATTATAAAGAATATCAAACTCCTTAGCTTTTTATTGTACCCAATTAGATTAAAGATCTTAAAGTGAAGAGAACTATTAAGGATAGAAGTTATTAAGTAGATTATACATTTAGGAAGTGGAATTGGTATTAGAAATAGCATTGTTCCTAACAAGGATATCATTGAGTTAAGTTTCCATATACTTATCTATCTAGTTAATGAGTATCTATTTGAGATTTAGATTAAGAAAAATAGCGGATTTACTTTCAACTTACTAATGAATATATGTAACAAGTTTGGCATGTAGACTCTAAATAGCCTAAACCTACATTGGTAACTAGGAATTATTAAGATACTAATTATAATTAGAGTCAAACTACTTCTACAATGCCTCCATAACTTATCTCAACTAACTATTCATAACATTCTCAAGACTTCCCTTTAACTCTGGTATACCTTTACTGTTAATACTCTTTACAAATTATTAAACCATTTTCAAATACATTTCTCCATTCATAACTTACCTATCAAACTCTTTAACCTTTATCTCCCTTAGCACTTTTCTCTCAAACTCAATGACTCCTTCCCTGAACTGCACCCTCAAATTATTCCATTCTTGGTCCTCTATATTTGCTAACTGTTGTTCATTTCCTAATGGCCGTACCAATGTTATACAGTCTATCTTTTTGAAGTATGTTCTTATTTTTTCCCGTATTTAATTCTTCTATGCTTTTTCCTCTTAATTTCCTTGAACTTGAGTCAACACTCTTTGGAGATACTCCTTTGATGATAATCCTTATAAATCTAATGAGAAATCTCTTAATACCCATACGAAATGAGGACATAGAGTTTGGATTTATTCTTCGGAAGCTAGAGAGTCTTATTAATGATCTATTTTGATGGATTGATTCAAGTTTAGTACCAAACTCAGCTGTTCTAGACTGTTTTCATCAATGTGTCCTATTTGATTATATACGAACATTGATGATAATAGAATCGATAAAGAAAATATCTTCATATCTATGTTTGCATCTCTTTAAACACTATATAGTCCTTCAGTGTCTATTATTATCATAACTCTATTTTCATCTAGTTCTATTGCTTCGCTCCACATCCAAATTCCTTTTGTGCATGGCATTGTTGTTGGACCTATTGCGAAACCTTTCATCCTATTTAAATTTTATCAATAATATTATTAATATTTTAATAATCATTATTTATATTATTAATACTATCGATAAAAGTATTATTGTTATTATTATATGTTTATTTTTAATTATCTGTTTATTTTATCTTAAATTACTTTTTTAGAATTCTATTTGCTAAAAAAGATTTTCCAGTTCTTTGAGGTCCTGCTATTGAAAGCACTGAAATTTCTTTGTTTCTTATTTTTTCAAAAACACTATAACATTCTCTATTAAGTTCAAATGTTGTCTTATTGTTTTCTGTATTTATACTAATAAAAGGTATTGCTTTTCCATTTTATTATTATTAATATTAATTATTTTGCATTTTAATTTATTAATATATTAAAATTATATTTTTATAAATAAATATTTATTAAAATTAAAAAAAATATAATATAAAATACTAATGGATATTTCCCTTGCAAATAAATTTAGCAAACATAATAAAAAAAATAAAATTTTATCTAATAATTAATGAATAAAAACAAATAAAACTGAATTATAAAAAAATTAAAAATTATAAATTAATTTTGAGTCTTAATTTCAATATAAAATGTATTTTATTTATGTATTAATTTAGATAAACATTAGATTTTTAATAAAGTTCAAATTTAATAAAAACAATTTAAAATTTATTTTAAAAGATAAATATGAGTCTTGAAAATCAAACAAATAATTAAAATTTGAATAATAAAATTTTTGATTAATTAAAATCTAATTAGTATTAGATAAATAAAAATTTTTTGATTGGATCAAATTAATTATTATGAAAAATTTAATAAAAATAATTTCCATAAATAATAATAATATTTTTTAATGAAAATAAATATAAATTTTATGAAGAATTATTTTTTTAAATCAAAATTAATAAAATAAAATACATTTTAATAAATGATTAACTTAATACTTAATTTGAATAATTTATTAAAATTAAAAAAATTAATATTATTTCCTTTTATTGATTAGATAAATAAGATATTTAATAGATAGAATAATATTAATTTTATAGTAATTTAAATATAGACATTTTTATAGATAATTAATGTATAAAAAATTATGATTAAACATAAAAGAAAATAAAAAAAAACTGAAAATTACAAATAATATATTTTCATATAAATATTTTGTTTAGATAATTACATATTTAATAAAAATTTTATTTAATAATTATTATTTTTGTATATTATAATATTCAAAAAAAAATTTAAACGTTTTTACCTAAATTATTTTATTTACTATAGATAAATATATATATAATTAACAGATCTTTCTATGAATATTAAAGTAAAAATTTTTAAATTTATTTATCATTAAGATTTAAAAAATACTTAGTTTAAAGTAAAAAAGTTAAGAATATTCTAATGATTCAAAATAATAAGATGAATTATTTATTAATAATGAATTTTTCGACTTTACCAATAATATTAATGATGATATTAAATAAAAAGAACAGAATGATAAAAAAGGCTAATTTAATTTAAAAATGTCAGTAAAATATAGAAAATACAAACAAAGTTTAGAATTAAATAACTTATTTAATAATTTAATTGAAAATAATGATTAATAAAAACTGTTTTACGATTAAACTAAGTTAAAATAAGAATTAATAAATATAAAAAATTTAAAAAAAGAAAATAAAATATTATTATAAGATTAATAAAAATTAAAAAAAAACTTAATTTATTTATTATAATAATGTAAAATTTTTTAATTAAATGTAAATATAAAATTTAAATATAATTTAAGAATTAAAATTCTATAAAAAAAACAAAATTAAATTAATAATTATAAAATATATTAAGTAAAATATATGATAGTGAATAAAAATAAGTAAATAAATATAATAATTATTAGTATTTATAATTAAATTTTAAATTATTGTAAGATAATATTTATCTAATCAATATTGATTAAATCTAAGATTAATTAATAAAATTAATGAACTAAAATTAAAATATTTAAGATTATAATATTTAATTAATCTTATAATTAATTGTTGAATCTTTAAGATATGTTATAATATTATAAATTTAAAATGAAAATAATGATAAATTAAGCTAAGATTTTGATGAATAGCCTAGAAATTTATTAATTTAACCAACACCTTTGATATAAAATATACTTGTTAATCCTTTATAAAATAATTCCTCTAAAAAAAAATTATAATAGGCTAATCAAAAAAACAAAAATTTTAGCTAAGAAAAAAATAATAAATAAACGGGAAAATTTTAGGACAAAATGTAATTATTTTTATATATTATTTGAAATTAATTATTAAAGAATTTTATAAGATAATAAAACTTTTAATAAAATAAAAGAATATAAATTATTAAAAGAAGTTGATATTCAAAAGGAAAAACAATAAAACTTGTAAAATATAGAAAATAATTGAAAACAATAAATGAAACAAATTAAATAATAAAATAAAAATAGGCTTGATTAAACTATGCAAATTAAAATTGAAAAACCAAAAATATAATCAAAATATAGTTCTTAACTTAAAAATAATAATTATATTGAAGATAGTTTTCAATAGATTATTTTAGAAGATAAAAATAACATTAAAATAAAATTTAATTAATAATTAAATAATAATCAAAATAAATAAATAATTAATTTATCATTAAATAAATAAAATAATAGAATAAAATCTGGTAATGAAATATAATAAAATGTAAATATAAATAATGAAGAAAATAATAATAAAATTTTAATAAATAATTAATATTCTGATTCATTAAATGATAGTTTTAATTAATATAAAGAGAAAAATTAAAAAGATTTTAATTAAAATTATTAAAATTGAAATAATAACCAAAATATATTATATAATTAAATAAATTAAAATATATAAGAGAAAAATCAATCATAATTTATTGAAGATTTAAACAATTTAAAAAAAATAAAAGATATTGAAGCATATAAGAAAAAAATATTAATATATATTGATAGATAAATTAAATTAAAAGAAAAATAAGATATTTAATAACAAGAATAAATTTAATATTAATAAAACAAAGAGTTATATAAATTTAATTAAAAAAAATAATAATTAGAAAATTAAGAAAAATTAAAATATTTAAAAGAAAAATTAAATGACGAATATACTATTAAAAAACTATATAAAAATTATTTATAATAGAGAGAATAGTTTTATTAGGAATAAGATCATTATTAATATTAAATAGAAAATGAATGGAATAAAAAAAAATAGTTTTTAGAGAAATAAAAATAAAAATAAGAAATAATATAACAAAAATAAGATTTAAAATTAAATAAAGAGGGATTTTAATATGATAAATAACTTTAAATAGAAAAATAAGTAAAATTTTAATTTATATTCTTAGATAATTTAATAAGAGCAATAAGAATTATTAAAAATTAAATAATCTAACATAGAAAACTTAAAATAATAATAAATAATTGATAAGAGTTTTAAAGAAGCAAAGGCATTATTAGAAATATATGAGTAAAATAAAAAACTATATAATATTAATTACAAGAAAGAATTAATTTGAAATATATAAATATTATATACATTAATTTTTTATAAATAAAATTTGCAACTATTAAACCTAAAATAAATATAAATATAATATAAAATATATTAAATGAAAAATAATTAAGAAAATTAATAAACAACCTACCATGTAATTAATGATAAATATAAAATAATAAAAAAAATAGGTTAAGGTTCTTTTGGATCAATATTCTTAGCTACATCATTAAGTGAATATTTTTAATAATTTTAGATTCAAATAAATAATATGCAGTAAAAATTGAAAAATAAACTGATTAAAATAATGACAATAACTCCCTTCTTCAAAAAGAATCATATATAATGCAACAATTATAATCAGATAATAATTTTCCAGCTTTTTATGAATTTGGTACGTAAGATAATTGCAATTATCTTGTAATGAGTTATTTAGGAAGTATGCTATTAAATAAATAAAATAAAAATATAATAAATAAAATGAAATATAAATATAATATGTATTAATAAAAAAATAACTTTTAAATAGAGAATTTGGAAAAACTAATGAACAGTTATAAAGAAAAAAGATTTAATTTAAAATCAGGTTTAATGGTGGCCATCCAAATGATTGAAAAAATTCATAAGTTTCATGAACATGATTTCATCCATCGAGACATAAAACCAGAAAATTTTCTAATTGGGATCGGTGAAAAAATCAATGAAATATACATAATTGATTTTGGGCTAAGTAAAAGATGGCTAGAAAAAGGGAAACATATAAAATACACGGAAAAAAAAGGATTAGTTGGAACTGCACGTTATACGAGTGTGAATGCCCATAAAGGAATCGAATAATCAAGAAGAGATGATCTTGAGAGTATTTTATATCTGATTGTTTATTTCATTAAAGGCACATTGCCTTGGCAGAATCTGCCTATTTAGGATTCTAATGAGAAATTTGCTAAGATTGCATCAATTAAGACTAATATGAAGAGTGAGGAGTTGTTTCGGGATTTGCCTTATTAACTTGTTATTATTTTTAATCATGTTAAGGGTTTACTTTTTGAGTAAACTCCCGATTATAATTATATTGTTATGCTTCTTAATTAAGCATTAAATGATCATAACTATATTAATGATAAATAGTTCTAGTGGAATAACACTCATTCAACTTAAAATACTATACAGAGTGAGCAGTAAATATTTGAAAATACTAGTGAAAATGTACCTTTTAAGGATATTAAATTTAATTCTTTAAATGATAGGTTTTAGCTAAATGTTAAATTTATCAAATATCTTACCAATAAACACTCTACTAATCTCAAAAAAAATAATAATAATAATAATAATGATAATACTTCTAATAATAATTTTAAGAATTCTTAATCTAATTTATGATAAATGTATATATTTTCATATTTATAGATTTATTTGAAAATAAATTTAATCAAAAATTTATATTATCTTCAATTTGATTCCAAAAATCATTTTATTTATTTTTATAATTTTGTTTCTATTTTACTTTATAAAAGTCTTTTTCGTCCTATATTTTAATTTAATAAATATTTACTTGTTCCCAAAAATTATTTTTATTCTATATACTATATAAATCATTGAATTCATTTGTAAATTAATAATTTTATTTCTTTTTATCATTATTATTTTTTTAAATATTTATCAATTATTATTAATCTTTTGTTTTATATTTTTGTAATTGTATTATTTCAGAATCTTTAAAATCTATTTACTTTTTTAAATTTGAATTTTAATTTTGCTCTTAGAATATTTGAATTTTAAAATTTCTTAAAATTTTTTTTAAATAAATACCCTATTTCAGATGTTTTTTATAAAAGAGTATAATTCAATTATTAAATTTGATCTTATTTTTTTAAATTTTCAATTAAAAAATTTATTAAACAATTACTAAAAAATTCCTCTTAAATCTTTTATAATAAAATTATTAAATACATTTTTAAATTATTCTTCTATTTTTTATTATTTCTATATAATTTCATTTATTTTTTATAATTTTTTATTTAAATTATTAGATTTTTGATTTATTGCTCTTTAAAAAAAAAATTTTTCTTAAACTATTTAAATATCATCCTATAAATATTTAATTTATTATATTACCTCAAATATTTACAATTCATGATCTAATTATTTTAATTGTTATTGCTCTTCTTGATTTAGTTTTTAAATTTATTGTTTTTCTAATATTAAATTTATTATTTTATAATTACAATACATATTTTTAACTTAATTATTTTTATGTTTATTATTATTTTAATTTAAAGAAACATTTTATTATTCTTATTAATTATATTTTTTAAAAGAATCAAAGTTATAGTTTTAATTAATTTATGTTTGTACTTTTTAGTTTGTAGAAAAATCAATTTATTAATTAAACTAAACATTTTAATTTTAATTTTCAATTAAAATTGAATTTTATGTTTCATTTTGATATTATATGTCAGATAATTTATTTTCAATAATCTCTCAATCAATATTTATTTGATTAGAATTTATTTTATTTTAACTTTAAAAAATTGAATTATTTTAATCTTAATTTTCTATTATTTAATTAATAAAATTATTTTCTTAATCTAATTTATTTTAATCAATAGTTTTATCTGATTTAATTTAAGATTAAAACTATTTATTATCCTAATCATTCTAAAAAATCGATTGATTTTTATTATTCATCTAATTATTTTGACTTAAATGAGACTTATTATTATTTAATTTAAATTACTTTAATTAAATCAATTTTTCCATACGATTAATCTTAATTATTTTATTATTATTAGGTTTAAATTTATGTTTTATTTTATAAAAATTGTTTTAAAGAATTATTTTGATAAATCTATGAATTATTTTAAGTATTAGAATGATTTTAATTAATATCGGAATTATTTTACATTAATAATATTAAAAATTTATATTATAAAATTATTATACTATTAAAATTTATTAATATAAATCTTTAAATAATTAAATGAATAATAATATCAATAGCAAAGCTGATAAATAGAATTCAAATTAATATTAATATGTTTAAAAGATAAAATACAAAGATAAAATAATCAAACAAGTTTTAAATTGTTTTCAATTGATGCTAGCTGAAATTAATATTTCAAACTGGTTTAGATATTTATTATATTTAATAGAAATTATGTAGATTTTGAAATTTGCATTTGAACCTTAATTAGTCAGAATTTGGAATAATTCTAATACATCATCAGTTTTCGCTAATATATTTTCATCGTTAACTTTTGTTTTTTATATTAAAACTAATTTTTAAAATTTCATAATAGTTTTTTATTTTTTATTATTTTTTTTGGTTTTAATAATATCTAATATAATATTAATAAACTATCTTTAAAACAAATAAAATAATCTTAAATTAGCTAATAATTTATTTTATATATAAGTAATTTGCCAAATTTTACCTTAAATATTTTATTTACCCTTATTGGAATTATTTCTATTTGTTTTTAAGTAAAATATGAATTTAATAATTATTTATAATATAAACAATAAAAATTTAAAAAATAAATTATTTAAAGTTGTTCTTAAATAAATGATCAATTTGTTCAAACATTTAATTAGGATACTGTGTGTTTCTCTGGGATATATTGGATTCATATAGTATTTTCAATAATAGGATCAATAATATTATTTATATTTAATTATTTGATTTGTAAACTAATAGTATATTTTAGAATGAACTCTAAACAATTATTGAGCAAACTGAATGGCAATAATGAGATGAATTTAGCTTTATTTAAAACTATAATGATAATAAGTAATCTAATAATAAAGAGTGATTCTAATTATTTGTTATTAGTGATTATATATTTGGGATTGAGCTGGTATTTATTTTTGAAGGTAAGAATATTAATATAATAGGATATAAAATAACATAAAAATTAGATAGCATAAGATAAAATAATAAAACAGAAATAATATAGTATAATTTAAGATAATATATTATAATAATGAGATGATAATAATAATAGATAAAGCGCAACTTAGTGTACAAAGAGAAAGTGATAAGTAAATTAATGTAAGCAATAGTAAGTGTAAACCTTTGGAGTGGGATTATGTTAATGTTCTGCCTCATCCTTCAAAAAAGTGCACTAGATTGGGGAATATACCTATGGCTAATGGGTATTTTATTAATCCTTTTCTCAATTTTGATTAAATCTGAAGATCGCATTGACCTTCTCCTTATGAACACCAACAAACTTTAATCTGGAGATGAATATGTACTCCATCTCAGCTATCTCTCCAGTCTCATCCATCTCTAAGAAAACAACAAAAGTCTGTCTTTACTTATTAATGGTTTTATTGATTATCATAAAACTATATGTAATAAACCTGATTGTCCTGCTTTCAAAAATTTTGATGTTAAGTCTGCTAGGTATGCTAAAATCTTTAAAATTACTAATTTTAATCAGTCTCTTATTAAGTTTATTTATTTAATTTAACATTTTTATTTGCAAGCGATTAATAATTTCCCAACTCATTCTTAACTTAAAATATCACATTCTCTATTTTTACTTGATAGGTATTTATTTATAATTATTTTAGAATGTAATAGAAATAATAGTCCTTATAATGCTTAATTGTTTTAAATGATTTAGAAATGAATGTTTTTTAATAATTCTAGGTAAAAATCTTAAAAAGCAATATAGAAGAATAAATACTCAAAGAGATATAACAAACCGAAAAATTGGAGGAATAAATGATAACTAATGAAAGTGTAAACGAAATAACTTATTAAGAGTATATAAAAGAACTAAAAAATGGGATAGAAATAAGTTGTAATTTAAACATAGATTTTTGGAGTTAATTAAGAGAAGACAACCCAGACTTGATAAAATTATTAGAAATAGGGAATGAAATTCAAGAAGCAAACAAAATAGTATAAGATAATTGGGAATACCTAATTAAAATGAAAGCGAATATTCCAAGCATCCTTTGAATGTACTCAGTATACTGTGTGAAGATTTTGAATGATAATTAACAAGCTGAAGAAATTCTAAAAAAATATAAAGAAGTGTAAAGTAAGAACTAAGTACTTAACCTAAATATAAACAACGATGGGGATATAAGTTAATAATCTTAAGGTCTAATAATAATATCTGGTGAGGAGAACAATCTAGGGAAAATTAGCAATATAAATCAATCAGCAGCTACGATTTTTGGGTATAATAAATCAGAATTGATTAACAAGAAGATCAATGGACTAATGCCTGATTTATATGCTAAATTGCATGATGGATTTATCAACAATTATAATAATACCAATGAAAAAAGATTGCTAAATAAGAAGGTGGTTTTACCTATTAAAAATAAAATGAATTATATTCAGCCTGTTAATTTTATTATCTCTACTTTTAATTCTATTGTTTATGGATTGTAGTTTATTGCCACTATTACTTTAGAAAAGGAATTTAAGTCTACAGCTTACATTCTTATTGAGAAGGAAAATGGCTATATTTAAAATATTAGTTCATCTGCTATCAATATGTTAGCACTTACTAACAAGTTTATTAGTTCGCATCAACTCAAAATCACGCATCTTATTCCCAATTTTTTTAGTGAAAATTAGGAATACCTTAATAAACAAGGATCTTTAACCTAAGTTAAATTATATTCTAAATAACAAATAGAAATTAATGAAAATAAAGCACAAACTAATAAAACTTCAACTGTTAATTTAAAAACTATTTACACAGAATCTTCAAATAATTAAAATCATTTTAAAAAAAATAATTAGTAATTTTAGGATATTTCCTTATTAAACAGCACTCAAACATAAGTCATGTAAGTTGTTGCCAATGAAATTGTATTTAAAAATGAAGGAATTTAAGGATATATTATTAAATTAGATAATATTAAAGAAAATGAAATTAATGAATTATTGCTCAGAGGCTTACTTGAATAAAAAAAAAATAATGGTTAGTATTAAGATAGAAAAGTTTTTAATTTTAAATTCAATGTATTTAATAATTTAATTGATATTTTATTTATTTATTTATTTATTTTTATTTAAAAATTATTTTAGTTTTCTAATTAAGGTTTTTTGGGATTTAATGCAACAATAAGATGTAAAATAAACGACTAAAGTATTATTTAATTATCAAAGAAAAATAATAGTGAATAAGATCCATATTATCAATTATAATAATCAAGTGATATTTAAAATATAAATGCTCTATCATTTAGTAAAGATACTTCTTCAAAATATATTTAGAAATTAGATGAATATAACTAAGAAAAATTAATACAATAGGAATTAAAAAACAAGAATAAGGAAACAAAAATATGGGGTTAAGGAATAAGAACTTTAAGATTAATTAATTAAAGATTAGTTGATGCAGATGATTCAAATAAATAAGAAAGTGAAGGAAGTGAATAAGAAGAAGAAGAATTAGAAAATTAAGATTAATATTAAGATA
>Ga0315908_10000416_pt1 | contig 33860 bp, 31 predicted proteins | sample LakEriMetagenome_12_FD_203520 | JGI IMG/M metagenome (GOLD analysis project Ga0315908, IMG submission 203520) | Freshwater fungal communities from buoy surface, Lake Erie, Ohio, United States - Buoy 4 MA124 | ecosystem: Environmental > Aquatic > Freshwater > Lake > Lake biofilm | place: USA...
CTGCATAAAGAGCGCCGCCGTTACTGCGCCTGCAAAAGCGCCGCCGCTGTTTGTCATGTCCGCGATATCGCTATCCAAAAGCTCCATATACGGTGCCCATAATGGCATCCGCCACAGCGGGTCAGCCAGCGCCTTTGATGCGGCGATCAACGCGTCTGCGGCCTCGTCATCATTGCTGAACATCGCTGGCAAATCAGGCCCCAAGGCCACGCGCGCCGCGCCGGTCAGCGTCGCGAAATCGATGATAAGTTCGGGCGCATCCTCGACGGCTTTGGTCAATGCATCGGCAAGCACAAGGCGCCCTTCCGCATCGGTATTGTCGATTTCAACCGTAATGCCCTTGCGGCTTTTAACGATGTCGCCGGGCCGCATCGCATTACCCGATATGCTGTTTTCGGCAGCAGCCACGAGCATGTGCAAGCTTACTGGCAAATGCGCAGCCATGATAAGCTCGGCCAGCGCAAGCGCATGGGCAGCGCCGCCCATATCCTTCTTCATCAGCCGCATGCCGCTCGCCGGTTTCATATCAAGACCACCGCTGTCGAACGTTATGCCTTTGCCCACAATTGCGATGCGTGGGTGGCGTGGGTCGCCCCATTCCAGCTCAATCAACCGCGGAGCATGTTCGCGCGCCGCTGCTTTGCCGACAGCGTGGATCAGCGGATAGCCCGCTTCCAACGCTTCGCCTGCTGTCACTGTCACATCGGCCTTATGCGCCTTGGCGATGCGCTTAGCCTCAGCCTCAAGCGCATCGGGACCCAGGTCACCCGCCGGACGGTTGACGAGATCGCGCACCAGCGCCGTGGCGCGCGCCTGAAGCACTATATTATGGATTTTACCGGGTTCACGCACGAGCAACACGCGTGCGCCGGTTATTTTCGGCTCGCTGAGATATTCATGGTATCGATACTGACCAAGCACCCACCCAAGCATCGCTTCACCAGCGTTGGCATCCAACAAGCGATAGCTTCCCTCGGGCAGAATGTCAGATAGCTTGGCCAAGTTCCAAACGCCAAGCGCGGAAGCATCCGCCACACCGGCGACGACTGACCATTCCCCCGGCTTGTCGCCAGGAAGTATCGCGGTATCGTTTACGCTACCTTCAAACTTCTGTGCTTTTACGGCCGTGCGAACAGGGTCGGGTTGGCCAGCAAGCCATGACGCAAAGCCATTATTATCGACTATGTGGATTGGTGTGGCCGGTTGGCCGTTGTCAGGTTGGATCAGATCGTCATAACGCATGAAGGATGCGATAGCGGCAATAGGCCAAGAACGGGAGATAATTCAGAAATGTTACGTATTTTTCTTTTGTTCTGGATGTCGATCGCAGCATTTGGCTTATCGGCTTGCAACCGCTCAACCGACGCACGTCCGCCGCTGCCTGAGGAAATAGGCGCGTGCAGTTTACCGAAATGTCGGGCATTTGAAGAATGCGCAGCGTTACCGCGACTGTTCGCAATATGGAGCCCTGAGGGGGGTCCCCGCCATCTGGACAACTATTCGGCGGCTATGAGCGCTTTTGCATTCTCATTATGTGACGCTGCGAAATGCGGTGCCGAAAAGACCATGACGCCATCGTCCACTGGATCTTGGGTCAGGATTTTCTTTTCAGCCGTGTAATTCTGCAGCACCCGCCAAGGATGGCGGTCCCCATTTTTGGGCAGCGTGTCAAAACTGCGGGCAAAATAGCCTGAGCTAAAGTCCGTCACAAAGGGCAGCTTGGGCATATCCGGATCATCAAGATGCGGCGTTGCCACAAGCGCGTTTTTGTCATCCATTTTCCACAGCAGACGGCAGACATAATCGGCAACGATATCGGTCTTCAGCGTCCATGACGCGTTGATATAGCCAAAGACGCTGGCGAAGTTCGGAATGTCGTTGAACATCACGCCCTTATAATTGAAATGCTCGCCAAAATTGACCGCTTCGCCGTCCACGCTGATCGCTGTCTTGCCCATCGTGACAAGGTTCAGACCGGTCGCAGTGATGACGATATCGGATTCAATATGCTTGCCGGACTTCAGCTGAATGCCCGTCTTGGTGAAGTGGTCGATATGGTCGGTCACCACCTCGGCCTTGCCCTCGGTTATGGCGGTAAACATGTCACTGTCCGGAATCAGGCACAGACGCTGCTCCCATGGGCCATATTTGGGGACAAAATGCGTATCAACATCAACCGAAGCAGGCAGCGCCTCGCGGGCCATATTGACCAGCTTTTCACCCAGCTTCGCTGGATTGCGGCGCGCATACCAATATGTGAACCGCTGCATGTTGATATTGCGCCAGCGCGTCAGCGCATAAGCCAGCTTTTCCGGCAAGATTTTGCGGACAAATTTGGAGAATGGGTCGATTGCAGGACGCGAGACCATATAGGTCGGCGAGCGCTGAAGCATCGTTACCTGCGCACCCTGTTGCGCCATTACTGGCACAATCGTCACCGCGGTGGCGCCTGAGCCAATAACCGTGACCTTCTTGCCGATATAGTCGAGCCCTTCTGGCCAATGCTGCGGGTGGACGATCTGGCCGCCAAAGTCGGCTTCGCCCGGGAAATCTGGCTTATAGCCCTGATCATAGTCATAATAGCCGGCGCACATGAACAGGAAGCGCGCGGCAAAGTGCCGTTCCTCGCCACCATCGACAGCTTTCGCCGTTACATGCCAGCGCGCATCGGGGCTGGACCAATTTGCCGAGACCACCTTGTGCCCAAAATGGATATGCGGCGCGATGCCATATTCATCAGCCGTTTCGTGGACATATTGATGGATGGATGGGCCGTCAGCGATTGTTTTTTCATGCAGCCATGGTTTGAAGCGATAGCCCAAGGTGTGCATGTCCGAGTCAGACCGGATGCCGGGGTAACGGAAAAGGTCCCAAGTGCCGCCCATGTCAGCGCGTTGTTCGACAATGGCATAGCTTTTATTGGGGCATTGCATGGTCAGATGCGCCGCCGCACCGATGCCGGATAAACCAGCGCCCACAATCAATACATCTACAACCGTTTCAGCCTGCGCCATGTCACTCTCCGCTCTATCCAGAAAATCTTACTGACATCGTTGCAAATTGCAACCGGCTTTCGCGCGCGCGCAAATGGCGCTAGGGCGTGGCGATATCAAAACGGGGATTGAATGATGGCCGACGGAACCGACGACGAATATGTTTATGACGAGGCATCTGGCGAATGGATCAGCGCGGCGGAGGCCAATGCCAAATCCGAACAGGACGGCGCCGTTGAGGTCCGCGACGCGGTGGGCAATATTCTTGCGGACGGCGATCAGGTCACGTTGATCAAGGACCTGACGGTAAAGGGCGCTGGCCAAACATTGAAGCGTGGAACGCTCATCAAATCCATCCGCTTGACGGGCGATGCGCAGGAGATTGACTGCCGGTTTGACGGGATCAAGGGCCTCGTGCTGCGCGCGGAGTTTGTCCGGAAACGCTGATGGTTCGGATGGGCGGTCCGCGATGTGGATGACCGGCGCATTGCGGAATTAACAGCCAGGGTTATTGAAATAGTGCCGACCAATGCCCAACTGCGATTTGCGGGCCGGGCCCCTCTGGTCGTCACCTGACGGCGATGTCGGACCGCTTTAAACCAATAAAGAGGAGACCCGATATGAACCCAGCCGTTGGAATGCCATGCCCTGTTTGCAAGGTCGCGCTTGTCATGAGTGACCGTCAGGGCGTCGAAATCGACTATTGCCCACAATGCCGCGGCGTTTGGCTTGATCGTGGCGAATTGGACAAGATCATCGAACGCAGCGTTGCTGCCGAGATACCTGCACCGCAAGCTGCCGCACAACCCGTTCCGCCGCAAGCGCCAGCGGGATTTGCACCGCCAGGCTATGGCCACCAGCAACCCGGCTTCGGCCATGGCTATCCGTATCAAAAGCGGAGGAAGTCATTTCTGGAAGAGCTGTTCGATTAACCTGCAATCGCCGCGCACAAAAAAAGGGCCGCCATTTGGCAGCCCTTTTTTTTAAACCTAAGCGCTGATTAATCAGCAGCTGAAAGATTTACAGCCGAAGCTTTACCGTTGCGGCCAATTTCGACTTCGAAATTTACGCGCTGCTCTTTGTCGAGCGAGTGCATGCCAGCGGCTTGAACAGCCGAGATGTGTACGAAGCTGTCATCGCCACCACCATCGGGTGCAATAAAGCCATAGCCCTTATCGGCATTGAAGAATTTTACGGTGCCAGTAGGCATAATATGTTCCTTTCACGAAACAGGTGACCACCGGGCAACAGCGCCAAGTGGGTAGCCAAGTCGTGTTGGGAAAAACGTTGCACGCTCCGCTTATTTCATCAGATACGCGCCTCAAATTCCGTCGCGGTCGACGATAGCGTGTTTGGCTTATACGCCTAATTTACGGCATTAGCAAATAACAAGGTCGAACCCCGCTTTCTCCCTGTTTTTCCGCCATTTTCGCGGGTGTTCAGCCGCCCGCTTTAACCCAAAAGCCGTTTGCGGTTCGCGGTCACATGCTTGGCATAATGGTCAATACTGCCGCTGACCATGCTTTCGGGGGTAAGCCCGTGCTTGCCGGTCATCAGGTCCGCGCCAAGCGTTACGTTCGCCGCGACCTTCTCGCTCACGATCCGCTCCGCCTCACGCACCGCATTTGGCCCGCCAAGCGCCAGACTGCCCAAGCGCGCGGCAATCACCATGTTGGATTCCGCCGCGAGCGCAAAGGCATCCATGGAAATGTCAAACCAGCTGGGATTTTTGGGCTTCGTCATGATGGTTCAACTTTTGCGGGCGATGAACGCGCAGCATAACGCCGCCTGCGCGTTATGCCAGCCATTCCTATGCCGCCTGCCCCTGCGCCGAAAAATGCCTTAGCGGCAGCGCACGTCTTTGCGGTCAATGGCGCGTCCCGCGGCACCACCGGCAATGGCACCCAATATGGTGCCCAGCGTATCCGAATTGCCCGGCGCGATAATATTGCCCAGCACACCGCCGGCAACGGCACCGACGATTAAGCCCGTCGTGCCATCGGACCGGCGGCCATAATATTGGCCGTTCTGGCCACGATAGATCCGGTCACCATCGTTCAGACGCCGCTCGCGATAACGGCGGTCTTGGCGATAATATCGGACGGCATAATAGCCATTATATTGAGGATCGGGCTGGTTATAATCATAATTGCCATAACGTTGGTACGACGCGCGGTCATAATAACCAAAACCGCCATCATCATATGCCGCGCCACCGCCATAAGAGGCGCAGCCACCCGTCAGCGCGGTCGCGGCGATCAATGTTGTGATAAGTGCTTTATTCATATGGAGCTCCTTCGGTTGATCCGAACAGCCAAAGCACGTCAGCGTCAGCATACGGAGGGTTGTAACGGAAGGATAACGGGTTGGAGCGCGCGGTGTTCCTTGCGGGCGGTGGCGGCGGACCAACCTCCCCCAAAGATTTTACATTTCCCAAAACCGCCGCATAAACCTAAAGCGGCACAAACTGGGGCGTAAATTGTGGGTGAATGATAGAGGTCGATGCAGTCATTACGTGGGTCGACGGGGCGGCCCCCGCGCATAAAGCACAGCGGGATTTCTATCTGGCGCAGGCCAAAGCGGAGGCGGATGCTTTCGCGCGTGCGCCGCTCCATGATAATGGCACCAACCCCCATCGCTGGGTCTGCAGTGACGAGCTGAATTATTGCGTGCGCTCCATCGCCAACAATGCGCCTTGGGTGCGGCGGATATGGATCGTCACCGACAATCAAATTCCGCAGATTACGCAATTGCCGCCTGAATTTGCGGCGAAGATCAGCATCATTGACCACAGCGATATCTTTGACGGGGCGGACGATGCGTTGCCGACATTCAATTCGCTGTCGATTGAAACCATGTTGTGGCGCATCCCCGGGCTTGCCGAACATTTCTTATATTTCAATGATGACGTTTTCCTGACCGCGCCGGTTACGCCGTGGGATTTCTTTGCCGGCGATGGCCCCGTGCTGCGCGGCAAATGGACCGACCACAGCGATCTGGCGGCCTGTGGCGCGAGCCGTGATGAGGCCAGCTTGCTGAACCATTTTAATCAGATCAACGCGGCGCAGATGATTGGCTATAGTGCCGACCATGTGTTCGAAAGCGCGCATGTCGTGCACCCGATGCAGCGTTCGGTGATGGCGGATTTGTGTGCGACTTACCCGTCCGAATTTGCGCACAACGCCAGCTATCGCTTTCGCGACACCGCGCAGTTCCTGCCGCAAAGCCTGCATAACCATGCCTGCCTTGCCGATGGCACCGCCGCGATATTGGACACGCGCGATTATCTGCATATTGCCGTCGGCGCGCATGGCCAATGGAGCGCCGATGATGTCAGCGGCTATCTCGGCGGGGCGGAGCGCGACGCGATCAAATTTCTATGCGTCAATGACTTGCCAGAGGTAGAGCGCAGCTTCCCCGATGCACGTGTGTGGATCGAGGAAGCGATTGGCGGTTAGCCGCGCGGATTAAAGGTCAATCATGCTCCCTGTCACCAGCGCCCATATATAGCTCGCGGCCGGTTTCGTCATAGACCTTGCTCATTTGCGCCATGCCGGCTTCCGCCTCTTCCGTCGCGATGAAAGCTTCGGCGGGTTGGTTTTGCAGCCGCGCAAATTCGCGCACCTCTTGGCTGATTTTCATGGAACAGAATTTCGGTCCGCACATCGAACAGAAATGGGCTGACTTTGCGCCTTCGGCGGGCAGCGTCTGGTCGTGATATTGCTCCGCCGTGTCGGGATCGAGGCTGAGGTTGAATTGGTCGCGCCAGCGGAATTCGAAGCGCGCCTTGCTGAGCGCATCGTCGCGGACTTGTGCGGCGGGGTGGCCCTTTGCAAGGTCAGCGGCATGTGCCGCCAGCTTATAGGTAACCACGCCGACCTTCACATCGTCACGGTCGGGTAGGCCCAAATGCTCCTTTGGCGTGACGTAGCAGAGCATCGCGGTGCCGTACCAACCGATCATCGCCGCGCCAATGCCGCTGGTGATATGGTCATAGCCCGGCGCGATGTCGGTGGTGAGCGGTCCAAGCGTGTAGAATGGCGCTTCGCCGCACACTTCAAGCTGCTTGGTCATATTCTCTTTGATCTTGTGCATCGGCACATGGCCGGGCCCTTCGATCATCACCTGCACATCCGATTTCCACGCGCGGTGGGTCAGCTCACCCAGCGTATAGAGCTCGGCAAATTGCGCTTCGTCATTGGCGTCGGCAATCGAACCGGGGCGCAGGCCATCGCCAAGGCTATAGGCGATGTCATAGGCCTTCATAATCTCGGTGATGTCGTCGAAATGTTCGTAGAGGAAGCTTTCCTTGTGATGCGCGAGGCACCATTTCGCCATGATGGAACCGCCGCGTGACACGATGCCGGTCATGCGCTTTGCCGCGAGTGGAACGTACGGCAAGCGGACGCCCGCGTGGATCGTGAAGTAATCGACGCCCTGTTCGGCTTGCTCGATGAGGGTATCGTGGAAGATGTCCCATGTCAGGTCTTCGGCAACGCCGCCGACCTTTTCCAGCGCCTGATAAATCGGCACGGTGCCGATGGGGACGGGCGAATTGCGGATGATCCATTCGCGGGTGTCGTGGATGTTGCGGCCGGTCGACAGGTCCATGACGGTGTCCGCGCCCCAGCGGATCGACCAGACCATCTTGTCGACTTCGGTCGCCACGTCAGATGCGACCGCGCTGTTGCCGATATTGGCGTTGATCTTGACCAGGAAATTGCGGCCAATCGCCATCGGTTCGGATTCAGGGTGGTTGATGTTGTTGGGGATGATCGCGCGGCCGCGGGCGATTTCTTCGCGGACGAATTCGGGCGTCACATAATCGGGGATTTCCGCGCCAAAGCTTTCGCCATCGCGGATATATTCGGCAAGACGCGCGCGGCCGAGATTCTCACGCTCGGCGACATATTCCATTTCGGGGGTGATGATGCCGCGGCGGGCATAATGCATCTGGCTGACGTTCATGCCGGGCTTTGCGCGCAGCACATGTTTGCGGACATTGGGGAATGGCGCAACGCCGCCGCTGCGGTCGGGGCCAAGCTGACCATTGTCTTCGGGGCGGACTTCGCGTTGCAGCACTTCCTCAACATCGCCGCGCGCACGGATCCACGTGCTGCGGATTTCGGGCAGGCCCATGCTGATGTCGATGCGGGCGTCGCTGTCGGTATATGGTCCGCTGGAGTCATAGACGCGCACAGGCGGCTCGCCCGACGATGGCTCAAGATAGATTTCGCGCATGGCCACTTTGCGATCGCCGACGTAGATTTTCTTCGATCCACGGATCGGGCCAGTGGTGACGCCAATTTCGGTGCGTGCGGGGATGTCTGCCATGTGTACTCTCCAAATTATCTTACAGGAGAGCGCGGTTTCCGGATGCCGCTCCCTCCCTACGCCCGCATCAACGGGATCAGGTTCAGCGGGTCGGATGGCGTTACCCATCCCTCTCAGTCACACGACTCCCCGGGGATGAGGATGCAATAGGCCAGAGAGGCGCGTCAGTCCAGCAGGATGAACATCGCGACGGCAATGATGTTAGGCAGCAGCAATCCCATCCGACTGCAGCGCCCTCCAGAATATGGGTGTGCTTGCAAGGTGCAGGAATTTTTCCGCCAGCCCCGGTTCAAGGGTTTTGCCGCTGGCTTGCATGACAGCGGCCATTGCGGCCTGTGGACCGTCTTTCGCCGTGACATCGTCGGCCAATGTTGCAACCGCAAGGATGTGGATCGCCAGCTGATCGGTTTCATTGCGCGGTGCGGCGGGTTCAAGGCCGCTTTGCAATATCCGCATCCACATACGGTGGTGCAGGGCATCAAGCCGGGCGTCTTCAACGTCTATCAGCTGCGCCAGCTTTGATCCGATCCAGCTCAAGCGCGCCTCACGCGTAAGGGCGCGTGGCGCGTCGGCGGACTTTGCCGACGCGGGGTGAGAGGAATTGGAGGTAAACTGGTCGTGCGACGAAATCATAATGGGCGCCCTATTTGCAGAGAATCGGGACTATGACCCACACATGATTTCCAACTCGTTAAGGCGAGCGAGAAAGTTCCGCCGCCGCGCACGACCGCGCCGTTACAGCATATATTTCATCTTCACCCGCTGGCTGACGGCGGCGGCATCAACCGCAAACGCCGCGGCCTTAAACTTGGGCGGGCCCGCAACAATCGCAGGGTTGCGGGAAAAGCCAAAGCCTTCTTTGGGTAGGAAAATGGCCATATCCATTTTGTTGTTGGCATTTTCATCATGGACCAACGCGACCGCATATGTGCCCTTTGTTATGCCCGTGAAAGATACATTTGCGGCATCGCGGGCCGATACGCTGGTTTTGAAACTTTTGGGATCCTTGCCGCAATCTGGGAAAAAGCGCGGATTGGCGGTGACGCAGACAAGGACATTGCCCTTTGTGCTGCGCAGGCCGTAGATGTTTATTTCAAGCGTGGAGCTTGCAGACGTAGCCTCAGCCGCGCTGCTTAAGGTTGCGATCCCAATGGCCGAGACCAAGGTCAGTGCCGCACATTTTATCCCAAAACCTGAAATATAGCCCATAATTCCCCCGATATGCGTCGTGATGCTTTTGATGATGTGTAGCCGTTATCAGCCACTGCCCTAATGTGCCGTTGACGATGGATTTCGGGAAACATTCCCACCCCATATGGTTGGTAACGCCCATGATCGTCATCACCGATAGCACGACGCCCAAAGACGCAACATGAATGGGAATGACGAAGACCAAAAACGGAATAACGAACGCCCCTGACAATGCCTCCCACGGATGGAAGGACATGGCAGCCCATGCCGTCGGCGGGCGGCTTTCATGATGGACAGCGTGCGCGGCCTTGAACCAAAACGGGCGATGCATCAGCCGGTGTGTCCAATAAAACCATGTGTCGTGCGCAAACAGATATAGAAATACCGACAGCGGCAGATACCAATAAGGGTAAGCGCCGGCATCACGGTAAATCAACGTCCAGCCGAGATTATCCCATCCCCATGCGACGACACCCGCAGGAATGCCGTAAATCGCGGCACTGGCGAGGCTCCACCCGATTTCGCGGCGGATTTGTTGATCCAGGCCCTGATAAAGCCCCGGCTCGCGCAATTTCGTCGCCCATGCAAACGCACCGCTGACGAGCAGATAACGGACGCCGACAATCGCCGTCATCGCCAGTGTTGATAACAACAAGATCAGCCAAGAGCCCATCTGGCGGCCTTAGCCTTTATGCTATCGGTTTAGCAAATTGCGTGTTTCGAAATCATCAGGGCCAGAAATGCCGATCAGGTCACCATCATGCATGACCTTAATTGGTCCCTTATACCGGCTTGCCGCCTCACCAATCAGCGCGAATTCCAAAGGCTTGGGTACGGACGGGACGATATGCGTGAACGCCAACATGCCAGCGCCGGACGCCTTTGCGACATCAGCGGCTTGTTCGGGGCTGATATGGTAATTCTGGATATCATCGAAGATTTTCGCCCGGTTTATCATGCCAGCCTTTTGCGCGCTGGTGGCGAGGGCATCGACCATGCGCGGGGACAGCAGTTCGCTAACGTACAAATCAGACCCCTTAGCGGCCTTGGCAAGCGCAGGGGTGAACGCGGTGTCACCTGAAATGGTGACGCTGCGGCCCTTATAATCGACGCGATAGCCAAAGGCGGGTGTGATCGGATCATGGTCCACAGAAAATGCGGTAATGCGCACGTCGTTGGCATCATAAACCACGCCCGGCTGGATCGCCTTGCCCGTCATGCCAAAGCCCGATTGCGGCACGACGGCTGCGCCATGGTGGGCAATACGGTATGTTGAATCAATCCGGTACGCCGCATTCAGCCCATCGGTGATTTCCGTGACGCCTTCGGGGCCAGACACCAACAATGGCGTTCTCGCACTCGTCCCTGCCCAACGTTGCAATGTGAAGGGGCCAAGGCCTTCAAAATGGTCGCTGTGCAAGTGCGTGAGCCACACGCCTTCAATCTTATCGAGCGGCATGCCCATGAGAGACAGGGTTTTGCCGGAGCCTTCACCCATGTCGAAAACAAACAACCGTCCGCCGGCGATCACAACGGTGCACGCGGCCGCGCGGTCACGGTTGGGTAAGGGCGAGCCCGTGCCGCAAAATCCGACATGCAGGGCATTTTCGGGCAATTCCGCCATGACGTTGCGCGACATTGCGCCGTCCGCGGCCCGCGCAATCAGCGCCATCGCCAGTGCGTCACGCTTTACATAAGCTGCGCCGCCCGCAACGACCAGTCCGCCAAGGACCGCCAAAAGCCATTTCTTCCGCATGTTATATCTCCCCCGTTTGACGACACACTTACGCCGCTGCAATATGGTTAGCATATAGAAAAATTATGACGACGTCGGTGCGTGGTCCAATCGCCACACATAAAGCTGTGCATTACCTTGGCAGAAGCCTTCCCCTTGTAAAATGCCTGCGCTAGGGCCGCATGGTGACACGCGAAAATATCAAATGCGATTTGGCCATTGTCGGCGGCGGGCTTGCGGGCGGGCTAATCGCGCTTGCCCTTGCGAAAATGCGGCCCGAATTGAAAATCGTCCTGATTGAACAAGGCGACAGCTTTGGCGGCAACCATATCTGGAGCTTTTTTGCGAGCGACATATTGCCCGAGCATCGTTGGCTGACTGCGCCATTGGTGACTTATGGCTGGTCGGGTTATGACGTCAAATTCCCCGGGCACAGCCGGACGCTCGACAATATTTATTACACGATTGAATCCGAACGGCTCGACTGGGTTCTGCGCAAAAACCTGCCTGCATCGTCATTGATGCTTGGCCGTGAAGTGAAGGCGGTCTCGCCTCGGCTTGTGGTTCTCGACGGCGCGCAGCGTATTAACGCCGGCGGCGTGATTGACGCGCGCGGCGCAGGTGACCTGAACCATCTCGATTGCGGTTGGCAGAAATTTACCGGCCAGCTGATGCAATTGTCAGAGCCCCACAATCTTACAAAGCCCATCGTCATGGACGCGACAGTCGACCAGCATGATGGCTATCGCTTCGTCTATGTCCTGCCCTTTGGGATGGATAAATTGTTTGTCGAAGACACTTATTATAGCGATAAGCCCGATTTGGACCCGCGCATCCTGCGCCAACGGATTGCGGCTTATGCGGATGAAAAAGGCTGGAAAGTCGAGCGCGTCTTGCGGGAAGAAAATGGCGTCTTGCCCGTCGTAATGGGCGGCGATCTGGAAAGCTATTGGGCCAGTGGCAGTGGCCGTACGGCAAAGGCCGGCGCGCGCGGTGCATTTTTTCAGTCGGTGACCAGCTATTCACTGCCCGACGCGGTGCGCAACGCCATTTTCATTGCAGAGCAGCCCGATCTGGACGGCGACAAGCTCAATCTTGTTCTACGCCAGCGTGCACAGGAGCATTGGAACAAGGGCAGATTTTTCCGCATACTCAACCGGATGCTGTTCCGCGGCGCCGAAGGCCGCGACCGATATAAAATATTAGAACGTTTCTACAGGCTAAAGCCCAGATTGATTGAACGCTTTTATGCTGGGAATAGCACCAATAGTGATAAGGCGCGCATCCTGATTGGCAAGCCGCCCATTCCCATAGGGAAAGCCATCACCGCGATCCGGAGCAAGAAGAAATGACGAAGACAGCAGCGATTATTGGTGCCGGATTTGGCGGACTTGCGCTTGCAATGCGGCTTCAATCTGCAGGCATCTCCACGACGATTATTGAAGCGCGCGATAAGCCCGGTGGCCGCGGCTATTATTGGGAAAAGGATGGCTTCACCTTTGACGGTGGCCCAACGGTCATCACCGACCCGCCATGTCTGGAAGAATTATGGTCGCTGTCCGGCCATAAAATGTCGGACGACGTGGAATTGATGCCCGTGTTCCCGTTTTATCGGCTGAACTGGCCCGATGGGACGAACTTCGATTATTCGAACGACGCACCCGGCCTGAAAGCCGAAATCGAAAAGCTGAACCCCGACGATGTCGAGGGTTATCGCAAGTTCCTCGAATATTCGAAGGGTGTGTTCAAAGAGGGCTACCAAAAGCTCGGTTCCGTCGCATTCCTCGACTTCGCATCGATGATCAAGGCTGCCCCTGCGCTGATGAAATATCAGGCATGGCGTTCGGTTTATTCGATCGTTTCGTCTTATGTGAAAGATGAAAAGCTACGCGAAGCTTTGTCATTCCACACATTGCTCGTGGGCGGAAACCCGATGAGCACCAGCGCGATTTATGCGCTCATCCACACCATCGAAAAAGAGGGCGGCGTCTGGTTTGCCAAGGGCGGCACCAACCGGCTTGTCGCCGCAATGGTGACGCATTTTGAACGGCTCGGCGGGACGATCCGTCTGGGCGATCCCGTCGAAGAAATCGAAACACGCGGTGACAAGGTCATTGGCGTGCGCACCAAATCGGGCTGGCGTATGGACTGCGACATGGCGGCGTCCAATGGCGATTTGATGCACACGTACAAGGATTTGTTGACCAGCAACAAACGCGGCGAACGCGCAACCAAATCGCTGCGGCGCAAAAGCTGGTCGCCATCACTTTTCGTTCTGCACCTTGGCATCAAAGGCACATGGCCGGGCATTCCGCACCATATGATCCTCTTTGGCCCGCGCTACAAAGGCCTGCTGGACGACATTTATAAAAACGGCGTCCTGCCGCAGGATTTCTCGCTATATTTGCATCATCCAACCGTCACTGACCCAAGCCTAGCGCCCGAAGGTTGCTCGACATTTTATGTCCTCGCGCCTGTCGCACATATGGGCAAAGCGCCGCTCGATTGGGATGGCGATGTTGGTGAAGCGTTGAAGGAACGGATTTTGGATGAGCTTGAGCGCCGCCTGATCCCCGACATCCGCAGCCGGATCATGACGCAGTTCCATTACACACCGGCCGATTTTGGCCGCGACCTTTCGGCGCATTTGGGCAGCGCGTTCAGCCTTGAACCCGTTTTGTGGCAGTCGGCCTATATGCGTGCGCACAACCGCGATGATGCAATTCCGAACCTGTATTTCGTTGGCGCAGGCACGCACCCGGGCGCTGGCATCCCCGGCGTCGTCGGCAGCGCAAAGGCAACCGCCGCATTGATGCTGGAGGATGCAAATAGGTGAAACGGCTCGCGGTCTATTGCGGTTCTGCCACGCCCGATAACCCCGTCTATATCGAAGCGGCGCGCAGCGTCGGTAAGATGCTGGCGGAACGCGGCATTGGCGTCGTCTATGGCGGCGGCCGATTGGGGCTGATGGGCGCGGTGGCCGACAGCGCGCTTGCGGCAGGTGGTGAAGTCATTGGTATCATCCCCGAAGCACTGGTCGGCGCTGAAGTCGCGCACAAGGGCTGCACCGAACTGCACGTCGTTTCGGGCATGCACGAACGCAAAGCGCGCTTTACCGACCTGTCCGATGGCTTCATCACCATTCCCGGCGGCGTCGGGACGATGGACGAATTGTGGGAAGCCATCAGCTGGTCACAGCTTGGCTATCATCAAAAACCCGTCGGCGTTTTGAACATTGCGGGTTTCTATGATCAGCTTATCGCGTTCAACCAGAATATGATCGATGTCGGCTTTATCCGGCCGCAACATGCGGGTATCATGATCGTCGATGACACGCTGGACGGCTTGCTGGACAAAATGGCTGTCTATGTGCCGCACAAGACCATCTTCCAGATGAAAGCAGACGATTTGTGAACCAAGCCGCCATCAGCCCTTGCACAGATTTTTGCCGTGTCTGAATTTGATCGCCCTGCCCTTGTTCAATTTGCGCAGGACAGCATATCGCGCGGTTCAAAGTCCTTCCGTTTCGCCAGCCGGTTGTTTGACCGCACCACGCGCGAACGCGTATGGCTGTTGTATGCGTGGTGCCGCAAATGCGATGATATGGCCGATGGTCAAGACCATGGCGGCGCGATGGCAGCGGTCACCGATCCTCAGGAAAGCCTTGCCGCCATTCGAACGCTGACCGCAAAAGCGCTGGCGGGCACGCCCACCGGTGAGCCTGCGTTTGACTGCCTCGGCGTTGTCGCGCGGGAATGTGGCATTACGGCCCGCATGGCGGAGGATGTCATCGAAGGCTTCGCATTGGATGCCGCAGACTGGCACCCCCGCCGCGAAAGCGATCTGTATCAATATTGCTATCATGTTGCTGGTGCCGTGGGCGTGATGATGGCCGTGGTGATGGGCGTTCCGGCGGACGATGATGCCACGCTCGACCGGGCCTGCGACCTTGGTCTCGCCTTTCAACTTGCCAATATCGCGCGGGATATTGCCGAAGATGACGCCGCCGGACGCTGCTATTTGCCCGACGACTGGCTGGCGACGCTCGATATCGGGCCGGGTGAGCATATGAAGCCGCATAACCGCAAAAAACTGGCGCTGATGGGCCGCTGGCTGGCGGATGAAGCCGAACAATATGAAGCGTCGGCCCGCGTCGGCGCGGCGCATCTGCCGCTGCGTGCACGCTGGGCGGTGCTGTCCGCCGCTGGCATTTATGGCGAGATCGCCCGCAAAGTCCGCGCCGCCGATAGCCACGCGTGGGACCAACGTATTTTCACCAGCCGCCCCGAAAAGTTTCGCTGGGTACGCAAAGCATTTGTTGATGCTGTTGCCAACAACCCGCGTGCCATGGACCGCGACGCTTTGTGGACGCGGACGCGGGTTTAACAGCGCGGGCTCGCTGAATTAGCCTAACGCCCCCCGCATTCGTGATCCTGAACTTGTTTCAGGATCTTACTTTTTCGACGTGGGTAGTAAGACCCTGGAGCCGGAGGCGTGCAGAGCACAAACAAGTTCAGGGTGACGGTGATGGACATGTGGACGTTGCCTGAAGCGAATTCACGACGCCGACAAAATCCGCGCAGCGCGCCCCGACAGGCGCTCGACCACGGCGTCATGTATCCCCGGCGCGCAGCAAATTAGACCGAAATCCAATGGCTTGCGCTTATTATATAATATCGGTCCGCCAAGCGCATCGGTCACGACTGCGCCTGCTTCCTGCGCGACGAGGTGCGCAGCGGCGATGTCCCATTCATTGCCCCAGCGCAGCGTCGCCACCAAGTCAGCGCGGTCGCAGGCGACCATCGTCATCCGCATCGCAATGCTGTTGGGCTTGGTCACCGTCACAAGGTCCGCATCCAGCCGTGGCAATTCATCGGCGGGCACGCGTGATCCGGTGAAATCCAATCGCGTGCTGCCCGACAGAGGCGCATTGTTGCACGTCACGCCTTCACCGCGTGCCGCCACCCAGATTTTGTCCTCCGCCGGCGCAGCCATCACCGCAAAGATCGGAATACCATCGGCGACCAAGGCGACCGACACACACCAACCACTGCGTCCGCGCACATAATCGCGTGTGCCGTCGATAGGGTCGACCAGCCACAACAGCCGCGCATCCAGCCGCTTTGGGTCATCCAGCGTCTCTTCGGACAGCCATGCCGCCTCCGGCAAAATCGCCTGCAAACGCGTTGTCAGCAACGCGTCGACGGCCATGTCGATTTCGCTCACAAAATTATCGCGGCTCTTTTCCCACACCTTGGCATCGGGCACTGCGCCGTCGCGCCAGCTGGCAAACGCCAACGCCGCAGCTTCCTGCGTGGCTGCGATTACGGCGTCTCTATCCAGTTGGCGTTCAGGCACCTGCGATCATCATGCCGTCAATCCGCAAGGTGGGCACGTTGATGCTGCGGATGAATTCCAGATCGTTCGCGGCGGTCATCGCTGCAAACATATCCTTCAAGTTGCCGGCAATGGTAAATTCGCTCACGGGTCCGGCAATTTCGCCATTGATGATCAGAAAACCGGCGGCACCGCGGCTGTAATCGCCCGTCACAGGATTAACGCCCTGCCCGGCCAGTTCGTGCACATATACGCCACGTTTGATGTCGGCGATCAGTTCCGCAACGCTGACACTGCCGCCTTCCAAATGTACGTTGGATGGGCTGACGCCCGGCGCGCCGCTGACGCCACGGCTCGCATGCCCCGTGGGTTCTAATCCCAATTGCCGCGCCGATGCGTTTTCCATCAACCAGCCGGTCAAAACGCCATTTTCAATAATAGCACGGCGCGCCGTGGGCAGGCCTTCGCCATCAAAGGCGCGCGACCCAAGCCCGCGCTGCACATGCGGATTGTCGATGATCGATATGCCGCTGTCGAACAATTGCGCGCCGAGCGATTCCAGCAGGAAGCTTGTTTTGCGGGCAATGGCCGACCCGCTGATCCCGCCCAGCAAATGCCCGACAAAGGAACTGCCCACGCGCGGATCGAAGACCACGGGCATCTGTCCGCTTTTGATGGTGCCGGGGTTCAACCGCTTGACCGCGCGTTCACCGGCACGCGTGCCGACGCTGGCGGGGCTGGCGAGATCGGCAAGATGCCGGGCCGAACGCCAGTCATAATCGCGTTCCTTGGCATCGCCATCACCCGACAGGACGCTGGCCGATATCCCATAGCCTGATCCAGCCTTTACGCCTGCAAAGCCATGGCTGGTCGCGAGCGCAAAGATCGAACGCGAGGCACTTGCGCCAGCGCCTTCGCTGTTGGTGACGCCGGGTACGGCGCGCGCGGCATCTTCGCATTCAAGCGCCGCTGCACGCAGAACTGCCGGATCGGGGTCTTGGCCATCATCGCCGTCGAAGTCCGGAATTGCGCCCATGAGCAGCCGGTCGTGCGGCGCGAGGCCCGCATATTGGTCTTCGGGGGCTTCTTTCGCCATATCGATGGCGCGGGCAACCAGGCCGGCCAAAATATCGGGGTTCATGTTGGACGATGAAATCGTTGCCGACCGCTGGCCGACAAAAACCCGCAATCCAATGTCTTCGCCTTCGGATCGGGCCACATCTTCTAACTGGCCCAGCCGCACCTGAACGTCCGTAGATGCGTCACACACATAAACGGCATCGGCGGCATCGGCACCGGCTTTAATGGCTTGGGAAACGAGATTGTGCGCGCGATCAAGCGCTTCTTGAGGTTTAAGCATGATTCCCGCTTAGGCGCGGGCCGTTACAGCGTCAATCAAACGGCGGTCAAAATACCGTAAACACCACCGCTAAAAATGCCGGAATGGCCACAGCGGCCGCCCAAAGCTTCAGCCGGTCCGCGACATAATGCGTCTTCAGGCCGTCGCCATTATACGCAGCGGCATCCAGCGCCTGCCAGCGGCGCTCCATATTGCGGCATGGCGGAATGACCACAGCCACAAAGAGGACCAAGACAAAATAAGGAAAAATCGACGTGCCACGCGATTCGATGGTGGGCGTCACCAAAAATATCAGTGCCAATGTGTAAACGACCAGCGCAAAGGCGACATGGTCGGACATACGTTTTGAATAGCTTTTATAGCTGCGCAATTGCGCTTGTTCGGCTTTTGCCATTTTTCTGCTCTCCTCTTCCCGTCACAAGACTGTCATCTTTGGGAACAGTTTTCAAGCATATTTAATAAGGGTCAGGGCAGCCCCAAAATCTTGTGATTTTGCAAGGATAAGCGCCATTTTGGGCGGTCCATGACGAAGCGCGTGGCTTCTTTTACGCTGGCGGCATTTAGCTCGGCGTCGCCTTTATCCATTGGCTGGATGAGGAAATGGGCAAATTGCCATCCCTCCATGCGGTCCAAATCACTCGCCAGTTGCGGCCAGACGAGTTTCAATTCATCGCCATGATGCTGGATCACGTCGGACCCCGCCTTGGGGCTGATGCAGACCCAATCGATGCCGGGATGAACCGCGATAGTGCCGTTGCTTTCAATGGCGATCTGAAACCCGTGCGCGTGCAATGCGTCGATAATCGCATCATCGACCTGCAACATGGGCTCGCCGCCTGTGATCACGACATAGCGCGATTGCGTGCCATCGCCCCATAATGCCGCAACTTTTGCAGCAAGGTCAGCCGCGTCATAACGCCCGCCATTTTCGCCATTCATGCCGACAAAATCGGTATCGCAAAATTGGCAGATGGCCGCACTGCGATCTTCTTCGCGACCCGTCCACAAATTGCATCCGGCAAAGCGCAGGAACACCGCCCGGCGGCCCGCATGAACACCCTCGCCCTGAAGCGTCAGGAAAATCTCTTTAACCGCGTAGCTCATGCGTAGATGGTGGGATCGGGCAATCCCGCATCGGCAAAGCCCTTGGTGCGCAAGCGGCAGCTATCACAGCGGCCACAGGCTTTGTTATCGGGCGTCGGATCGTAGCAGGACCAGCTCATGCCCGCATCAAGGCCAAGCCGCGCCGCTTGCGTGGCGATGTCGGCCTTGCTCATGTGCAGCAACGGCGTGTGGACGCTGAAATGGTCACCTTCAACACCCGCCTTGGTGGCCAAATTGGCCATGCCTTCAAAGGCGCGGATGAATTCCGGGCGACAATCGGGATAGCCCGAATAATCCAGCGCATTCACGCCAATCCACAAATCCCGTGCGCCGCGTGCTTCGGCCAGGCCAAGGCATAAGGAGAGGAATATCGTATTGCGCGCAGGCACATAGGTCACCGGGATGGCGTTTTCTTCAACGCCCTCTTTGGGAACAGCAATGTCCGCGGTCAGCGCAGAGCCGCCAAAGCGTGTCAGATCAAGCGGTAGGACAATATGTTCAACCGCCCCCAAATGCGCGGCGATGGTCGCTGCGCTGTCGAGTTCGATGCGGTGGCGCTGATTATAGTCAATGGTCAGCGCGATAAGGTCATAGCCCGCCTCGCGCGCCAGTCCGGCAACAACCATTGAATCGAGGCCACCGGACAAGAGAACGATGGCAGATTTGGATTTTGCGGTCATGGCGAGAGGTCTCTGTATTCAGAGAGAAGAAAAGTGGTGCACCCGGAGCGATTCGAACGCCCGGCCCTCAGATTCGTAGTCTGATGCTCTATCCAGCTGAGCTACGGGTGCACTGGAGCGCCGCTATTAGGGACGCTGGCAAAGTTGTGCAATAGCTAATTTGAACCTTAAAGCTGCTTGCAGGTCGATTTTCTGCGGATGGCATCAATCGTTGGAAAGTCTGCCGCGTCCGTCATCAGAATGCGAATGAGAGCTAATCCTTTATCATAACGCAACGCCACGGGTTCATAGCCCTTTGGGACAGCCATACCCTTTCGAATCAAGGCAAGGCGCGCCGATTTACCACCGGTATCACGATCACTGCGGACAGCCGCGACATCGGTGCGGGCGTCGAATATACTGATCGACCAATAATGGTCAGGCACGGGTTCAATGTCGAGCAACACGGGGCCATTGGCCAAATCAAAAACGCATGTTGAATAGGATAAATCCGGACTGGGCCGGACGATAGGTTGATTGTCGGCTGTCGAAAGCTGAGTAAAAACGAATGTGTTTACCTGCCCAGTGGCGATTTTGTCCAAAGCGGCAGACATCAGCGCATAGGGTGTTGCGACCAGAGTGCCGTGCCATGCTGCGCCAGCAGTTATTAGTCCCACTAAAATGGGAAGCAGCCAGTTTCTTTTCATGCGCAGCTCTCCTTCTTTATCGTGGGTAATGTCGCATTTGCGGGATCAGTGAGCAAATTTCCTTTTGCATGATACAACCGCAGGGTCAGATCGAAACCGTCTATGCCGCCGGTCGGCAACCATACACCATTGGCTATTTTAGGCGATACGGTGAATGACCAATTTCCATCGCTATCGCGGACTGGTTTATTTCCTGGCACCGACCAGCGGTTGGCCTCATTTTTTACGAGCCAGCCCTCGCCATGATACAGCGTTACACTCCACCAACGCGCGTCCAATGGCCCGCCACGCACCGTGTAAGTGCATTCGCCGTTGAGAGGCGCACCGTCGCTGTCCGTTTTGGCGATATAATACATCGCTTCGTTTGCAGGCAGAGCCATGATTCCGTGCAATGCCACTTTGGCGCGAATCAACGCGGTCGCTTTCTCCGTCCCCTGAATGGTATTGGCATTCCAGGGGCCATTGCTGATCTGCTTAGCGGTGTAATCACCGCGCACTTGCGAAATGGCATATCCCGCGCCGCCGACTAAGCCCAATGCGATACAGATGCCGTATCGTTGCCACCTTTTCATAATGCTCTCCCTCGGTCGAAGGTTAGAACAAAAGATTACTTTCTGGCAAGTGCCGCCTGCGCTGCGGCCAATCGCGCGATAGGCACGCGATACGGTGAGGCGCTGACATAATCGAGGCCGACCTTTTCACAAAAAGCAATCGACGCCGGATCGCCGCCATGTTCGCCGCAAATCCCAAGCTTGATGTCAGGACGCGTCGCGCGGCCTTTGTTCGCTGCGATTTCAATGAGCTGGCCAACGCCTTCAACATCAAGGCTGACGAACGGGTCGCGGGCGTAAATGCCCTTATCGACATAATGCGTCAGGAACCGTGCGGCATCATCGCGGCTGACGCCCAAAGTGGTCTGCGTCAGGTCGTTCGTGCCAAAGCTGAAGAAGCTGCCGACTTCGGCGATTTCATCGGCCATCAATGCGGCGCGCGGCAGTTCGATCATGGTGCCAACGAGATATTCGATGCGCTTGCCCTGTTCGGCGAAGACAGCCTCGGCAGCCTTGTCGACAACGTCCTTCATCAGCTCAAGCTCGCGGCGGGTGCCGACCAGCGGGATCATGATTTCCGGAACCGGTGCGACGGCCAGTGAACAGGCCGCTTCGAATATCGCGCGCGCCTGCATCTCGTAAATTTCAGGATAGGTTACGCCCAAGCGGCACCCGCGATGGCCAAGCATCGGGTTGAATTCGTGCAGTTCCGCCGCGCGTTGTTTCAGCACCTCGATACCCACACCGGCAGCTGCAGCAACTTCGGCAAATTCGCTTTCCTGATGTGGCAGGAATTCATGCAGTGGCGGGTCCAGCAAGCGGATGGTGACAGGAAGACCAGCCATCACTTCGAAAATGGCAGTAAAGTCTTTGCGCTGTTCGGGCAGCAATTTGTCGAGCGCAACGCGGCGGCCCTTTTCATCGTCCGCCAAGATCATCTGCCGCACAGCGGTAATACGCGCGGCATCAAAGAACATATGCTCGGTACGGCACAGACCAATGCCTTCTGCGCCAAAATCGCGCGCAGTTTGCGCATCCAATGGCGTTTCGGCGTTGGCGCGGACTTTCATCCGGCGACCGGCATCGGCCCAGACAATCAAGGTGCCGAAATCACCCACCAGCTCAGGCTGCAACGTCGGGACTTCACCCGCCATCACTTCGCCGGTGGAACCATCAAGCGTGATGATATCGCCTTCATGCAACGTCCGTCCGGCAATGCGCAGCGTTTTGGCCGCAGCATCAATCTGAAGGCTGCCAGCCCCCGATACGCAGGGTCGGCCCATGCCGCGTGCGACAACGGCCGCATGGCTCGTCATGCCGCCACGTGCGGTCAGTATGCCGGTTGCGGCGTGCATGCCGTGAATGTCTTCAGGGCTGGTTTCAACGCGCACCAAAATGACGGACTCGCCGCGTTCTTTCCATTTGTCGGCGGTGTCGGCGTCAAACACGATTTTGCCCGAAGCTGCGCCGGGCGACGCCGGCAGGCCAGAGGTCAGCACATCGCGCACAGCATCGGGATCCAGCGTCGGGTGCAGCAATTGGTCCAGCGCCATCGGGTCCACGCGCAGGACAGCCTCGTCCGTGGTGATGAGGCCAGCGTCGGCCATATCGACCGCGATTTTCAACGCTGCCTTGGCCGTGCGCTTGCCCGATCGGGTCTGCAGCATCCACAATTTTTCACGCTCAACGGTGAATTCGATATCCTGCATATCGCGATAATGCATTTCGAGGATGTCGAAAACGCGTGCCAGTTCGGCGTAGACCGCAGGCATGGCTTCTTCCATCGACAAGGGCTTGGCGCCCGCGCGTTCGCGTGCCGCTTTGGTCAGATATTGCGGGGTACGGATACCGGCGACAACATCTTCGCCCTGCGCATTGATGAGATATTCTCCATAATACGCATTCTCGCCTGTCGCGGGATCGCGGGTGAAGGCCACGCCCGTTGCGGACGTTTCGCCCATGTTGCCGAACACCATCGCCTGCACATTGACCGCCGTGCCCCAGTCACCGGGGATATTGTTTAGGCGGCGATAGACCTTTGCCCGATCGGACTCCCATGAACCAAATACAGCGCCAACGGCGCCCCATAATTGGTCATGCACATCTTGCGGAAATGGCTTGCCCCATTCGGCCTGAACCAGCCGCTTATACTCGGCGACCAACGCCTTCAGATCATCGGAAGAAAGCTCGGTATCGAGATAATAGCCTTGGTCTTCCTTGGCGATTTCAAGCGCTTCTTCAAACGCGCCATGGTCCAGTTCCAACACTACATCGGAATACATCTGAATGAAGCGGCGATAGCTGTCCCACGCAAAGCGCGCGTCGCCCGACGATGCTGCCAATCCTTCTACAGTCTGGTCGTTAAGTCCCAGATTTAAAACGGTATCCATCATACCGGGCATCGACACGCGCGCGCCGGAGCGGACGGACACAAGCAACGGATTGGCCGCATCGCCAAAGGCTTTGCCGGTGACCTTTTCAATATGGGCAAGGCCGTTCGCGACCTCTGCACGCACGCTGTCGGGGAAGCTCTGGCCGTTCGCATAATAAGCCGTGCACATCTCGGTCGTGATCGTGAATCCGGGGGGGACAGGCAATCCAATCGACGCCATGCCGTCAAGGTTCGCGCCCTTACCGCCAAGGATATTCTTGTTGCCACGAACGGTGTCATCGCCGTCCGAAACACCACCACCGAAACGAAATACGTACTGAGTCATTCTGCCTCCTGTGTTCCCCTCCCGCAGGCGGGAGGGGCTAGGGGTGGGGCTCGCCTTTGGGCGAGCTTTGCGACGGTTAAGGCAGATGCCCACCCCCGACCCCTCCCGCGTGCGGGAGGGGAGTTTCGCGTCACCCCTCAATCCTCGAAAAATCCGCAACCCGGTGAACCGCATCGCGGAACCGCGCCAGCAAGCCCAAACGAAACGCCCGCTTCGCAGGGTCTTCGTCATTGACCATCACGCCTTCGAAGAAGGCATCGATGGGCGCGCGCAGGCTGGCAAGCGCCGCCATTGCGCCTTCGAAATCTTCGGCATCAACGGCCGCTGCGGCATTGGGTGCCGCGGTGTCGAGCGCGGTGAGGAGGGCACGCTCTTCAGCAACCAAATCGGCCGGAGCGGGTGCAGCGGCATCAACACCATCCGCTGCCTTCAATATGTTCGCCGCGCGCTTATATGCTGCCAACAAATTCGCGCCTTCGGCGGTAATAATATATGCCTGCAATGCCTTCACCCGGGCGAGCAGCCGGACAAGATCATCCTCACCACCAAGGCTAAACACCGCATCAATCAAATCGTGCCGCACACCCGCTTCGCGCTGTTGGACTTTGAGGCGATCGACCAAAAATTCTTCCAAGCTGTCAAAGCTTGTTGCGGCTCCAGTTGCCAAGAGCATATCCTTGAGCGAACAGCGCAGGTCGTTTTGAAGCAGCAGTGACAAAAAGCCGATGGCAGCGCGTCGTAATGCGAACGGATCCTTCGATCCCGTGGGCGGCATGCCGGCGGCAAAGAATTGTGCAAGCGTATCCAGCTTATCCGCCAAGCTCACCGCCACAGTGACCGGCGCGGTGGGGACGTCATCGCCCTGCCCGACGGGCTTATAGTGATCGCGGACCGCGTCGGCGACAGCGTCGGCTTCGCCTTGTGCGCGGGCGTAATAGCCGCCCATGAGGCCCTGCAATTCAGGAAATTCACCGACCATGCCGGTGACGAGGTCCGCCTTGCACAGCCGCGCCGCACGTTCGGCGTCATCAGCATTGGCGCCTTTGACAATGCCCTCTTCAACCAACCAGCGCGCCAGCATGGCAACGCGTTCAACCTTGTCGGCGACGCTGCCCAATTTTTCGTGGAATGTGATCTGCACAAGCTTCGCCGCCTGATCGTCCAGCGCGACCTTCAGATCCTGTTCCCAGAAGAATTTGGCATCGGACAGGCGCGCGGCGAGCACCTTTTCATTGCCCGCAACAATCGCTGCGCCGCCGTCATGTGCAGCGATATTCGCGGTGCAGACAAAGGCGTTGGCAAGCTTGCCCGCGCTGTCATGGCATACAAAATATTTCTGGTTCACACGCGCGGTGAGCTGAATGACTTCCTGCGGCACGTCCAAAAACGCGGGGTCGAAACGGCCAAGCATCGGCACGGGCCATTCGGTCAGCCCGGCATTTTCGACGACCAGGCCTTCATCCTCAACCAACGTCAGTCCCGCGGCCGCAGCAGCGGCCTTTGCGCCGTTGCGAATGAGCGCGCAGCGTTCGGAGAAATGCACAAGGACATGGGCGTCGCGGAGCTTTTCAGCATAGTCGCCTGCGTTGCCAATATTGACCGGACCGCTGTGGTGGAACCGATGCCCCATCGTCGCCGCACCGCTGATGATGCCTTCGATCTCGCATGGCACGACATCATCGCCGAGTATCGCGACGATGCCTTGCAATGGGCGGACCCAGCGCAGACTTTCGGTCGAAGCTGACCCCGCGCCCCAGCGTTGCGACTTTGGCCATGGGAATGCACGGATAATCGCAGGAATCGCCTCAGCCAGAACATCAGCGGTCTGACGCCCTGCCTTTTCCACGATCGCGAAATACACGCCATCGCGTTCGATCAGCTGATCTTGCGTAAGGCCGGCCTTGCGGAGGAAACCCTCCATCGCCTGTGGCGGCGCGCCGACTTTTGGGCCTTTGGTCTCTTCGGACACAGCATCTGTCGCCAGCGGCAGACCCGTCGCAATCAACGCCAAGCGGCGCGGTGTGGCAAATGTTTCAACCGAAGCCGCAGCAAGCCCAGCCTTGGCCAGCGCATCGTTGAACAAGCGCGCCAAATCTTCTTTGGCCTTCACCTGCATCCGCGCAGGGATTTCTTCAGAGCGAAGTTCCAGCAGAAAATCGGTCATGCCGTCCATCCGTTCTTTTCCATCCATGCCTGGCAGCTGCCTTTGGCGAGGTCGCGGACACGGCCCATGTAGCTGGCGCGTTCTTGCACGGAAATCACGCCGCGCGCCTGAAGTATGTTGAAGATGTGGCTGGCCTTGATCGCCTGTTCATAGGCGGGAATGGGTAGGCTGCGCGTAAGGCAGCTTTCGCACTCCGCGGTCGCCTTTTTAAAGGCATCGAACAGCATGTCGGTGTCGGCAACCTCAAAATGATAAGTGCTCATCTGCCGCTCGTTTTCGCGGAAGACGTCGCCATAGGTAATCGCGGGGCGATCAGCGGTGGCATTGTTATACGCGAGGTCGAAAATGCTGTCCTTGTTTTGGATATACATCGCCAGACGTTCCAGACCATAGGTCAACTCGCCCGAGACCGGCTTGCAATCAAACCCGCCCATTTGCTGGAAATAGGTGAACTGCGTGACTTCCATGCCGTCACACCAGACTTCCCAGCCAAGGCCCCATGCACCCAGCGTCGGGCTTTCCCAGTCGTCTTCGACAAAGCGGATGTCGTGCAGCAACGGATCGATACCAATGGCCTTGAGCGAGCCCAGATACAGTTCCTGAAGGTCCGGCGGGCTTGGTTTCAATATCACCTGATACTGATAATAGGCGCCGAGCCGGTTCGGGTTTTCGCCATAGCGCCCATCGGTCGGGCGACGCGACGGCTGCACGAATGCAGCGTTCCACGGATCAGGGCCAAGCGCGCGCAAAGTGGTCGCGGTGTGGAAGGTACCGGCACCCATTTCCATATCATAAGGCTGCAATATCGCGCAGCCTTGCTTGCCCCAATAATCATGGAGGGTGAGGATCAGGTCCTGAAAACTAAGTGGTGCGATGTCGGACATGGCCAGCCCTTGGCGGAGATAGGCGGCTAAATCAAGGTTCTGAAAAGCGCACGCTCCGTTTTGTCAGTGACGCATAGCATTATGTAAGGTTTTGTTGACATTATGTGCGAATCGCAGTAGTAAGGTTTCCATGACACAAAGACATCATAACCTGACATGAAAAATCAACTGAAAGTTCTCCGCGCGATGCGGAGCTGGAGCCAAGCCGATTTGGGCGAGCATCTCGATGTATCGCGCCAAGCGGTCAATGCCATCGAGACGGGGAAATATGACCCGTCGCTGCCACTAGCGTTCAAAATTTCACGGCTGTTTGCATTGCCGATCGAGGAGATTTTCGATGACGAATTTGAAGGAGACTAACATGATCGGTCGTGATGAAATCGCCGGTTCAAACGGCCGCCGCATGATGTGGGTTATCGTTTCAGGCCTTGGCATCGTGGCGGCTGCAGGCTTCATTGTGGGTTATCTCAACGGCCAGGAGCCGCAAGACGGTGGCACAATCGGGACCGCCGAGATACTAACATTGTGCGTTTGTGCCGCCATCATCATCGGCCTTGCTTATGCCATCTGGAGAAACGTCAGCAAGATGAAGGCTAGCAATGAGGGCCTCACGCGCCGCGAAAAGCTGAATCGCAACATGATCTACGGTTTTGTGCTGGTCGGTGGTGCAATCGGTCTACTTCCTGCGTTTTACGAGACAATCGTTGGAAATTCCGACACCGGACCTCCGCTGCTACTCGCAGACAGCCCAATGCCGCCAGTCATGGCGCTGATGCTCGTCTTTTTCTGGGCGGTGATTATGCCGATCATCGCTTGGTTCTGGCATAAGCGCGCAATCGATGAACAGGAAGCAAGCGCCTATCGTGAAGGCGGCTATTACGCCGCATACGCATTCCTAATCGGCGCGCCGATGTGGTGGATATTGTGGCGCGGCGGTTTTGCACCGGAGCCCGATGGCGTGGCCATATTCATGCTCTTTGCTTCAATATGGACGGCGGTCTGGCTCTGGAAAAAATATCGCTGACATCGAAACCATTTGCATACGATTTGTTGCTACGCGGACTTAAAGGAGAAGATCTATGCATTTACGTTTAAAGTCCGTGCTCGCCGCGACAGCAATATGTGCACTGGCATGGGCAATGCCTGCCGCAGCGCAGAGCACGCCGACCGAGGCCCCGGCATCGGTGGAAGCGCTTGACCCCGTCAAGGCGCCGCCTGCGCTTAAGGACGTCGATCCCGCCTTGTGGGTGGTGAAGGACGAGGACACAACAATTTACCTGTTCGGAAGCATCCATCTCTTAAAGCCAGGCCTTGGCTGGTTTGACGACGGCGTAAAGACGGCTTTTGACAGTTCGGACCAATTGGTATTGGAACTGGTCGAGCCACCCGCCGCCGAAGTCCAAGCCCTGTTTGGCAAGTTTGCGATGGATCAACAGGGCAAGACACTGCGTTCCAAAATGAACGATGCGGACCGCGCGGTGTATGAGGCGGCGATGGGCAAACTTGGTATTCCAGCACCTGCTTTCGACCCTTTTGAGCCATGGGCAGCGGGGATCACTTTGTCCGTCGTAGCAATGCAAAAATCCGGCTTTGACCCCAATAGCGGCGTTGAAAAGCAGCTGACTGCAGCGGCGAAGGTTAGCAACAAACCCATCGCTGGACTTGAAACCATGGAGTTTCAGCTTGGCTTGTTTGATACCCTGCCGGAGGCGGAACAAATCACTTTCTTGGTCGAAGCCGCAAAGCTGATTGATGAGGTGGGCACCACCGCCGACAAAATGGTCAATATGTGGGCATCGGCGGACACCGAGAGCCTTGGGCAGCTTATGAATGAAGGCCTGACCAGCCGCACCTTATATGACGCCCTACTCACGAAGCGAAATGCCAATTGGGCGAAATGGATTTCGGCGCGCATGGCAAAGCCCGGCGTGACATTCATGGCGGTTGGCGCGGGGCATTTGGCTGGCCCGACGAGCGTTCAAAATCTGCTTCCTGCTTATGGCCTCAGCGCAACACGGGTGGCCTATTAAGTTTTGATGTGTCACTAGTGTGAGGGTCCGGCGATAAGCGTTCGGGCCCTCAACTTTTAGCGGGATCGCAATGGACAACATACAACGCACTGATGCCGCTTATGCCGGGTCACTGGAAAGCCCGAACTATCCGGGTCTTTGGCCCACCGCAGGGTTTATCCTGCTCTATTTTGTGCTGCAGGCGTTGTGCACGGGCCTAATCATGGCCGCGACGGGAACGAGCAGCGCAATGCCTGTCGTCATTATCTTCGGACTTATTGCCGCCGCGATTGTCCAACTGTTTCTGATGTGGCTGTATCTGCGCAAGCCAGGGCGAATGGCGATATTGGGCCTAAACAGTTTCGGCAAAGTCCCGCTGCGTCAGGCAATGGTGCTTGCGGTCGTTGTGATCATGGCCGCCATGGCGTTTAATTATGTTTACGCGACTTATGTCATTCCGGGTGTTGGAATGCAGACGGAAATGGCCAAAATCCTCGCCTCCATACCGCGCACGCCGGTGAACATTGCCGCGATATTTTTCGCCATCGCGATTGCTGCGCCCATTGTTGAAGAATTGCTGTTCAGGGGCATGCTGCAGAATGCGGTTGCGAAATATGTGCCTTTTTGGGCGGCAATCCTGCTGTCATCATTTCTGTTCGCGGTCGTGCATCTGCAGCTTTATGCCATCCCGGGATTGATGTCGCTGAGCATCGCTTTTGGCTATCTCTACCACCGCACACGATCGCTGCGCACAAACATCATCCTGCACATGGCGAACAATGCCTTTGCTTTGGTCGTATCCCAAATTTTGACTTAAACGACGACAGGCTCCAACAAGCGCAGCGTTCCGGCATCGGCGTCAATTTCCGCCATGCCGCCAACGGGCAGCGTGAATTGGTCGGTAATATGCCCGAACCATGCCCCCTGATAGGCAGGAATGCCCAAGCCACCCAGATGCTGGGTAAGGACATCATTCAACGTAAACGCCCCATAGCTGGTGCCCTTGTTAACGCAGTCGGTGCATTGACCAAAGGCAACGCCTTTCAGATTTTTCAGCACGCCCGCCTGCCCCAATTGGGTGAGCATCCGGTCGATACGATATTCGGCCTCGTCCACATCTTCGAGGAACAAGATCGCGCCATTAAAGTCCGGCAAATACGGCGTTCCAGCAAGCGCGGTCAGCACGGTTAGGTTACCGCCGAGCAGCTTCCCCTGCGCCTTGCCCGTGCCCGTGCCCAAAACGCGTGTGCGCCAGCGACGTTGGGTCAGCCGGTCCTCATCGCCCTCTGGATTAACAAACAACGGCGTACCTGCGTCAAAGGCGATGTCGCGGTATATGTCCCATGATGACTTGCCCCATGCACTGCCCGCATTTGGCCCATGCAAGGTCACAAAGCCGCCCTTGGCCGCAATCGCCATGTGCAAAGCGGTGATGTCGCTAAAGCCTGTCAGCAGCTTGGGATTGGCGCGGATGATGTTCCAATCAAGATAGGGCAGAAGCCGTGCGCTGCCCCATCCGCCGCGCACGGCAAATATCGCCTTCACGTCCTTGTCCGCAAACATCGCGTTGATGTCTGCCGCGCGGTCCTTGTCCTGCCCGGCAAGATAGCCGTAACGGTTCAACACATGCGGCGCCCGTTTGGGCTTCAGCCCCATTGCGATGATGGCTTCTTCCACCAACTGGATCTGGAACGGCTCATCACTGGCCGACGCCGGTTCAATCAGCCCGACGGTATCGCCGATGCGCAAACGCGATGGCTTGCGCGCGCCTTTTGCTTCAGGCGAAGCCGCCAAAAGCGGAGGGGCCGACAGCATTGCCGCCAGCCCCGCCATAATCTGACGCCGAGTTGCATGCATATCCATACCCGGCGTTCCTTTGCTTAGAACTTCGCTTCGATCGACAATGTGAACGAACGGCCCCGTGGGTCAGCAACGCGTGGTTCCCAGCTGGAGCCGGCACCGGTGTTGCTGTCATAGGTGATCGCGAATGGCGGATCGGTGTCGAACACGTTCCGCACGCCAGCGGTCAGACGATATTGCTTAAGCAAATCGACGCTCACCGACGTGTTATACGTGACATACGATTTCACCATCGGGTTGAAATCCGGACGGACGACAGTGCCATTGGCGATACCGGGCAATGCTTGGTTCTTGTACCCGTCGCGATAGATTTGCGAGAAGTTGAAGGTGAAGTCATCCTTTGTGTACGACACAAAGGCGCTGTGCTTCCACTTGAGACCCAAATCGCCTGCAAAGGTAAATCGGCCAATCAAGCTGGATCCGAACGGTGCCGACGGCAGAAACTTCTCACGCTTTTTCAGCAGATAGGTTCCGTCCAAACCACCGGTAATCACACCGCCGAAGGCATCCACGCCGCCACGCAACGCAACTTCAAGACCCTCTGTCCGGCGCGAACCGATATTGTCGGCGCGTAGGTCAATGAGCGTGATGATGTTGTTCGTGCGCGTCACCCGATCAGGGAAGTAGCTGATATTATCGAGCAACTGACGCAAGGTCAGCGCACCAATGGTATCGTCCACTGCGATCGACCAGTAATCGAACGAGGCGCTGAAACGGCTCGATGGTTGCAGAACAACGCCAACGCTGTGCTGCTTCGATGTTTCTGGTCCAAGGTTGAGATTACCGCCCGAAAGCGTCTCTGGCGTAATCGCTGAACAGCCCGGAAGCGTGCTGACCGCACCCGTTGCGCAGGTGGTTGGATCCACCAAAGTGTTGCCTGGATTTGGCGATTGCGTAACGCCGTTGAAAATCTGGTTGAACGCAGGAACGCGGAAGCCCGTATTGAACGAACCGCGTAACATCAGCCAGTCAAGCGGACGGTACTTCGCCGAAATCTTCGGATTAACCGTCGAACCAAAGCCGCTATAATCGTCAAGGCGAACGGCACCAGTTACTTCAAACGCTTCAAAAACGGGCACGAGCAGTTCGGCATAAGCCGCCTTAACCGTGCGGTTTTTCGCGGTCAGCGCATTGTTATTGTCGAAAGCCACGTTGAAAATATCTGGCGTTCCTGTGACAGCAGCGGGCGAACCGTTGAAGCTATATGTTTCACGGCGATAATCCACGCCAAGCGCGACCTGAACCGTGCCACCGGGCAAATCAAACAGCGATCCGGAAACCGAACCATCGAGTTGCTTCACTTCATATTTACCGCCGTACAGCGTTACGCCTTCAGCCGAAATCGCTTTCAATCCGGCAAGCGCCGCATCGGATTGCGTCAACGAGAACGGGTTCAGGATACCGCTGTTCAATAGGCCAACGATACCGGGACTTGTTGCGCCCGGCGCTATTGGTGCGCGTGGATCAATGCCACCAGATACAGCGCCCGTCACACCCGACGCAGTCGCTGCTGCTGCCGAGGCGAAGGTTCCACGATAATGGTAGCCGGTACCCAATACCGACGTCGATTGGCTGCGGGCATATGAACCGCCAGCGCGATAATCCCAGCCATCCCACAATGGACCTTCAGCACCCAAGCCGGCGCGCAAGGTTTTTGTGTTGGTTTCATATTCACGCACGTCGCATGACGTACAACGCCAGCGATACGAAATCGGCTTGCCATAATTGACGGCGATTTGCGGGAAAACGGCGAGCAGCTTGTTATACACATCATTATATGTCGACGCTGTCGTGCTGTTCAGCGGATAATATAACGGCAAGGTCGAGTTGTTGCCGGAATATTGGTTGTTCGAGAAACGCTTCGATGAATCGGCGTCTGAACCAGTGATTTCCGCGTAAAATTGATGGTCGCCAAGCTTAGCCGTTGCGCGTCCATAATAAGTCAGCGTTTCCAATGGCTGCTGAAGAACAGCGGCGCGGCCGGTATCCCAAGCACAGGCAAAACGTGCCGAGGTATTTGCCCACAATTGGTCATCATATGCCATGCCACCATCCATGGATGCGCAACCTGCGCCGCCGGGAAGATCGAGGATGTTGATACCACCTGTGGCCGAGACGGTTGCGCCAGTCTCAAGCAAACTAACACCGCTTAAAAGCGAACCAGTCGGGGCAAAGAGCGCATTTGAACCGGTGGCGAACGCGGTCGCAATTGGCGTTCCACGCGTGTCGACCGAGAGGCCACGGTTGGGCTGGTTGCCGTTGACAAAGCTGCGATCCGAACCGTTCAGGGCTTTGTTGACGCTTCTGCTAACGGTCGCCAAGATGTTGAAACCATCTTCATCCAGGTCGCCATAACCACCCGTCGCCGACAGACGATAAATAGCACCGCCGCCTGCTTCGGCCATGTCGGTGAAGGCGTTAAGCGCAAGGCCCTGGAAATTTGTTTTGGTGATGAAGTTGATAACACCGCCGATTGCATCGGTTCCGTAAATCGCCGACGCGCCGTCTTTCAGGACTTCCACACGCTCAAGCGCGGCCATCGGAATTTGGTTCACATCGACCGCTGAACCCGTCAGGCCGTGTGCGGCGACGCGGCGTCCGTTGAGCAGCACCAATGTCGATGCCGAACCCTGGCCACGCAAGTTGGCGGCCGACAGGCCGTTGGTGCCGCGCTGCGCGCCTGATGTTACGTCCGCATTGGACGCAAGGTTGTCCGCACCATTGCCGTTGGTCGACAGGTAAGAGATGAGCTGTTCAGGGCTGTTAATGCCTTCGCGCGTCAAATCGTCAGTGCTGATGACCTGCAACGGCAGCGCGCTCTTGGCCGGATCCTGCTTAATGCGCGAACCCGTCACGATAATCGCGGCGCCTTCATCCACCGTTTCAGCGGCAGCTGGCGGTGCTGCATCCTGTGCAAAGGCAGGCGCGGTCAGGCACGTCGCCAACAAAAGAATCGCGGTTTTTGAATGTTTCATATTATCCCCTGTCATTTTAGCTCACCCCTGAGCCTTATTTACCATAACACGCTATGCCGACGTTTCATGCAATGCAACTGCCTTTGAACGCAGATTGAACAGAATTTCGGTACGAAATTCAAACTATTGTTACTTTGTCTACTTGCTGGGTTGAAAAAACAGGCCATCCGGCGCAAAAGCCATCCATGCTGTCCCAGAAAACCCGCTACGCGATACGCGCCATGCAGCATCTTGCGGACCATTTCGGCAAAGGGCCAGTGCAGCTCGCCGATATTGCCGA
>Ga0315908_10000418_pt1 | contig 33757 bp, 24 predicted proteins | sample LakEriMetagenome_12_FD_203520 | JGI IMG/M metagenome (GOLD analysis project Ga0315908, IMG submission 203520) | Freshwater fungal communities from buoy surface, Lake Erie, Ohio, United States - Buoy 4 MA124 | ecosystem: Environmental > Aquatic > Freshwater > Lake > Lake biofilm | place: USA...
GCGTTAAGTCGCTTAACGAGCGAAACCCTTGTCTCTAGTTGCCAGCGGGTAAAGCCGGGGACTCTAGAGAGACCGCCGGCGTTAAGCCGGAGGAAGGTGGGGATGACGTCAAGTCCTCATGGCCCTTATGACTAGGGCTGCACACGTCCTACAATGGAGCGCACAAAGGGATGCAAAACCGCGAGGTCGAGCAAATCCCAAAAAACGCTCCCTAGTTCGGATTGCAGGCTGCAACTCGCCTGCATGAAGCTGGAATCGCTAGTAATCGCGGGTCAGCATACCGCGGTGAATGTGTTCCTGAGCCTTGTACACACCGCCCGTCAAGCCACGAAAGTGGGGGGCATCCGAAGTCGCCGAGGTAACCGCAAGGAGCCAGGCGCCTAAGATGAACTCTGCGATTGGGACTAAGTCGTAACAAGGTAGCCGTAGGGGAACCTGCGGCTGGATCACCTCCTTTCTAAAGGAAAATGCCAAACCGGCCTGGTTTATCCAGCGTCCGCGGAGGCCATCAGCGAGTCGATCGCGTTCCGCAAGGATCGTTCGACCGACGACGCTGCATGTGGAGGCGATCGTGTTGCCAGCCAAAAGAGATCGGCCGATGATCGGAGCAATCCGGTAATCGGCAAGGCTGCCAGATCGAAAAGATCATGTGACCCGCCCGGGGCTGTCGAGCCCCGGGCGGGTTTTTTCATGCGCGGACGAAATCCGTAGACTGCAGCGGGAGCAAATGTGGAGGCCGTCGTTCGATGCAACGCTGCATGAGGATGGTTGTCGGTGTGGTCGTGTGTGCGCTGGTGGCCGCGGCGTGGGCTGCCGAGGGCACGTGGGACCTGCGGGCGGAGTTCGTAGGGCTGAAGCCCGGCAACGCGGCCGTGGCGATCTTCCAGTTGGCCGACAAAACGCGGATCGAACTGCCCCTCGCCGCCTTGTCGGAGGGCGACCGCGACGCGATTCGGCGGGCGGTCGCGGCGAAGCCGGCCGGTGCCGGGGGGGAGCCGGCTGCGGCTGCGGGAGAGCCCGTCGTGGTCCGCGGGCCTCACGGGAAGTCCGTCACGCTGGCCGTGCCTCCGGTCCTCAAGGCAGTCGAGACCGATGCGATCTTGTGTCGCGACGCCGCCGACGCCGTGCTGGTCTACGAACTGTACATGGCCGGAGACGGCGTGCCGGGCGAGGTTCGGGCTGCGGCCGAGAAACGGCTGGGAGCCTGGCGGCAGCTCGCGGCCGAAAAGCGGGTGCGGCAAGGGGGCGAATGGATCACCCCCGGGCAGAAGGCCCAGATTCGTCGGGACGCCGAGGAGCAGCTCCAGCAGGGATTGCAGTTTCTGAAACTCGGCAATGCGAAGCTCGCGTCGGCGGCCTTCGACAAAGCCAGCCGCTTGGATGTCGAGGATGGCCAGGCCGACTTCATGCTGGGCCTGGCGTTCGCGTTGTCGCCGGCCGATGCGGACGATGCGGGCAAGGCGCTCGCCCGATTTGGCGACGCCGTCCGCCGGGCCCCGAGCGATCCCTGGGCGGTCCACAATCTGGCCATCTGCGAGTTCGCGTCTGGTCGTTATGGCAACCTCGTAGACCGGTTCCGCGTGGTGTTCAACGCGGTTCCAGAGTCCCAGGCGGCGGCCGACAACCTGGGGCTTGTGATCGCCACCGCGCCGCAGAGGCGGCAGAAAGTTCCCGATCGGGTGTTGAGCGACGTCACCGCGTTGTACCGAGTGGTCGTCAAGGACTTGAACCTGAAGCCGATCGAGGCGGCACCCGGGCGGCAGCCCGCCTTGCTGACGTTGAGCGGCAGCGGCTGCAATCCCGGTGCGGTGGCCACCCTGCCGGCCATGCTCGAGCCGCCGCGGGAGTGGGTGGTCGGCAGCCGCACGGCCAGCGGTGTGGTGGTTGCGGCCGGGCACGTGCTCACGAGCCGGCGCGTGCTTGTCGAGTTCGGGGACGTGTGGGTCGAGGATCCGGCAGCTCCCGGGCGGCGGCTGGCCGCCACCGAGGTGGCGTCGCTTGAGGATCCGGAGGTCACGCTGCTCAAGTGCGAGGCGCTGACCGCTCCGCCGCTGCCGCTGGGGGAGAAACTGTCCGCCGTCGCCGGTGAGGTTGCGGCGGCGAACAAGGGGGGAGGACTGCTTTCCGGCGAGCCGACGGAAGTGCGGCGGGGGACGGTCGTCGCGGCCCCGCGGAGTGATCTGGGAAACGTCTTCGTGCACTCGGCAACCGTCCAACGCGGCCTCGGGGGCGGGCCGATCGTGGATGCAAAGGGACGGCTGGTGGGGCTGGTGGCGGCGACGCCGCGGACCGATGCCACGGGGAACACCCGCGGCCTGGGGATTCCCATCGAGGCGATTTGGCCGCTGTTGCAGGAGCAGCTCGCGGAGCTCGCGCCGGCGCAGGCGGAGGAAACGCCGCGGGGCTGGGAGGTGGTCGAAGCCCGGCTGGCCCCGGCCACGGTCCGGGTGATCGGCGTGGAAAAGCGGGGCCAAGCGAAGGCGGAAGAGCGGTGAACGGCGAGGGCCTTCCGGCCGGCTCCCGAATGGGTAGGATTTCAGTCATGCATCGAACCCAAACGATTTCCGGTGTCGTTCCACCCGCCGTCGCCGAGGCGACCGTGATGACGGTCTGGCCATCGGTGGCGAGCACCGGGCTGGGGCAGGCCCTCGGGCGGTTGTATCGCATCAAGGGGGGCTTCGGCCCGATCTCCATCGGTCGGCTTGCGCTGCTGGCGACGATTCCCTTCGGGCTGATGCTCTACCTTTCGATGCGGCTCCCCTGGGCGTTCAAACGCTACCGGCTCACGAATCGTCGCGTCACGATCGAGCGCGGCGTGAACCCGCGGGTCGAGCAGTTCGTGGATCTCGATCGCTTCGACGCCATCGATCTGGTGGTGAAGCCCGGCCAGGAGTGGTACGCGGCCGGCGATCTCGTGTTTCGTCGCGGACCGATCGAGACGCTTCGCCTGCCGGGCGTGAGCCGGCCCGAGTCGTTCCGTCGCGTGTGCCTCGAGGCTCGTCAGGCCTACGTGAGCGTGGCTGCTGCCCAGCCGCAGACCGTCGGCGCGGCGTGAGCCGCGGGGCGGCGGTGTTGGACCAACTCTGTGGCCAGTGGCTCCACAACCCGGATTCGCAAGCCTGGAGGCTTGCGCCACAGGGGGCGGCGGTCTTGGACCAACTCTGTAGCGGCGGACTCTGACTGTCGAATCTGGCCAGTGGCTCCACAACCTGGATTCGCAAGCCTGGAGGCTTGCGCGATATGCAGTAATGGTCTTGGACCAACTCTGTAGCGGCGGACTGTGACCGTCGAATCCTGGCCGGTGGCTCCACAAGCCGGATTCGCAAGCCTGGAGGCTTACGCCACAGGGAGCGGCCGTTATCCGACCGGAGAGGCGGCATGGGACCGGTCACACCGCCCGGCGACCCGCGACGGGGCCGCGGGCGGCGATCGCGATGCGAATCGACTCGCGGGCTGCGTCGTCGAGTTCGCACGCCAGTGCCGCGGCGTTTTCCGCCACCTGTTCCGGGCTCGTGGCCCCGAAGAGCACGCTCGTGATCCCCGGCTGCTCCGCCGTCCACGCCAGGACGAGCGCCGTCAGCGTGCAGCCCAGCCGCGTCGCCACCGGCCGCAACGCATCCACGAAGTCGAGATTCCGCGCGAACTCGGCGCCGGCGAAGATCGGATACTTGCGGCGGCTGTCGTCGGCGGGGAACTCCTGGCCGCGCCGCATCTTCCCCGCCAGCAGCCCCTTCATCAGCGGCCAGTAGGCGACGACCGCCACGCCATGCCGCATGCACCAAGGCAGCACGTCGGCCTCGATCTCCCGCTGCAGCATGTTGAACTGCATCTGGCAGGCCGCCAGCGGGCAGGCCGCGGCGAACCGCTCCAGGTTCGCGACCGACGCGTTCGAGAGGCCGATCGCCCGGGCCTTGCCCGCGGCCATGAGCCGCTGCAGTTCGCCCGCCGACTCCTCGATCGGCACGGCCGGATCGGGGGCGTGCAGGTAGAGCAGGTCGAAGCGGTCCGTGCCGAGCCGCCGCAGGCTCTCCTCAACCTCGGCGCGGATCCGCTCCGGCCGGCCATCCACGACCTGCCGTCGCGGCGGCGACAGGGCCGCATCGGGCTCCCAGTGAATGCCGCACTTGCCCGCCAGCACCACGGCGTCGCGCCGGCGGCCGCCGTTGCCGGCAGTGCCGGAGGTCAGCCCCAGCGCCGCGCCGATCGCCCGCTCGCTCTCGCCCCGCTCGCCATAGCAGTAGGCCGTGTCGAGGTGCGTCACGCCGGCGTCGAGCGCCGCGCGGACCGTGGCGACGGCCGCCTCGTGGGTCACGCCCGCACGGGTCATGCCCGCCAGTGGCCAGCAGCCGAGACCGAGCGGGCCGACGGAGACGGCCGATTCACCGAGCGGGCGAGGCGTGGCGTTCATGGCCGGCAGGTCAGGGGGCGGTGGATGGGGCCGGGAACACGCCGCGGGCGAGGAACTCGGCCACGAGGTTCGCGGCATCACGGCTGAAGAGCAGACCTGTGTGCCAGGTGGGCAGCGTCACGTGGGCGTGGGGCACGGCCGGGTGCGTGCTCGCCTCCGACACGAGCGCGTCGTATTGAGCCGCGATCACCCCGAGTTCGAGATCTGGCGGCATGGGCAGTTCGTTGACGAGGCTGTCGGGCGCGGTCGAGAGCTCCGCGACGGGCTTGAGGAAGCGGCCGAAAGTGCCGACCGCACGAGTGGCCACGAACGAGCCGCGGTTCGGCGGCGCGAGCATGACGACCCGGCCGAGTTTCCGCGGCCGGTAGCGGTCGAGGGCGGCGCGGGCCACGATCCCGCCCATGCTGTGGGTCACGATATGCAGGGTGCCGACGGTCGGATCGGCATCGCGGGCCGCGAGCTCGCGGGCGAACCGCTCCGCATGCACCAGGAGTGAGCACTGCATGTTCCAGTAGCCCCAGGCGTGCGGCCGGAAGCCACGCCGCCGGAGGCGGCGGGCCAGTCCCACCAGCAGGAACTTGTTGGCCAGGTAGCCATGAATCAGCGACACGTAGGCTGCGGGGGAGGTTTCCATGGGCATCAATGCGGCCGGTCGGCTCTGGCCGATCCCGTGGCGCATGCCTCCAGGCATGCGAATGGACGATGGCGGGTCATGACCGGATTCGCACGCCTGGAGGCGTGCGCCACGTTCGGCAGGCTGCGGGGGACGTTTCCATGGCCTAGGCCGGCGGCGCGGGCCGGGCGGGCATCTGCGGTCGCTGCGGGGCAGGGCAGCAGTCGAGCGGGCAGACGTCGTGGTTCGCCGGGAGGCGGCCGATGGCGACACGCTCGGGAATCGCCCAGGCCCGCTCGGCGATCAGGTCGCGGACCATCGCCACGAACTCCGGCGCCGTGCCCACCGTGGCCGCACGCGCCATCTGCACGCCAAGCTCCTTGCAGAGGTCGGCCGCCTCCGTGTCGAGGTCATACAGCACCTCCATGTGGTCGGAGATGAAACCGATGGGGGCGACCACCACCTGCCGGCCGCCGCGGGCGTGCAGGTCGCGGATCGCGTCGCAGATGTCGGGCTCGAGCCACGGCTGCGTGGGCGGGCCGCTGCGGCTCTGGTAGACGAGCCGCCAGTTCGCCACGCCCGCCGCCTCGGCCACCAGCCGGCACGACTCCTCGAGCTGGGGCACGTAGCGGCAGCCGTCGGCCATCGACGTGGGGATGCTATGGGCCGTGAACAGCACTGGCACGCCCGCCCGATCGGCCGCGGGAAACGCCTCCAGGGCCAGGCGGACGTTCGCGGCCATCGGCCCGACGAAGCCGGGATGGTTGAAGAACACGCGGATCTTGTCCACCTGCGGGGCCCGGTCGCCGAGCGGGGCGACCGCGGCGGCGATGTTCTCACGATACTGCCGGCAGCCGGAGTAGCTGCTGAAGGCGCTGGTCACGAAGGCGATCACCCGCTTCACGCCGGCGTCGGCCATCTCGCGGAGCGTGTCGGTGAGCAGCGGATGCCAGTTGCGGTTGCCCCAATAGACCGGCAGGTGCGGGCCGCGGCGGTCGAGTTCCGCCCGCAGGGCCGCCAGCAGGGCGAGGTTCTGCTCGTTGATCGGGCTCTTGCCCCCGAAGTGGTAGTAGTGCTCGGCGACCTCGAGCATCCGCTCCCGCGGCACGTTGCGACCGCGAAGGACGTTCTCCAGGAAGGGGATGACGTCGTCGGGACCGTCCGGGCCACCGAAGGAAACGAGCAGCACGGCGTCGTAGGCGGAGGCATGACTCACGCGAATGATCCTCGGGGAAAAGGTGTGTGTGGGTGGTCACCGCTCCGGGGCGGTACGAGTTGTCTCGCTGGCGGAAGACCGCCACGCTCGCCATCCTCGCACCGACCCCGTCGCTGCCTCGAGCGCACGTGGTGCCGAGCCGGAGGCCCGGAGAGAACGTCTGGAGACGTGGCCAGGGCACCCCCGAGCCACGGAAAACCCAGACAATAAATTGGAATCGGCAATGACCCCACGGGGATTCGAACCCCGGTTACCGCCGTGAAAGGGCGATGTCCTAGACCTCTAGACGATGGGGCCATGTGGAAGGTGGAAACCACCGACCGAATGCGTGCAGACTACCCGCGAAAGCATAGTCACGAAAGGGGAGCCGGCCGATCAGGGGCAGTCAGCGGCTGGACGGATCGGTCGGTTCGCTCGCGTCTTCCACGGTCGTCACCGCGGGCAGATCGATCGGTTCGCCGCGGGCGATCGCCTCGAAGACCTCGCGGCGATGCACGGGTACGTCCTTCGGGGCCTCGACACCGAGTCGGACCTTGTCGCCACGGATCTCCACCACAACGATCGTGATATCGTTGTTGATGACGATGCTCTCGTCCTTCTTGCGCGACAAAACCAGCATGGCCCGTTCCTTGGCGGTGCTGACACCCAACCGAGATTCCTCAAACCCCCCAAAAATAAAAGGTTTTCAGGCCATCGTCAAGCAAATCGCAGGCCCAAACCCGGAAAAACCCGGTCTGACGGCCGCGTAAACCGCTCTCGTCTGCTTCGTCGGCGGCGGGCCCAGACGGCGGACACCCGGGCGATGCCGCCCGCGCACGACGGGCAAGGCGGCCGCGACGAGCGCCGCGAGCGACCGCGGCAGCGGTGGCTTGTTGGGTTGTCGGGCCTTCCTATACTGGCCTCGCCGCGACAGAACTCCGTGTCTGCGGCAGGCGCCGTTCCCGTCAGGACCCTCCATGAAAGCCTGGTTCCGCAACCTGTTCACGGCCGTGTGGACGGTGGTCGAGGGAATGTTCGTCACGCTGCGGGTCTTCGGGAGCACGTACGACCAGAAGCGGCGGACGTTCACCGAGCATTTTGAGTACCCGGAACTGCCGGCCCCCGTCGCCGCCCGGTACCGCGGCTTCCACCGCTACGACCTCACGACCTGCATCGCCTGCGACCAGTGCGCAAAAGCCTGCCCGGTCGACTGCATCTACATCGGCAAGGAGCGGGTCGAAGGGGGCAAGGGCTTCCGTGTCAGCGGCTTCACCATCGACTACTCGAAGTGCATGTTCTGCGCGTTGTGCGTGGAGCCGTGCCCCGTGGACTGCATCTTCATGGGCTCGACGCTCGACCTGTCCTGCTACAGCCGCGACGGAACGATCGTCGACTTCGCCCGGCTGCCAGTCGAGGTGGCGTGGGGCCGGTCGACCCTGAATCCCACCGCCGTCGCCGCGTCCAAGGTGATCGTCGATCCCGTGCACGGCGGCCCGAACCAGTAGCCCCGCGAGCCATCCCGCATGCATCCCGTCCTCATCGCCGGCTACGTCGCCCTGTTCGTCGCCGTCGGCGCGGCCTTCCTGGCCGTGAACCTGATCGTGGGCTGGCTCGTCCGTCCGCGGGCGCCCAACACCGAGAAACTCGAGGTCTACGAGTGCGGCGAGCCGACGATCGGCTCGAGCTTCGTGCAGTTTGACCTGCGGTTCTACGTGGTGGCGCTGCTGTTCATCATCTTCGACGTCGAAGTGGCGCTGTTCTTCCCATGGGCCACCGTGTTCGGCAAGGCGACGCAGCTAACTGATCCGGCGTTGGCCACCGTCCAGGCCGACGGCAGCCTCACGCCCGCCGCGGCGGGGCTCTTCCGGGAGCTCGGTGTCGAGAAGCCGGCCGTGCCCGCGGAGGCCGGCCCGCTCTTCCAGCCGACGCTGGCCGACGCCAACGCCATCGAGGCCGCCCGTGGCGACAAGACGCCGGCCCAGGCGCGGGGCGAGTGGTCGGTGGCCCGCGCCGGCTCGCTGCTCGCGCGGACCGCAGCGGTGGACATGGCCGCGTTCTTCGCCATTCTGCTCGTCGGGTTCGCGTATGTGTGGTATCGCGGCGACCTCGACTGGGTGCGGGCCGTATCGTCCGAACGCGGCACCGCCTGACCGGCGGCCGACCTCCTTTCCTCCTGCCAGACACTCGCCATGCGTGGACCCGACTTTCTCAGCCAGCTCGACGCCGCCCTGCCGGGGGCGATCGTGGGCCGCAACCTCGAGGCCATGGACCCCTGGATCGAGATCGCGCCGGAGCGGATCGCCGACGTCTGCCAGTGGCTCGACACGAAGAGCCCGGTGCGGTTCGATGCGCTCGAATGCATCACGGCGATCGACTGGTTCGAGCCCGATGCGAAGAAGGCGGCCAAGGTCTCGTGGCAGCCGCACACGGAGCTCGTCTACCACCTGTGGAGCACCGCGGCACGGGTGAGCCTCGTGCTCAAGTGCAATCTGCCGCGGTGGAAGGGCGACGTGCCCGGGCAGCTGCCGGAGATCCCCAGCGTGTGCGGCGTGTGGCGTGGGGCCAACTGGCACGAGCGCGAGGTCTACGACCTGTCGGGCGTGTGGTTCACCGGCCACCCTGACCTGCGGCGCATCCTCTGCCCCGAGGACTGGGAGGGCCATCCGCTCCGCAAGGACTACGAGCAGCCGCTCGAATACCACGGCATCAGAGGCAAGTGAGCATGGCCAGCGCGATCGACGGCGATCCGAGAATCAATTTGTGTCGCGAAAAAAGCCCTCCATGGCCTTTTTTCGCTTGATCGACCGGAGGGAAAGCCAAGGTTCCCTCGGTCGATGTGAGTCGCCTCGTGCGACATTGGCTTCCTAGCTCGAACAATACGTGAGAGATCACATGGCCAGCGCGATCGACGACGATCCTCGGATCATTGAGTTCGACGTCCGCACGGACGAGATGCTCGTCAACATGGGCCCGCAGCACCCGAGCACCCACGGCGTGCTCCGGCTCGTGCTGCGGACCGACGGCGAGGTGGTGTCGGAGATCGAGCCGCACATCGGCTACCTGCACCGCTGCGCCGAGAAGATCGGCGAGAATCTGACGGCCCGGCAGTGGATTCCGTACACCGACCGGATGGACTACCTCGCCGCGATGAACATGAATCTCGGCTGGGCCCTGACCGTCGAGAAGCTGATGAAATACGAGGTGAGCGAGAAGGCCCGCCACCTGCGGGTGCTGATCGCGGAGCTGAGCCGGATCGCCAGCCACCTCGTGGGCATGGGGGCCTACGGCCTCGACCTCGGCACGTTCAGCCCGTTCCTCTACGCCTTCCGCGAACGGGAGAAGATCCTCGACCTCTTCGAGGAGGCCTGCGGCGCCCGGCTCACCTACAGCTACATCACCGTCGGCGGGCTGACGGCCGACCTGCCGCCCGGCTGGCTGGGGCGGTGCGAGGCCTTCCTCGACCAGTTCGAGCCAATCATCAAGGAATACCATGCTCTGCTCACGACCAACGCCATCTTCGTGAAGCGCACGGCCAACATCGGCGTGCTGTCGCGGGAGCTGGCGATCGAGTATGGCTGCTCGGGGCCGGTGCTCCGCGGCAGCGGCGTGGATCAAGACATGCGGCGGGACGGCGAGGCGATCTACACGGCGATGTACGACGGCTACGCCTTCGAGGTGGCCGTGATGAAGAACGGCCACTATCCCCGCGATCACGAGTATCCGCCGGTGCCGGCCGACGCCGTGCTCGGGGACTGCTGGCACCGGTTCTTCGTGCGGATGCTGGAGGTGGTGCAGTCGATGGACCTGGTGCGGCAGGCGATCGACCGCTACTCGGCCTGCAAGGGCACGATCGGTGAGCCGCTCAAGCTCACCGAGAAGATCCCGGCCGGCGACGCCTACCTCGAGACCGAGGCCCCGAAGGGCCAGATGGGCTTCTATGTCGTCAGCGACGGCACGGCGATCCCGTGGCGGGTGCGGGCCCGGTCGAGCTCGTTCTCGAACCTGGCGGTGGCGCCGGAACTGTGCCGCGGCTGCCTGATCGCCGACGTGCCGGCGATCGTGGGGAGCCTCGACATCGTGATGGGTGAGATCGACCGGTAAAGCGCACTCGACTTTGCCGAAGCGCCGGCTTCGGGGGCGGCAAAAGTCTTCTCGCTGTGGCCGCGGCGGCCACACGCTCGTCGAGCGTTCGCCGACCCCCTCGCCTCCCTCTCCCCATGTGTCCAGGAAACGCCCCACGGATGCCGGAACCGCTCTGCCAGCCCGCTCGTTTCGGCCGGCCTTGGTCGCGACGCCGTTTTGCGGCCGGGGCTTGTGGTTTCGAACGGCGTAGGGCAAACTTCGTGCGATTTTTCACGAAGTCCGTTTTCGGCCTGAAATACCGCATACATGGCTGAATTTCTCATCAATTCCGCGGGCCTTCCCGAGTGGCTGGCCTGGACGATCACGGCCGTCGTGGCGGCGGTGTTGATCCTGAATGTGATCGCCGGCGGGGCCCTGGTGTTCATCTGGGCCGAGCGGAAGATCGCGGCCCGCATTCAAGACCGCCTCGGGCCCACGCGGACCGGCGGCCGGTTCGGCTGGCTGCAATCGCTCGCCGACGGCATCAAGCTCCTTGCCAAGGAAGACCTGATGCCGGAAGGGGCCGACGGCATGCTGTTCCGGCTCGCGCCCTACGTCAGTTTTTGCGCCTCGTTTTGCGCCTTCATCGCCCTGCCCTTCGCCTTCGACTTCGTCGGACAGCGGCTCAACGTCGGCGTGTTCTTCGTGGTGGCGGTGCTGGGCCTGGAGGTCTTCGGCGTGATCCTCGCGGGCTACGCCTCGGCCTCGAAGTGGTCGCTGTTCGGCGCGATGCGCGAGGCCGCTCAGGTGGTGAGTTACGAGGTGCCGCTGGGGATGTGCGTGGTCGTGCCCGTGATGCTCGCCGGGAGCATGGATCTCGTCACGATCGCCGAGAAGCAGGCGGGCTGGTTCACCAACTGGTATCTGTTTCACGATCCGTTCACGTTCGTGATCTTCTGGGTCTACGTCACCTGCGCCGTGGCCAGCGTGAACCGGGCGCCGTTCGACCTGGCCGAGGCGGAGAGTGAGCTCGTCGCCGGCTTCCACACGGAGTATTCGGGCCTCCGGTGGAGCTACTTCTTCATGGCCGAATACGGCTCGATGTTTCTCGTCAGCGCCCTGGCGGCCGTGCTCTTCATGGGGGGCTGGAACGGCCCGATTCCCGTGGCCAAGCTGCTCGGCCTGTCGGCCGGCACCGGCGACACGGCGGGCTATTTCGTGCGGCTGCTCGGCATGGCGAACCTCCTCGGCAAGGCCACGCTCGGCGTGCTGGTGATGATGTGGGTGCGGTGGACGCTGCCCCGGCTGCGGATCGACCAGGTGATGACCACCTGCCTCAAATACTGCACGCCGCTGGCGGCGGCCATGTTCGCCGGGGTCATGGTCTGGCAGCTCGCCCTGCCGGGCGGGATCGTTCGCGGCCTCTCCCGGCCGGCGGGTGAAGTTCGCGAGGGATGGCTCGAAGGGCCGGGGGGCAAGGCCGCGTCGCGGCCGGCCGCCGACGCCGCTCAAAAGGTGGCGGAGGTGGCTCGATGAGCGGCATTCTCGCGACCTTCGGGGCGGTGACGCTGCCGCTGGCGGCCCTGAATTGGCATTCCTTCTTCTTCGTGCTCTTCGCGGCTGTGGCGTGTGCGTGTGCGATCGCGGTCGTGCTCGCCGACAACGTCGTGCGGATGGCCCTGTATCTCGTGCTCTCGCTCGGGGCGACGGCCGGTCTGTTCTTCCTGGCCGGCGCCGAGTTCGTGGGCGCGATGCAGCTCATGATCTACGTCGGCGGCACGCTCGTGCTCCTCGTGTTCGGCGTGATGCTCACCGCCCAGGCGCCGTTCGTGTCGATCAAGACGACGACGGGCGACCGCGTGCTGGCCGGCGTGGTGGGAGCGGCGCTGCTGGCGGTGCTCCTGCAGTCGGCGTTCTCCGTGCCCGCCTGGCGGCAGCCTGCGGCCGGAACCGTCGCGGCGCCAGCCGCCACGCCGGTCGGAATGGCCCTGCTCGGCGTGCGGGTGGACGAGCCTGCGGCGGGTAGCCCGCAGGGGGCGGTTCGCAGCGGCTATCTGCTGCCCTTCGAGATCGTGTCGGTCCACCTCCTCGTGGTGCTCGTCGGGGCCGCCTACTTGGCCCGGGCCAAGAAGCGGAAGACACCGCGGGCGATCGAGGTGGCGGCGTCGGTCGAGCCGCCCGCCTCCGTGGCGGAGCACGCGGCAGTCGGTCGCGGTGCGGGCCGGGCGACTTCCGTGCTCTCGGGAGGCCGGTCATGAGCGGTGGACTTCTCGGCCAGGTCGCGGCGGTGCCGCTCTTTGCCAGTCTGCTCACGGAGCCGGTGAGCGTGGCCCACTATCTCGTGGTCGGGGCCATCCTGTTCGCGGCCGGCATCGTCTGCATGGCCGTGAAGCGGAACGCGCTCGGGGTGCTGATGGGCATCGAGCTGGTGCTCAACGGCGCGAATGTGAACTTCGTCGCCTTCGCATCGCCGTATCTGCAGGGCGAAGGGGCTCGCGGGCTGGGAATCGATGGCCAGGTGATCGCGCTGTTCGTGATCCTGCTGGCCGCCGCCGAGGCAGCCGTGGCACTCGCCATCACGCTCAACTTCTACAACAACCACGCCACCGTCGACATCGACCGGGCGGACGACCTCAAGGGCTGATCGGACGCCTCCTGTCTATGGACATCGCCGCCCAACTTTCGTTGCTGCTCGGCCTCGCCTGGCTGGCGCCCCTGGCGTCGTTCGTGGCGATCCTGTTCTTCGGGCCGCGGATGGGCAAGCACGGCCGCAACGCCGCCTGGGTGGCGACCGCCGCGATCGTCACGTCGCTGGTGCTCTCGCTGGCCGCCTTCGTCACCTGGCTGGGTAGTCATCCGGTCACCGCCGCGCATCATGGCGGCGACCATGGGGCGGCGCATGCCGGCGATCATGCCGCCGCCGATGGCCATGTCGCCGGACACGCGAATGACGGGCACGGCGGGCATGCCGGGCATGGCGGCGCTGATGGCCACGCCGCCGCGGCCCCGATCGCCTACGCGGGCGACTGGTACACGCTCTACCAGGGCGGGAGCCTCAAGCTCTCGATCGGCTGGTACGTCGACGCGTTGACGGTGTTGATGTTCGTGGTGGTGACGTTCATCGCCACCTGCATCCACGTCTACGCCTCGGGCTACATGCACGACGAGCTGCACGACGTCACCGACCACGAGGTCACGCTCGCCGATGGCCACCACCTCCACCGGCCGGGGCGGTTCCCGCGGTTCTTTCAGGCCCTGTCGCTGTTCTGCTTCTCGATGCTCGGGATCGTGATCGCCGGCAACCTGGCGATGGTGTTCATCTTCTGGGAGCTGGTGGGCATCTGCTCCTGGTTCCTGATCGGCTTCTACTACGAGCGGAAGAGCGCCTCGACGGCCGCCAACAAGGCGTTCATCGTCAACCGCGTGGGCGACTTCGGCATGCTCATCGGCCTGATGGCCCTGTGGGGGGCGCTCGGCACGCTGCAGTTCGCCGACTCGCGGGCCACCGGTCCCGACGGTGCGGAGGTCGTGCAGCCCGGCTTGTTCAGTCTCGTCCGGCCCGCCGCCACGGGGCACGCCCTGCAGGTGCCCGATGGCATGGTGAAGTTCGCCGCGGCCGACGAGGTGGCGAAGATCGCCGCCGGCCAGCCGCAGAACCCGGCCGCCGCCGCCAGCGAGATCGCGGCCCGCGTCGGTGACTGGCGGGCGATGGGCCTGGGCAACTGGCTGTTGTTCATCGCCGGCCTCGGCATCTTCTGCGGCTGCGTGGGCAAGAGTGCCCAGTTTCCGCTCTTCGTCTGGCTCCCGGACGCGATGGAGGGCCCCACGCCCGTCTCGGCGCTCGTGCATTCGGCGACGATGGTGGCCGCGGGCGTGTACCTCGTGGGCCGGTTTTTCCCGGTCCTCACCCCCGACGTGCTGCTGGTCATTGCCTACTGCGGTGCGATCACGCTGTTCATCGCCGCCACGATCGCCCTGGTGGCCAACGACATCAAGCGGGTGCTGGCCTACTCCACGGTCAGCCAGCTCGGCTACATGATGCTCGCCCTGGGAGTCGGCGGCTGGGTGGCGGGGCTGTTCCACCTCGTGACGCACGCCTTCTTCAAGAGCCTGCTCTTCCTTTGCTCGGGCTCGGTGATCCACGCCTGTCACACCAACGACATGCGGAAGATGGGCGGGCTCGCCAAGGTGATGCCGCAGACGGCCGGCACGATGCTCGTCGGCTGCCTGGCGATCATCGGCGCCGGCATTCCTTTCGTGATCGGTCTTTCGGGCTATTACTCGAAGGACGCGATCCTCGCCCAGGCGCTCTCCTTCTCGCAGGTCAACCCCAGGCACTCGATTCTCTTCCTGGCGGTGGCGGGGGGGGCGTTCCTGACGGCGTTCTACATGTTCCGCCTGTGGTTCATGACGTTCGCGGGCAAGCCCCGCGACCACCACGTGGCCGAGCACGCCCACGAGTCGCCCTCGGTGATGGTCACGCCGCTGCTCGTGCTGGCCGTCCTCGCAGTGGTGGCCGGCTGGACGCTGCCCGGCGGCTTCGGGATCGCGAACCTGCTCGAGCAGGCCCGCCCCGCCGGCACGGCGGAGGGCTTCGCGCTCGGGGCGGTGACGATTCCCGCCGAGTACAAGAGCCACGAGGGCGCGATCCACGTCACCGCGACGATGACGGCGTTCGCCACCGCGCTGGCAGGCGTGGTCCTGGCGGCCGCGATGTATCTGTGGCGGATCGTGTCGCCCGACGTGGTGGCGACGATCTTCCGGCCGATCTACTCGTTCCTGGCCAATCGCTGGTACTTCGACGAGATCTACCACGCCCTGTTCGTGCTCCCGGCCCACGGCATCGCTCGGCTGGCAAGCGGCATCGACACGGGGCTCATCGACGGGCTGATCAACGGCCTGGCCTGGGCCGCGCGGCAGTTGGCGGGCATCGACGCCTGGATCGACCGCACCATCGTCGACGGGCTCGTGAACACCACCGCGAACGCCACCTGGAACGCGGGCCTGGAGCTCAAGAAACTGCAGACCGGCCGCCTGCGGCAGTACGTGATGTTCATCGTCGCCGGCACCGTGGCCCTCTTCGTCCTCGCCAGCATGCTGTTCAAGTCGTCGCTGGCCGGCTGACGCCGGCAGCCCCCGACCCATTTCCTCGAACCCGGATCACGAACGGACCCCGACATGCCTCCCGTCGACACCCTCGCCCAGCCCGCCCTCTGGCCCCTCACGGCGATCGTCTTCCTGCCGGCCCTGGTGGCGGCCGTGCTCTCGCTGCCGATCTTCAGCAAGGGGCGCGAGGATGCCGTCCGCTGGATCACGCTGGCGACGACCGCGGTCGTGTTCGTGCTCTCGCTGTGGATGGCCTGGCCGACGCTGTTCGGGGCCGTGGGGCCGGGACAGTTCGTCGTCGGCGAGGCGGGCATGCAGGGCGTCGTCAAGCAGCCGTGGATCCCGGCCTTCAACATCGAGTATCTACTGGGCGTGGACGGTATCAGCATGCCGCTGGTCGTGCTCACGACCTTCCTCTCCATGCTCGCCGCGGCCGCCAGCTGGCCGATCACCAAGCACGTCAAGGCCTACCACGTGCTCTTCCTGCTGCTCGTGACGGGCATGCTCGGCGTGTTCGTGTCGCTCGACTTCTTCCTGTTCTACGTGTTCTGGGAGGTGATGCTGCTGCCGATGTATTTCCTCATCGGCATCTGGGGTGGCCCGCGCCGCGAGTATGCGGCGATCAAGTTCTTCCTCTACACGCTCCTCGGCAGCGTGCTGATGCTGCTGGCGATCCTGATGCTCTATTTCACGAGCGACCTGCGGATGCTCTCGCCGGAGCAGCTCCAGGCGGCCCACGTGATCGCCCCCGGCCTCGACGCCGCGGCCGCGGCCGACGCCGTGAACGCGATCAAGTCGGCCAAGGATCCGGTGCACACCTTCAATCTGCTGGCCCTGGCCCAGCTCGGCCAGCTGCCGAACTCGCCGTTCGCGGCGGTGAACCTGTGGGGCATGTCGCTGGAGACCTGGGCCTTCCTGCTCCTGCTCATCGGCTTCGTCATCAAGGTGCCGGTGGTGCCGGTGCACACCTGGCTCCCCGACGCCCACGTCGAGGCTCCGACTCCGATCTCGATGATCCTCGCCGGCGTGCTCCTCAAGCTCGGCGGTTACGGCATCCTCCGCATCTGCTATCCGATCTGCCCGGGGGCCGGCCTGTCGCTGGCGTGGCTGGTGTGCGGCCTGGGGGTCGTCTCGATGGTGTACGGCGCCTTTGCGGCCCTCGCCCAGAAGGACTTCAAGCGAATGGTGGCCTACAGCTCGGTGAGCCACATGGGCTACGTGATGCTCGGCCTCGGCGTGTGGAGCGCGGTGGCGGGCAACGAGTTCCGCTGGGACGCCTGGGCCCAGGGGGTCAACGGCGCCATGTTCCAGATGCTGGCCCACGGCATCTCGTCGGCCGGCATGTTCTTCATGGTCGGCGTGCTCTACGACCGCGTGCACCACCGCAACCTCGAGGAGTTCGGGGGGATCGTCGGCCGGATGCCCGTCTACTCGGGGCTCGCGTTCGCCATCTTCTTCGCCGGCCTCGGCCTGCCGGGGCTGTGCGGTTTCATCGGCGAGGTGCTGGTCACGCTCTCCTCGTGGAACTACAGCCGCGTGCTCGCCGTGATCTCGGCCTTCACGGTCATCCTCACGGCCGGCTACATCCTGTGGGCGATCCAGCGGGTGTACCTGGGCGCCGAGTACAAGGGCCCGCATGGTGACCACCTGACCCCGATCACCGGGCGCGAGCTTTCCATCGCCGTGCCGCTGGTGTTCTTCGCGATCCTGTTCGGCGTGGCGCCGCAGTTGATCTTCAATTACGTCACCCCGTCGGTGAACCGGCAGGTCGAGACGCTCGCCGACTGGACGCGGCGGGTGCGGCCCGACGCTCCGGCCGCCCAGCCCGCGCTCGCCTCCGCCCCGGCCGCTCCGGCGGGCCGCTGAACCTCGAACCCAACGGCTGCACCGTGGAAATCGGATCCCTCATCACCGGCGCGATCACCGACACGCTCGACGTGTCGCTGCCGCTGTTTCGCGTCGAACTCGCCATCGCGGCGACGATCGTGCTCATGCTGCTGTGCCGCATGCTCCCGGTGCTCCGCCGGGCCGACTCGGCCCTGATCGCCCTCGGCGGGGCGGGCTTCGCCCTGTGGTATGCGTGGTGTGATCTGCGGGGGCTGCCGGCCGCGCCCTGGACGCTCGCCGATGCGGCGGCCGTGCCGGCCCGCCAGGAACTGTTCGGCGGCCTTCTCGTGTTCGATTCCTTGACGGCCGCGGTCCGTCTGCTCCTCGCCGGGTTCCTCGTGCTCTACATCCTGTTCACGAAGGTCTCGGGGATTCCCGACCGCGAGGATGGGGCCGACTTCTACACGCTGGTGTTCGGCGGTGCCCTGGGCATGTGCCTGATGGCGTCGGCGAACCACCTGCTGATGGTCTTCATGGCCGTCGAAATGGCGAGCGTGCCCTCTTACGCGCTGGCCGCGATCCTCAAGGGCCGCAAGGCGGCCTCGGAGGCGGGGCTCAAGTACGCCGTCTATGGCGCCGGCGCCGCCGGCATCATGCTCTACGGCATCAGCCTGCTGGCCGGCGTGACGGGCACCTGCCACCTGCCGAGCATGGCCGGCGAAGTGGCGCGGATCGTCGGCGAGGGCGGGGCCGGCGGCGAGGTGCTCGTGCTCGCGCTCGGGGGGCTGATGGTGGCCGTGGGGCTGGCGTTCAAGCTCTCGGCGGTGCCGTTCCACTTCTGGTGCCCGGACGTGTTCGAGGGGGCGGCGGCCGAAGTGGGCGGCTTCCTCGCCGTGGCCAGCAAGGCGGCGGCCGTGGCCCTGCTGCTGCGGCTCGCCTTCACGCTGGGGGCACCGGCGGCCGTCCCGGCTGCCGCGGCCACCGTGGTGGCGGGCGCCGGCGACGTGCGGCACTTCATGGTCTATGTGATCGGGCTGATGGCGGCGGTCACCTGCACGCTGGGCAACCTCGCCGCCTACGGCCAGACGAACATGAAGCGGCTGCTGGCCTACTCGACGATCGCCCACGCCGGCTACCTGATGATGGGGGCGGCCGCCGCGGTGGCGCTGATGGGCGTCGATGCCGCCGGTTCCCGTCGTGCCGTTGCTGCCCTCGTCTTCTACCTGGCCACGTATCTGTTCATGAACCTCGCCGCGTTCGCGATCGTGGCCCTGCTGCGGAACCGGCTGCGGAGCGAGGAGATCGCTTCGTACGCGGGCCTCGTGCGGACGAGCCCGGGGATCGTGGTCGCCACGGCCGTGGTGCTCGTGAGCCTCATCGGCCTGCCGCCGCTGGCGGGTTTCATCTCCAAGTTTCTCGTCTTCGCGTCGCTGGCCGAGGCGATCCAGGCGGGCGCCGAGAAGCCGCTGATGCTCGTGCTGCTCGTCGTGGGCGGCGTGAACACCGTGATCAGCCTGTTCTATTACCTGCGAGTGCTGAAGGTGATGACGTTCGATCCGCCGCCCGCCGACCGCGCCGGCGAGGCGTTCCCGCTCGTCTCCCTGCCGGGGGCGGTGGTGACGGCGCTGGCGGTGCCGGTCGTGCTCCTCGGGCTCTTCTGGTCCGGGCTGTACGCGGCGGCACAGCTGGCCGGCACGTTCGCCAGTTAGGGAAACCCGACCATGCCTTCCGTCGATCCGCTTCGTCGTCTCGCCGCCGCCCTCGAATCGTCGCTGGCGATGTACGTGGCCGATTCCGGCATCTGGTCGTATCCGGGCCCGGAGGAGATCAAGCTCGCGTTGGCCGATCTCGTGGGCGATCACAAGAGCCTCCTCGACCGGGCCGGCGCGGTGCTGGCGGACCGCGAGGTGGCTGCGCCGCGGACGGCCTATCCCCTCTCCTTCACCGCCGGGCACGACCTCGATCTGCGGTTTCTCCTGCCGCGGATCATCGCCGGGCTCGACGCGCAGGCACGCGTCTGTGACGAGGTCGCGGCCGCCGGCGGCGATGACGCCACCGCCGCCCAGCTGGCTCGGGAGACCGTGGAGACGAATCGCCGCCACGCCGACCAGCTCCGCCAGCTCGTCGCCAAGAGCCGCGCGGGCCTGGTGGACGCGAAGCCCTGACGGGCTGTTGGTCGCATCCTCTTCGTGACTCATGGCCCCCGGGCTCTTGGGAAGCAACCGCAACGCCCCCGATCGCTCGCGGCTGCAGCATTAAAAACAATCACAAGAAGCCCCGGGTGGAAACCCGGGGACTCCGGGCGTGAAAACCACCCTGCCGTCCATGCCGCAGGTTCGCGTATATCATCCTCCCCGGCTTCCGCCGGGGAGCTTTTTGAATGAACAAAGGGTGCGCGGCGGATAGCGCGAGCGAACCGACATGAGCCACCTCTTCGACAGCCACTGCCACCTCGATCCGATGCGGTTCGGAGCCGAACTCCCCGACGTGCTCGCCCGGGCGCGGGCGGCGGGCGTGACGGGCATGACCGTGATCGGCACGCGGGCCGCCGACAGCGAGGCGGCGGCGGACCTCGCCGCCCGCGAGCCGGGCATCGTGGCGGCGGCGGGCATTCATCCCAACGACGTCGCCGAGGCCGAGCCGGGGGAGTGGGACCGGATCGTGCGGCTCGCCGAGTCGGGCCGCGTGGCCGCCATCGGCGAGACGGGCCTTGACTGGTATCGCACGACGGCGCCGCCGGACTTGCAGCGGGACTCCTTCGATCGTCACCTGCGACTGGCCCAGCAGCTCGCGTTGCCGGTCGTGATCCACACGCGGGAGAGCATCCGCGACGTGCTCGACATGCTGCGCGAGGCCGTGGCCCGCGGGCCGCTCGCGGCGGTGCTCCACGCCTTCACGGGCACCGCGGCCGAGGCGGCCGAGGCGCTCGACCTCGGCTGCCATCTCGGCTTCGCGGGGATGGTGACCTTTCGCTCGTCGGCGGCGCTCCGCGAGGTGGCGAAGACCGTGCCCCTGGAGCGGCTGCTCGTGGAGACCGACAGCCCGTTTTTGTCGCCGGAGCCGCTGCGCGGGAAGCGGAACGAGCCGGCGAACGTCGTCCATACGGCCCGCTGCCTGGCGCTGGCGCGGGGCGAGCCCTTCGAGCAGTTCGCCGCCGTTACCACCGCCAACGCCCGCCGCGTGTTCGGGGGCGGCAGGTAGCGGGTTCCGCCCACCGGCCCCGTCCACGGTCAGAGATGGACATGCTCGACTTCGCCACCGGCCATCGGCTGTTGCTGGAACGCAGGCTTCCCCTCGATCGCACCGCCGAGTTCCACGCCCGGGCCGCCACCCTTGCCGATCCCCTGGCCGCGATCGCCCGGCGGTTTTTAGCGTCGCAGGCGGCGGGGGCCACCGAGGATGAGCAGGCCCGCGTCGCGGCCGAACTCGGCGGCTGCGACGACCGTCAACTCGCCGACATCTTTGCGGTGCTCCTGCCGGGGCTCGCCGCCGCCGCCGTGCGGACGTGGCGATCGATCGGCACCGGCTTCATGTCGGCCTTCCGTTCTCCGCTCCCCTGCCGGGCCAACGATCCCGGCGTGAACCTCGGAAAGCAGATGGCCTGGCTGCGGGCGACGCAGCGGGTGTTCCTCGAATATCCCGCTGACATCACGACCGCCGAGGGCCTCGCGGTCTGGGCCCCGTATTTCGACCAGGAACTGATCCGCACGATCTTCGGGGTGCTCGTGCTTCTCGAGGGGGACGACACGACGGCGCACGTGGGCCGCCTCCTCGCCGGCGTGATCGATCAGGGAGGCGACTCCGGTCACAACGTGCTTGACACGCTGCGGCTCACGCTCGACGACCGCCATCCGGCCAGCATGTTCGCCGGCCACGTGCCGCGGGCCTTGTGGCGTTGCGACAGTGCCGAGGCGCATGGCCTGCTGCTCGAATGCCTGGCCACGGGTCGGGGGCGCGAGCATCACCGCCTCATCGTCCGCGGAGCCGCCGAGGTGAGCCTCGGCCACGTGACCAGCGTGCTGCGCTGCCTGCTCGCCGACCGCGACGCCCTGTCGCCGGCGGTGGGGACCGAGATCCTCGGCTGGTTCGGGCTGCCCGCGGCCGCCGCCCCGGCGGACGCGGTGGCCGGCTTCATCGAGCAGATCCTCGATGCCATCGACGCCCGGGCACTCGGCCTTCCATCGCCTGGTGACTCGCCGGGCGGCCTGTTCCATGCGTGGGTGGCCCTCGCGGAGGACGTGCGCGAGGGTGTGCCTATCCTGGCGCAGGTTCTCGAGGGAGACGACACAGAGGCCCGCGCCGGTGCGGTCCTCCTCGCCTGCCACATATCCCATCCCGCGGCCCTGCCGGTCCTCGACCAGGCACTGGCCGATCCGGATCTGCGCGTCGCCTTCCTCGCCGTCGACGCCCTGGGGGAAAGCAGTCGCAAGGCCGCCGCGGCCGACAGGCCGGAGCGGCTGCGCCGGCTCATCGACCTCGGGCGGCGGGGGGCCGCGGCAGGACTCCGCCTCGCCCTCCTGAGCGGTGCCGAGCCGGAGAAGTTCTTCGGTCGCATCCAGGTCGCCCTGGGGAATGCCTGGGCCGACGAGCCGGTGACGCTGCTCGGCGACCTGATCGACAGGCCCGAGTTCCGCACGTGCATGTTTCTCCCCGCCGATTACCGTCCTCCTGACACCGCTTCCATCGAGGCGCTGATCGATCGTTCTGGTTCGCTCCCGGCGGGCGAGTGGGTGGCGAAGAACCGCCTCCACACGTTCATCGCCCGGGCCAGCCTGACGCCCGACCAATGGCACCGCTGGCTGGTCCCGCAGGCCGAATCGCGGACGGGCGTCGACTGGGAGCAGCGGCGGCTCGTCCGCAGGCTCGACGCCGAGAGCCTGAGTGCGGTCTGTGAACGGCTCTGTGTGGACCCGCGACCGCGGGTCCGCCGTGCCGGGCTGATGATCGTCGTCGAGGCTCTGGAAGAGACTGTCGATGGGCCGTGCCTGAATCTGGCGCGGTCCCTGGTCCGCGATGCGACAGACCGTTCACGGCAGTCGCTGGAGTCTTCCGGCGAAGCCGACCTGCTGACCGCGATCGAGGCCCGCATCGCCGCGCGGGACGGTGTCGAACTCCCCGCCCTGCCGGGGCCGCTCGCCGCCGCGTTTCCGGATCTCGCGGCCACGCCTTCGTGGACGCCCCGGCCGCAGACCATCCGCCGCTTCACGCCCGGCTGTGCGATCCTGTTCGCGGCCCTCGACGACGTCGTCGGCGACTTTTTCGCGGAGCACGGCGGCACGCTCCTGGAACTCGCGGCACGGATTCCCGGCGACAGCCGCCCAGCGGACGATCGTTTGCTGGCCCTCGAGCGGCTGCCCTGGTACCGCCCGCACCTCGCCCCGTGGCTCGAGCGGCTGCGGATGCGGGCGGTCGAATGGTGGTCGGTGCACGGAGCCCGTGTGGAGCCGGGCGACGGCCTCGATCTCGTCCGCCTCGGGACCTTGCGGCGCGGCGTGTTCGAGAATGAGCTCGAGCGGACGCGGCTCGAGGCCCTCGGCTTCGACCTCGGCCCGCTCGTCGCGCTGCGGGTGCCGCCCGGTGTGTTCGGCCGGGCGGAGTCGGCCCGCGGCTCCGCTGCGGCCGTGGTCGCGGAGTTCGCCGCCATCGACGCGGCGACGCACGGGCGGACGGTGTGCACGCTGTTCGAGCATCTGCTGGAGACCCGCGGCACGTGGCGGGACTACGGCTGGATGCTCGATGTCGCCGAGACGATGTGCGCAGGCGTCTCGACGGAGCTGATCGCCTGCCTGGGGCGGTCGGTCCGCAGCGTGTACGGCCAGACCGTGCCCGTCGAGACGTGGCTGCGTTCCCCCGCCGCTCTGCATCGGGAACGGGAGCCGGTGGAGATCGCCCGCAGGCTGTTCCTGATCCGGCGGCATATCGGCTCATGGAAGTGGCACGACGGGACCGACGACAGGTTTCACCTGCGCAGCCATGCCGCCGGCGGCGCGACGCTCGCCGACATGCTGCGGGCCGTGGTGGTCGAACCTCCGACCACATGGGAGGCCCCGCGGCTTCCGGCGGAGTTCGTGGAGCAGATTCGCACGACGGCGCCGCAGCGGGCCGAGGAGTTCCGCGGCTTCCGCGACCGGCTCACGGCCTGCCTCGTCGCCGCGGAGACCGCCCGCGCGGATGACGAGCCGACCGACTGGACGACGCTCGCCGCCACCGTGGGCCATCTCGAGGGCTGCGAGCACTGGCTGCGGGCGGTGGAGGGGAGTGCGGCCATCGGGCTCGCACGCCTCGCGGGGGACCGCACGACCCGCCGGCAGGCGATCTCCCGCCTGGTGCACTCGATCCACCCCGAGCCGACGCTCGATCACGACGCGGCCGCCGCCCGCATCGCCGATCTGTTGGCCCGGCGGCGGGTGACGCCGGCCCATCTGCTGCAGGCCGCGTTCCTCGCCCCGCAGTGGCTCACGATCGTCGGCCGGGCGCTCGACTGGCCGGAGCTGCCGCGGCTCCACGAGTGGCTCACGGAGCTCGAGCGCGTCGGAGCAGGATGGGACGACGACGATGACTCAGCCGTAGCCGACGATGCCGACGCGGCCGCGGAAGAAGGGCCCGCCGCCGCACCGGCGGCGGCAACCGCTGGCTCCCCGACCGTCGCACGCTGGTACGAGCGGGTGCCCGCCGGCCTCGACGACCGGCAGATCGGGCGGCTGCTCGGCGCCGCCCGCGTGATCATGCCGCCGAAACACCTCGAGCAGGTGCGAACCTGCATCACGATCCTCCATCGGCGGATCGATCGCGGGCAGCTGGTCGCGGAGGCCCGGGCAGCCGTGAAGCCGGTCGATCCGATGCCGTTGGCGTTCGTGCCGGTGGAGCCCGGAGCGGGCCGGTTGCCGGACCTGATCGAGCGGCGGCAGGCCCTCGCCCATTTGCGGCAGGTCGCCGGTACGGTGCGGCGCAAGCAGGACGCGATCGAGGCGGTCGATCGGGCGGTGAGTCTGCTCGCCCGCAGGGCGGGCGTCGGGACGGCGGAGCGACTCGACTGGCTGCTCGCGGCAGCGGCCGGCCACGAGGAGCCAGCCGTGGTGACGGCGGAGGAGTGCACGGCGCGGATCGTGATCGACCCGCAGGGGCGGCCGGCCTGCGTGTTCTCGAAGCGGGGCAAGGCCGTGAAGACGCCGCCGGCGCCGCTCAAGAAGCATCCCGGCTTCAAGCCTTTCCAGCAGGCCTTCAAGTCGTTGCAAGCGTTGTTCGACCTCACGTGCCGCATGGGCACCGAGGCGATGCTCCGGTGCCGGTGGCACCCGGCCGACGAGTGGGAGTGGCTCGGGCGGCATCCGCTGGTCCGCGGTGTGCTCTCGGCCCTCGTCGTGACCGACGGCACCCGGGTCGGGCTGCCCACGCCGGACGGCCGCGGTCTCGTCGCCGCCGATGGTCGGGTCGCGCCGCTTGCAGCGTCCGCCCGCCTCTGCATCGTGCATCCAGTTGAACTCGCGATTTCCGGTGCCTTGCCGGCGTGGATCGCCCGCCTGCGGGCCGAGCGGATCGAGCAGCCGTTCGAGCAGGTGGAACGGCGGGTGCATCTGCTCGCAGAGCATTCCGGGATCGGGCAGAGCGCGGAGTTTCACCCGTTTCCGAACGCCGTCTGCGACGGCCCGGGGCTTGTCGCGGCGCTGCATGCCGCGGGCTGGCATGACATCTTCGAGCCGGGGGCAACGACGCGGCGGTTTCCCGGGATCGGCGTCACGGCCCGCGTGGCCTGGGAGATCGGCCTCGACGGCGGGTATCGGTTGACGACGTTGACGTTCACGACCCGCGGGTCGCGGCCGCTCCCGTTGGCAGGCGTGCCGGCGATCGTCTTCTCGGAAACCCTCCGCGACCTCGAACGGGCCTCTGAGGCTGCCCGGTTCGTGCGCGGCTGACGCCGACGCGTCCTCGGGCCCACGGTCACCCGCGGCGGAGGCGGCCGACCTGGAAGTCGGCGATCGCCGCGGCGCAGACGACGAGCAAGGCCACGATCGCGGCCACGTTCCAGCGGAAGCCGGTGGGGCTCGTCGCCAGCAGGATCGCGTAGCCGGCCAACGAAGCCGCCGCGGCGATCCGCACGAGGCGGCGGTCGAGCCACAGGCCGGCCGCCGAGACGAGCACCGGATGGGCGGCGACCAGCGGGCTCTCCGCGCCCCCCACGATCGCGAGGAGGGCGGTTACGAAGGCCGCGTCCGTAACGACGAACGCGGTGCCCGTCTGCCGCAGCGAGAGGCGGCGGATGCCGAGCCACTCGCAGACGCCGGCGCAGGCCGCCCACAGCCCGAGGCCGACCGCAACCGGGCGGTAGAAGCCGACCGTGGTCGGATCGCCGAGCATCCGTGTGCCGACGACTGCGAGCGTGCCGAGGATGCTCGCCAGGCGGAAGCCGGCGGCGGGATAGCGTCGCAGTATGCGGCCGAGCCGGTGAAGCGGCCCGCCACCCGGCGGGGCGATGCGGTCGCCCCGCAGCCAGGCCTCGAGATCGTCGGCGACGGCCGCTGCCGAGTTGTAGCGGCGGGCGGGATCCTTCTCCAGGCACCGCAGGCAGATCTTCTGCAGCGGCCCGGGCACCTGCGGATTCAGCCGCCGCGGCGGCACCGGCTCCCGCTCCAAGACGTTCATCACCACGAGCACCCGCGAGTCGCCCCCGAAGGGCGGCCGGCCGGTGAGGACCGTATAGAGGATCGCGCCCAGGCCGTAGACGTCGGTGCGGGCGTCGAGGCCGCGGACGCGGCCCGCGGCCTGCTCCGGGGCCATGTACTCGGGCGTGCCGAGCACCGTTCCGGTGGCCGTCGGCGCGTCTTCCGTGGACGCATCGCGGGCGAGGCCGAAGTCGGCGAGATGCGGCACGCCCGCCGTGTCCAGGAGCACGTTCGAGGGCTTGAGGTCGCGGTGCAGAATCCCCGCGTCGTGAAGGTGCTGCACGGCTCGCGCGACCGCCGCGATCATGGTCGCCGCCACCCGCGGCGGCAGCGGTCCGGCCCGCAGGCGGGCGGCGAGATCGTCGCCCGCGACGAGGTCCATCGCGAAGTAGAGCTGGCCGTCGAGTTCCCCGGCGTCGTGAATCGCCACGATCCCTGGATGGCGGACGCGGGCGGCGAGCCGGGCCTCGGCGATGAACCGCCGTCGCTGCTCGGCCGTGGCGTAGACCCCGGCGGCGAGCAACTTGAGGGCCACGTCGCGGCCGAGCCCCTCGTGCCGGGCCCGATAGACGACGCCCATGCCGCCGCGGCCGAGCTCGTCGCCGACGATGAACGGCCCGAGCCGCCGGCCGGCGATCGGCTCCGCGGCGGCGATCGGCGCGGCATCCGCGGCGACGGTGGAGGCCAGGGCGTCGAGGCCGCGCAGGCAGGCCGTCCAGGCGGCCAGGGCGGGAGAGGCGGCGCGGAGCCGCTGCTCCTCCGTCGTGTCGCCCCCCTGAATGGCCTGCAGATAGCGGTCGAGCAGGTCGGGATCGATGTCGGCGGCGTCGGCGACCGGTTCCGGCACGCGGGTCATGGCAGCGGCTCGCCGCCGGCGAACTCCGCCGGAAGCTGCTCCTTGAGGGCGGCGATGGCCCGCATCCACAGCATCCGGCAGGCGCCGCTGGAGCGGCCCATCCGCCGCGCCACCTCCTCGAAGGGCAGCCGCTCGATGTTCCGCAGCACGAGCACCTCGCGGTGGTCCTCGGCGAGCGCCTCCAGCGCCGCCGCGAGCAGCAGTTCCTGCTCCCAGCGGATCGCCCTGCCGCTCGGCGACGAGGCCGGGTCGATCGGCTGCGCGTGCCATCCGTGCGAGGCGTCGGCATGGAGGGCCAGCGGCACCTCGCGGCCGGCGTCACGCTTCGCCGTGCCGCGGTACCGCTTCGCCGCGTCGAACGCATTGTGGGCCACGATCCGCTTCAGCCAGCCGAGCCACTCCTGCGGCGTCTCACCCGCAAACCCGTCGAAGCCGCGGTGCGCCTCCAGGAGCGACTGCTGCACGACATCGGAGGCATCGACCTTCGCCTGGAGCCGTCGCTGCAGGTGGCACCGGGCCGCGGTGGCGACGAAGCTCCGGCAGGCCCCGAACAGCCGATCGCGGGCCGCGGCGTCGCCGGCCCGGGCCGCGGCCAGCCAGCCCGCGATCTGCGCAGCATCCCCGTCGCGGCCGGCGGCCGAAGGCGCGGCGGAGCGGGACAGGCTGTCGGGCATGACGGGGTGCCAGGGGGGGCCGTGATCTGCAGGGAAAAATCCGCGTGACAACCGGTCTGGATCGTCGCCTGATCCGAAGAACGGCCCGCCAGACGTCGGCCCCGCTCCCCGCAGGATACACCGTGCCCGCAATGACCACCCAGCCACGATCGACCCGCTGCATCCCCGACCGGGCCGCCGCCCCGTCCCCCGCGGACGGCCCGATGATCGCTCTCGACGACGTCGCCAAGGCCTACGGCGGACGGTGGGTGCTGGAGCCCACGACGATCGCCGTGTTCCGCGGCACCACGACGGTGCTCATCGGCCCCAGCGGCTGCGGCAAGAGCACGCTCCTGCGGATGATCGTCGGCCTCGTCGCCCCCGACCGGGGCACGGTGACGATCGCCGGCCGGCGGCTCGATGCCGGCTCGGTGTCGGACCTGCGGCGGCGGATCGGCTACGTGATCCAGGACGGCGGCCTGTTTCCCCATCTGACGGGCCGCGACAACGTCGGTCTGCTCGCCCGCCACCTGGGCTGGGAGCCGCCGCGGATCACCGCCCGCATCACGGAACTCGCCGATCTGACGCGGCTCCCCGCGGCCGCCCTCGACCGGTTTCCGTCACAGCTCTCGGGTGGGCAGCGACAGCGGCTGGGCATCATGCGGGCCCTGATGCTCGACCCGGCGGCGCTCCTGCTTGACGAGCCGATGGCCGCGCTCGATCCGCTGGTGCGCTACGACCTCCAGGAGGACCTGCGGCGGATCTTCCGCGCCACCGGCAAGACCGTCGTCATGGTCACGCACGACATGGGCGAGGCCGGCTTCTTTGGCGACGAGGTGCTGCTGCTTGGCGCGGGCCGCGTCGTGCAACGCGGCACGCTCGACGACCTGATTCATGCGCCGGCCGACGAGTTCGTGCGGCGGTTCGTGTCGGCCCAGCGGTTTCCGGGATTGTCTGGCGGTGAAGGGAGGAACGCATCGTGAGTGCGGGCGCGAGAAGGACCGTCTTTGATCCGTGTACCGTTCGGAGGTCGGGGCTGCCCATGCCCCATCGCCGGACGTTCGCGGATGCCATCGTGGCATCCGCTCCCTCGAGGCTGCCTGTGCTTCGGCATCCATGCCTCCGCTGGTCAGCCATGCCGGCTCCTGGGGCATGGGCAGCCGCTCCCGTGACCTCGTTGAGTTGGAAAACCTTTGCCCGAGGCTCATGGATACGGTGGATGAAGATTCTCCCGGTGCCGACCCGGATTCTGGCCGGGGCACTGGTGGTCGCGATGATGACGTTGACGGCGCCGGTCGCGGTCGCCGCGCCGGCGGCGGGGCCGGTGGTGCGGATCGGCTCCAAGCCGTTCACCGAAGGCATCGTGCTCGGCGAGGTGCTGGCGGGCGTCGCCCGGCAGGCGGGGTGCGCGGCCGAGCACCGCGCGGCGCTCGGCGGCACGCAGATCGTCTTCGCCGCGCTCGAACGGGGCGAGATCGACTGCTACGTCGAATACAGCGGCACGCTGGAGCGGGAGATCCTCCGCGGCGAGACGCTGCGGGACCCCGAGGACGTTGCGGCCGCGCTCGCCCGCCGGGGGCTGTGTCGCTCCACCCCGCTGGGTTTCGACAACACCTACGCCTTGGGCATGAAGGAGACCGTGGCGGCGGGGGCGGGCATCGAGGCGATCTCCGACCTCGCGGGCCGCGACCTCGCCATCGCCGTGAGCGACGAGTTCGTCCGGCGAGCCGACGGGTGGCCGGCGATCCGCGACGCCTACGGCCTGCGGCAGACGCCGCGGGTGCTCGACCACGCGCTGGCCTACCGCGGCCTGGAGAGCGGCCATGTGGCCGTCACCGATCTCTACGCCACCGACCCTGAAGTCCGCGCCCACGAACTACGGATCCTGCGGGATGACCGCGGCGTGTTTCGCGAGTACAAGGCATTCGTGCTCTATCGGGCCGATCTCGCCACCCGGGCCCCGCAGTTCGTGACGGCGCTCGTGCAGCTCGCGGGGGCGATCGAGCCGGCGGTGATGCGCGAGATGAACGCCCGCGTGCGGCTCGACGGCGAACCGGAGTCGGCCGTGGCGGCGAGGTTTCTGCGCGAGCGGTTTGGCTGGGACGTGGTGGCGGCCGAGCCTGCCGCCGCCGTGCGGGTGGCGCGGGACGTGGGCCGGGCGACGCTCGAGCACCTGGCGCTGGTGGCGGCCGCGCTGGCGGCGGCGATCGCGGTCGCGGTGCCGCTGGGGATCTACGCCCAGCGTCGGCCCCGGCTCGCCGGCGGCATCCTCGGCGCGGTCGGCATCCTGCAGACGATCCCATCGATGGCCGTGCTCGTGTTCCTCGTGCCGCTGCTGGGGCTGGGCTGGAAGCCGGCTGTGGTCGCGCTGTTTCTCTACGGACTGCTGCCGATCGTGCGCGGCACGTTCAACGGCCTGGCTGGAATCCCGCCGCACCTGCGCGAGTCGGCGGAGGTGCTCGGCCTCGACGGGCGGGCCCGGCTGCTGCGGGTGGAGCTGCCCCTGGCCTCGCGGTCGATCCTCGCCGGCATCAAGACCGCGGCGGTGATCGCCGTGGGCACGGCCACGATCGGCGGCCTGATCGGGGCCGGCGGCTACGGCGAGGCGATCCTGGCGGGGATTCGCCGTGCCGATGCCGGCCTGCTCATGCAGGGCGCGGTGCCCGCCGCGGTGCTGGCCCTGCTGATCCAGGCGGCGTGTGACGTGCTGGAACGGTTCCTGGTTCCCGCCGGCCTGCGGGCGGGCGGGTAGCAGGCTATGGAACACGTCTGCCCCGAGCAGGATGCTTTGATGGTGCGCGGAGGAGTTGAACAGAGTGTGGCCGCTGCAGGGGTCCAGCTGCGAATCGTGTTTTTGCCGACCTGCGAACAGGGGATCGGTCCCGTCACCGATCCAAGAAGCCCCGGGTGGAAACCCGGGAGCATGCTGCACGCGAACCCGCGGCGTCGTGCCGCGGTTCGCTTGGCGGGCCGCCGCCCGCTTGGAATCAACCCGGCCCTCCGGGCCTGGCACGCACACAAGAAGCCCCGGGTGGAAACCCGGGAGCATGCTGCACGCGAACCCGCGGCGTCGTGCCGCGGTTCGCTTGGCGGGCCGCCGCCCGCTTGGAATCAACCCGGCCCTCCGGGCCTGGCACGCACACAAGAAGCCCCGGGTGGAAACCTGGGGACTCCGGGAGTGAACACCACCCCGCCGTCCATGCTGGATGACGGCACGCAATGTCCCGGTTCAAACCCACATCGCATGGCACCCGGGAAGGCATGCGACCCCAAGCGAACTGCGGCACGAGGTCGCAGGTTCGCGTGAAACATCCTCCCCGGCATCCGCCGGGGGCCTCTTGTGCCGTTCGCGCGTGTCAAGCTGAGAGCAAGACCGGGGAACGCGCAACATCAAAACTCGCGCCTCCGGCTTCAAGGAACGGAACCGCAAAACCCGACAGACCGGAAACGCAACACCAGTCCCAAGAGGCAGACTGGCTAAACTACGGGGCGAGATGTGCGAGTTACGCCCATTTACTAGTCCGGGTTTGTGATCCCGATGGCGATTGTCATTTGTATTGAAGGAGTAACACCATGGCACGATCGCTGGTGATCTATCTCGCCTCGATAGTGGTACTGGGCGGCGTTTGGCTCGCTACGGTGATTGGCGTTGCTGCCGACACGGATGCGCGGGTCGCAGACGTCGGGACTTTGCCGCGAAGCAGTCCGGAATCGCAGGGCGTTTCATCGCAGGCAATTCGTGCGTTTGTTCACGCGGCCGATCAGCAGATCGCGGTGATGAACAGTGTGATGCTGGTGCGGCATGGCCGGGTGATCGCCGAGGGATGGTGGGCTCCCTACGATGCGGCGACGCGTCACGAGCTTTACTCGCTGAGCAAGAGCTTCACGTCGATGGCGGTCGGGATGGCGATTGCCGAAGGAAAGCTCAGTGTCGATGACGAGGTGCTGAAGTTTTTTCCGGAGAGTGCGCCCGCCGAACCGAGTCGCAATCTGCAGTCGATGCGGGTGCGCGATTTGTTGTGCATGTCGACGGGGCATCAGACGGAGCCTCGTCTTCCGGCAAGCGATCAGCCGTGGGTGAAGACGTTTTTGACGCACGACGTTCCTCACAAGCCCGGTGCGCACTTCATGTACAACACGCCGGCGACGTACATGCTGTCGGCGATTGTGCAGAAGCAGACCGGCGAAAAAGTGCTCGATTATCTCCGCCCGCGATTGTTTGATCCGCTCGGGATCGACGACCCGAACTGGGGCAGTTGTCCCAGTGGCATCACGTTGGGCGGTTACGGGCTGAATGTGCGTACCGAGGACATCGCCCGGTTCGGACAGTTGTGTTTGCAACAGGGACAATGGAATGGCAAGCAATTATTGCCGGCGGAATGGGTTTCCCAAGCCACGAGTCGGCAGGTCTCGAATGGCAGCAATCCCAAGAGCGATTGGGATCAGGGCTACGGTTTTCAGTTTTGGCGATGCCGTCATGACTGCTTCCGCGGCGACGGTGCGTTCGGCCAGTATTGCATCGTGATGCCGAAACAGCATGCGGTGCTGGCGATCACCAGTGGCGTGAAGGACATGGAGGCGGTTTTGAATCTCGTTTGGGAGAAACTCCTGCCTGCGTTCAAGGACGAGGCGCTACCGGAGGACGCGGCGGCTGAAAAACAGTTGCGAACAGCACTCGCCGCTCTGGTATTGCCGGTTCCCAAAGGCGAGGCCACAGCCAAAAATTCGGCGGCAGTGGATGGGCGGCGTTACGAGATCAAGGCGAACGATCTTGGACTGGAGTCGATTGCGATGGAAAGCAGCGGTCCGCCGGGACAGGTAACGCTGGTCACGCGCTCGAACGGCAAAGAGCAGCGACTGGTCTGTGGCCACGAGCAATGGATCAAAGGCCGATGGTCTTGGGGGAATCAACGAGAACAGGCGGTTGCCGCGAGTGGTGCGTGGACCGATCCGGAAACGTTCACGGCTCGCATCTATCAGGTCGAGACCCCGTTCAGTCTGACCGTGCGGATGAAATTCGCGGAGCGGGATGTGACGGTCGAGTCAGAGTGGAACGTGGGATTTGGCCCGAACACACGGCTAGCGCTGAAAGGAAGCCAGGCCGTGAGGCAGTAATCGACCTCGCCCAAGGCATACGGCTCGACCAACTCGTCAGGAGGCATGCGATGAGATTGACGACTGTGGTGCGATGTCTGGTTATGGTTGCGGCCGGACCTTGGGTACGGTGGAAGTCGGATGGCGTCGCAACGGATCACCTCTGTTCCGGCAATCATCGCGGTTTTTGGAGCGGAATGCAGCACGCGTGCAGATGCAGTACTGTTGCGTGAACGGGCGCGACGTTTCCGGACGCCCGGGCCACCGGCGACGTCGCCGCCCCGGACGAGAACCTTACGCGGGCCCTTCCAGGCGGACTGGCGATGGCCCGCGGTCTGCTTCGGCGACTGCTCACGGTGCTCCGCTCGCACCCCGAGCCGCCTCAGTCGGCATCGCGTCGCGCCCGGTCGAGGGCCACGGCCGACACGATGATCACGCCCGTCACGATCTCCTGCACCCAGTTGGGCAGATCGAGTTTGGTGCAGCCGTTGGCCACCGCCGTCATGATCATCGCGCCCACGAGCGTGCCGGCGATCGAGCCGCGTCCCCCGGTCAGGCTCGCCCCGCCGATCACGACCGCCGCGATGACGTCGAGCTCCATCCCCATGGCAGTCGTGGGATCTCCCACGGTCAGGTAGGCGTACTGGAGGAGCCCCGCGACCGCCGCCAGGGCCGAGGCGACGGCATGGGCCACGATCCGGACGCGGTCGACCGCCACGCCGCACAGCCGTGCGGTCGGCTCGTTCGAGCCGATGGCCACGAGGTGCCGGCCGAACCGGGTGGCCTGGAGCAGCAGGGCCGTCGCGGCAGCCAGCAGGAGCGTGAGCCAGACGCCGGGCGGAACGAGGAGCCAGCGGCGGTCGGCGGGCAACGCGGTGAGCAGGTCGTTGAGCCAGGTCGTGGGAGCCGCCACCATCGTCTCGCCGGCCAGGCCCTTGGCGAGGCCACGAAGGCCCCCCCACATGCCCAGTGTGACGATGAATGGCGAGAGCCGCAGGCCGGTGACGAGGCCGCCGATCAGGCAGCCGCAGGCCGCACCACAGATCACCGTCGCGACCGCCGCGGCAGCGGGTGACCAGCCCCGCGACACGAGCGTGGCGAGCGTCACGGTGGCCAGCGCAATCTGGGCGCCGACGGACAGGTCGATGCCGCCGCTCACGATCACGAGGGTCATGCCGAGCGCCGCCGTGGCCACGACGGCGGTCTGGAGGAGCATGATCTCCGCGTTCGCGGCATTCGCAAACTGGGCCGGCCGCAGGGCCGAGAACAGAATCACCACCGCC